>Ga0164313_10005192_pt1 | contig 11543 bp, 8 predicted proteins | sample GuaBasSedimGuay4_FD_113735 | JGI IMG/M metagenome (GOLD analysis project Ga0164313, IMG submission 113735) | Subseafloor sediment microbial communities from Guaymas Basin, Gulf of California, Mexico - Guay4, Core 4569-4, 0-3 cm | ecosystem: Environmental > Aquatic > Marine > Hydrothermal vents >...
ACAACTACTGGTTTTACTCTTGGCATTTAACTCTATGGCTATGGCTAATATACACGATAAAAGTGCCTCAGAGATTGAAAGTGACTCCAATCAAGCACTTGCTAAATTCTACAAAGAAGTTGCAGGAAGTAAAGCCTATTTACAAAAAGTAAAAGGGTATGTGGTTTTTCCAGATGTTGTAGAAGCAGGATTTTTCATTGGTGGGAAATATGGTGAAGGTGTTTTACGTATAAAAGATAAATCTCAAGGATTTTACCGTATCACTTCTGCATCTGCAGGTTTTCTAGCAGGGGCAACTAAATACTCTCTTGTTATTGCTATCACAACAGATGCAGCACTTAAAAAATTTATGAGTGATGATGACTGGGAAAATGAGATAGATGTAAATATGGCAATGGCAACATGGAATTCAGAAGAAGAGCTTGATGATATTGATTTTGGAAATGGTTTAGTTGGTTTTGTCTTTGATTCAAAAGGTCTACTGGGTAACTTTACTCTAGAAGGCACAAGATTTAAAAAGTTCAATCCTTAATTGAACCGTTCTATATAAAATACTTCGGGCAAAGCACAACAGTGGCTTTGCTCTACTTATGCAGCTTTGCATACTCTTTACATCCAAATGCAAAACCATAGTCACATGCTTTACCAAAGAACTCTTTAGCTTCTAAATAATTCTTTCTTACCGCCTCACCTTTATAATACATATTGCCTAGATTGTAACATGCTTTAGCATCTTTAGCATTACAAGCCTTCGTATAAAACTCAATAGACTTAAACTGGTCTTCTTTTACACCTTGACCTATATAGTGCATAATACCTAGATTACGGCAGCTGGCTGCACGACCATAATCACAAGCCTTTGTATAATATTTTATAGCCTTTTTGTAATCTTGTTCAACACCCTGACCCGTATCATATCTATGTCCTACATTATGACAGCTAACCATATCACCGGAATTACAACCCTTAATATAATATTTCAAGATCTTGGATTCATCACTTTCTCCACTCTCGCCACTATCAAATATCATACCTAAATTACGACAGCTACTTGCAATACCTTCTTTACAAGCCTTAGTATAGTACTTTATGGCCTTAGAATAGTCTACTGCTATGCCATTGGTACTACTCTCATATAGTAAACCTAAATGATTACAGCCAACCATATCGCCGGCATCACAACTTCGAGTATAATATTTAAGCGCCTTGAAAATATCTTGTTTAACACCATTCCCTTTTTCATAGGCAAAACCAAGATCAGAACAAGCCATCAGAGCATAATCACCCTCACAAGCCTTGGTAAAATATTTTACTGCCTTACTCTGATCGATCTTTATATACATACTACCTAAATAATAACAGCTACTCAAAACATTATTATTACAGGCTTTAGAAAACAATTCTATAGCTTTAGAAGTATCTTGATCTATGTTTATGCCGTCTCTATACATCAGAGCAAGTGATGTGCAATGTGTCATATGACCTTCTTTACAATTCTCTTTCATCTCACTAAGTTCAGAACTTATTAATCCCATAGTTAATATCATAAAAGTCAATAATACTTTCTTCATTTCTCTTCCTTTATATGGCATAATATTTTATTATACCATTATTTTATTTTACACTATAACTGATTTATTTACTTCTTAATTTGATAGTCGGTGTACAGATATGCTAGTAGCTATAGTTTCGGAGCGTAGGAGAAATTTTTATAAACTAACGGTAAATCGTTCTTTATAAGAACACTTCCGGCAAAGCTCTTCTGTAGCTTTACCCTCTTTAAAGCCCTCTAGCATACCTGTAGCACGTTTAGAGCTTAATATCTTATTAAGACTTTCTGTGTGCAAGTCTCCAAGTTCTATGATACCATCACAGTCCAGGCAACAAGGTACTACCTTACCGCTGGCCAATATAGCTACATGTGATTGTAAGCCCTGACAAGTACCATCTCCATAGACCTTATTATTGAGAGAAGGCCATTCAAAATAGTTATCAAAATGTACCAATACCTTAGATGCCAGGCGTATTGATCTAGGTCGCTCTTCATAAATATTTTTAAGATCCAGCTTCGTATTAAAAAAAGAAGAAAGCTTAGCAAACAGAGTCTCATTAAACGTACGTTCACTCATCAGTTCATCAAGGTTCCATACACGTAAATTAATGAATAACGCTTCTTCTCTTTCCAATTTAGCCTTGCATAATGCCAGTACAGGAGTGATGTACTGATCAAAGCTAAGAGAAGTATCATTCTTATTGAAACTGTTAAGTGAAATATTGATCTGTTTGACACAAGGGTGAAACAGAGTATCATAAGAGTGTTTTTTCAAAAAATACCCAGAAGTGGTCAACATTGCCTTAATCCCGTGTTTATGTATAATATCAAGGTACTCATGTAGGTTGGATTGTGTAAGGGGATCACCTACAACATGACAGGCAATTTCTTTAGTATAGGCTTTTGCCTGCATTACAATAGATTCAAAAAACATTAAATCCATCTCACGGGAAGGTAACTCTTTTGTGGGACAAAAACTGCAAGAGAGGCCACAGACGTTTGTGATCTCTATATAGATACGGTAAAACTTCATAGAATCCTTATTTCATGCATGTTGAAAGATCGGTAATATTTTTTGCACGCTTCACACAGGCTATACGTGATTCTAACTCAATAATTTCCTCTTCTATTTTATCTAGCAAAGAATTCTTTCTTTTTTCATCCCAAAGTATAATATAATCATTTTCATCATTTCCCAATTTCAATCTCATTCTACTAAAATGTTCTATACATTGATTTGCTTCAAATGGATTTTCAACAGTTTGCAGACATTCACGCATTTTTTTCATAGTTTGTAACAATTGAAGTAAATGTGTTTGTTTTTTTTCAAAAATATCCCGACTGATACGATTGATAAATTTTTCGCGAGCTTGATCTCCAAAATGACTCACTACATCATTTGATTTATTTTCTTTAATATCAGATGCCACGTCATTTATCACTGTACAAAATTTTTCTGTTTTAAAAATATTTTTTGTTTTGATATTACCTCTAAACAGTCCAAATTGTTGTACAGGATAGTCAGGTAGCTCACAATTTTCCGATGTATTAATATCAAAAACCACATTAGTCGCTACTTTCACATAAGAGACTCCATAGACATGAGACTCCAATTTTAGGACTATACCTTTATAGATACATTTCTTAACACCTACACCTTCCCATACATCACAAAGCAAACCGGCGATAGTCTCAGTACCGTTATGATCTAAATAATTGGTTTGGATACTTTGAATATCTTTTTTAATGGAACTTTTTTTACGTTCCAACAGTTGTTCATTTTCAAAATCAGCTGTAATGATCTTATCTTTGGTTTCTTTTTCAAACCTCTTGACTGTTTCTTTATATTCTATGGCACCCTGAGTCTCTACCACACCATTCACTTCTTCTACTTTTATCTCTCCCCACTCTTTAAAATGAAAGGTAGCACTACCTTTCACACTTAAATTTGTTTCAGGTGTCAATTGCGCACTCCCTCTAATATCATAGGTGATCATACCTGATTCTATTTCAAAAGGTGGTGGTTTTACTGCTGCACAGAGGAGCCCAAAACTGCCAACAGCAGTCAAAAATACAATAGTCTTTAAGTGCTTAGATATAATCATAAACTTCCTTACTCGTATATAAATATATTGTATCATATTATAAGAGCAATAGTAAGTAAACTTATCTTCTTATATTAAAAATTATAGGAAATATCGGCAAAGATCATATCATTGTCTTTAATTTCATCAAAAGTAAATGAACCTCCTATATAGTCTACAATACCTATATTGGTATTGATTCCCTCACCCAGTTCATACTTTACCCAGGCTCTTTGAAAACCACCTTCATCAAGTTTTTCTCCAAAAAGTGAAATAAGGTAATTTGCTGTAAGTGTCGCATTCATAAAATCAGAACTGACTCGAAATGCATGCTGATAATTCTGTTTATGCAAAGGATTCAATTCAGTCAGTAATCTCTCATCATACTCATCAATAGTTCTGTTTACCACATCATAAGAGATAAGTGTATCAGCGATACCTTTATATTCCAGACCTAAAAGTATATCTGTCCTTGTAAACGTCTCACCAGGAGCAGTAGTATATTCCAGTCCGTCAAAATAAGCCAGTTCTGTTTTGAAAAGCCAAGAACCCGTGAGTATATTAATGGCTGTACCAAACATGCTTACTTTTTCATGCTCTCTCTTGGGTGTAGGTGAAAATACGATATGTCCATCATCATCATGTAAGCGTGCAGCATAGAAGTTTATATCCCACCCCGTAAATTCGCCACCCACGGAAAGTGCATACGTAAGGTCTGAATAGTCTACCTCTTCAGGTGTAGCAAAAGGTACAGGATTAAAAGCAGAACCAAAAGGAGGGTTCTTAGAAAAACGTTGTTCAAGCACTGCTATGGGAGTGATACGCCAATCACCGATAAAATAATCGAACTTGGCCATAGCTACAGGTAAACGCAGGTCTTCAATGTCTACCATACCCGGACGTCTGTTATCTAAAGGATTAAGTATATCTGTCACTCTGATGGTGTCACTTCTTCCCCATACAACGACTTGACGCCCTAGTTTCATATCAAAATTATCTGTGATACTTCCTTCAATGTAGGCATCAAAAAGCTCTACTTCACTTTCAAGTTCATCTAATTCATCTTGTGAAAAATCACCACGTCCTTTAACCCTATAAATGGCATCATAGTAGGCTTTTGCATTGACTTTAACTTTAAAGCCATTTTCAAACTTATGCTCATAGTCTAAAAAGAGTGATGATTTGAGAGAAGATATATTATCATGTGGTTTATCATCATACAGCGAATAGGCTATTTGTTCTGTCAGTTTTCCTGTAAGTCCAGGTAGAATATCACTCTTTTCTTCTATTTCAGTACTTTCAGGAGGTGTATCTTCAAACCCGTCAAGTAATTCATCTCCCGTATCTTGCTTCTCTACTGTCGTATCTACAAGTGCGTCATCAAAGCCATCCATGAGTGCATCATCTACATTCGTAGATTCTTGAGAAACCGCAGCAGGCTCATCATCAAATCCACTTAGATCAACTTCTTCTGCCTGAACAGAAAAACCCATAAGTACACATGCAGTGATAAGAGATAATGGTACTTGGTTCACTCTAGAGTCCTTTTTCAAGTCTACGTGTAGTGAACATACTGTCATCAATCGTTTTGTTGAGCTTGATGTTATTAAATTTCAAGACCGTTTTATGGACCATTGACTTACCTTTTTTAGTAGTCATTGTCATCTCATCCACAAGCCATACGCCACCTTGTTTATGAAGTTTTTTGATATCAAGATATTTTTTCTTACCATTTTTTAAAAAACCTATAGAACGGACTACCACATAATTATCTTGTCTTACAAGACCTATTGTTTTGGTATATCCAGACTCTTTTACTACTTTTTTAGTACGTGGTATTGCTTCGATCATCCACACTTTTTTACCTCTGACCTTTGTCTCTTTTAGCAGTTTAAAATTATAATCTTCCAGGTTTCTATCTGTCATATCATAGTACGAAAAATCTGAACCCATGAAGCTTGAAGACTTGTCTGAACTAGGGATTCGTTTCACTTTTTTCAATGCAGGAAGATAAAGCCACTGATCATCATCTTTGCTTGCTTTGTCATAGTCATAGGTCAAAAATGCTGTATTTTTCACATCTGCAGGAGACTTAAAGAACATGATCTGATGTTCATCCACACCAAAGTCTTTAGAATATGACTTCATATCTCTGGTTCGTTTTTTACCATTTTTGTCTATGAGTACCATAAGCATATCTTGTTTAAGTGTTTTTCCGTCATCTCTTGCATCCACTTTTTCCATAATTGCTCTTGCTTTTGGATCATCTGCAAGAAGATTTGTTGTAAGTAAAGAGAATCCTAAAGTAAGTCCGATCAATAATTTTTTTGTATTCATATTTTTTCCTTAATATTTATTTAATCCAGCCACGTTTGGCAACAACCATCATGAGTGCAGGTGCAAGTAACAAATCCGCTAAAAGTGCTAACACTATCACTGAACCTGTAAGCAGTCCAAAATTCTGTACCGAGATCATATTTGCAAACATATAGGCATAAAAACCTAATGATAACACAATCGTAGTAATGACCATTGCTTTACCTGTGGTGAAGAAAGTCTGTTCTATGGCTTTTTCTGCATCTCCACTTTCAAGATAGTATCTCCTAAAATTGTGCATAAAATGTATGGTGTCATCCACTGCAAGACCTATAGCTATGGAACCAATGAGAAGTGTAAACATATCTAGAGGGATGTTGGCCACATACATAATAAGAAGTCCCAATATGATCGGCGTAAGGTTTGGTATCATACTCAATAAGCCAATACGCACGGAGCCTAAAATGATCATCATCATAAAAGTAATTGCAATTGCAGCGATCATGTAACTGGTCACAGATGAACTAACCGCATGTGCAAAGGTATTGATAAGTAGAGGAATCATCCCTGTAGCGATCACAGTATCATTTGGGAAAGTTTTTGCTGCCGTATCTTTGACATATTCCAAAACTTCAACAGCTTTCACTGCATCAGTCCATGGTAATTTTATAGAAATACGTGCTTTTGAGAATTGCGAGTCTACCACATCCTCAAGATCATCAGAACCTGAATTCTCAAATAAAAGTAACTCTTGAGATACAAGGTCTGCATTGTCTGGTATCGTATAATATTCTTCTTGGTTTTCATGTAAAGCTCTGTTGGTCTCTTTAATGATCGTTGCTAAAGAAATGACTTTACCAATATGGGTATGACTGTCAACATACTGCTCCATATCTGATGAAAGTTTATTGAGCTTTTCAAGTCTTTCAGGATCATTCCATCCATTTTCTGTCTTAGTATCGATAATAAGCTCTATCGTTACAGACCCATTGAGTGATTCATCAATAACCTCCGTAGAGACACGATCATAACTGTCTGGTTGAAACCATTTAAGAGGATTATGTGAAAGATCGATCTTTGTTGCTGCTATTAATGCTATCCCTACAAGTATCGCAGTGATCACAATAATACTTTTATAATGTTTGACAGGAATAACAGAAAGTTTTTTCATGATCAAATCTAGTTTCCCTGCTTCAGTTTTTACCTTTTGCTTTAATTTTGTAATACTCAAAAGTGCCGGTAAAAGTGTAAGGGTTAAAAGTAACGATACCATTACACCAAATGAAGCATATGTACCGAGATCAGAAATAGGTGCTACTTCGGAACCAGCAAATGACCCAACTCCAATAGCCGTAGTTACAGAAGTCATAGCAATGGCCAAACCAGAGTGTCCCAAAGTATATTTAATGGCCTCTCTTTTATCACCAGTTGTATTGAATTTATCAAAGAAAATAGAAAGTATGTGTACGGTAGCCCCTATACTTACTGCCATCAAAAGTGATGGTACTATCTGTGTAGGAAGTTTAAATGCTGCGCCTGTCCATGCCATTGTACCTACGGTTGCCAGCAAAGAAAGGATAATAACAATGAGAGGATAAAATACTGCAGATGCCCTTCTGAACATTACAAATAAAAACACGATAATAATCAAAAATGTAATACGCATAAACTTTTGCATATCTGCCTGCATTTGAGACTTTAAGGCATGATTTACAGATGGAGAACCTGCTACATAGATTTCAATGCCCTCTTTTTTATATTTATCCACGATCACCAACACGGCATTAACCAGCTCTGCATTTTCCTTATCTGTCAGAAAAGGTCTCTCTTCGACAATCCCAGCCTCCATATTTTCGGTTGATGTGCCTGTCGAATCATCAAATCCTTCATCAAAGGCATCTACATCTGAGACCTCTACTTGACCTTCGTGAGAATAAGCATCTGTTTCTATGACGATCGTAGTCATTTTTCCATCACGGCTTATAAAGAGATCTTTATAAAAGTGAGAAGCCATAGCCTGTTGCTTAATAATATCTACTTCTGCCTGTGTCGTAGGAAAAACCTCTAACAGATCATCAGTGATAAGCTTATCAGCCTCACCTCTCGTATTACGTACGTTATAAAGGGATGTAATGTCATCTAAAAAAGGTACATTTGTTTCTAATTCTTCATGCATCTCTTTAAGAGTATTTAAAAAATCAAGTGTAAAGACATTATCACTTTTAAGTGCTATAACAACACGCTCGTCACGCCCAAATTGTGCTCTGAAAGCATTATACTCTATAAGTACAGGATCATCAGGATGCATAAATCCTTCCGTAGAAGTATCCATCTTTATCTGTGGTACATGGGAAAGAGGAAAAGCCAATAGTGTCAAAACAATCACTATCACTTTGAGTGGATTATCATGGATAAAAACCCCAAATTTTCCCATGAAACTCTCTAATTTATTGTGCATACGTATCCTTTTGTTTTGATATTGTAACTTTTCTATGTGTATTGTTTATGAATTTAAACATTTTGTACCTTTTCTTCAACACTTGATACTTGATCATCCATCACTGAAAGTAATGCAGGTAGAAAGAGCAGATCTATAATAAGTGCTATCAGCAGTGCAGAGGCAGTCACAACTCCAAAGTTTTGGTTTGGTGTAAAAGTACTAAAGGCAAAAATAGAAAATGCCAAAGAAAGTACCACAGTGGTAAAGAGTATGGCACGTCCAGCATAATGTAATACTTCATCAAAAGTATCACTCATAGATAAACCCCGTTTTCTGGCATCAAAATACTTGACTAAAAAGTGAATACTGTCATCAACTGCAACACCAATGATAATAGCTCCTGCTATAGCTACTCCCATATCAATGGTAAGTCCCAGCCAACCCATCACACCTAGTACCAAGACTACGGGTAAGATGTTAGGTAAAAGGAGTATCCATAGTATTTTCAACCTTCTAAAGATCAGTAACATCATCAGTGATACAATGGCAATCGTTAAAGAAAGTGAAACAATAAGGGTATCGGTGATATCATTTTGCATAAAGGCATACATAGATGTTTGTCCTGTCACTTCAGCTTTATATCCTGTCTTTGCCCACCAATCTTGAGCAAAATAAATCATTTTAAGATCTTTACTTGTATCTACGATGTTCGTCAAAGCTGTGACTCTTAGCTTACGTTGGTCAAAATCCATTCTGTCAGTAATTTCCATACCTTGAGGCAGAGACATAGAATAAAGTAACAGGTACTGTGCAGCAAGATCTCTACTTTGTGGTACTTCATCTTTTTGGTCAAGTATTTTATTGTATCTTTTAATACTGTCTAAGAGTGAAGTCATATGTCTCACATCTTTAGGAAATGCTGCCTGATACTCCAGATAAAATCTCTCGATCTCTTTTAAAAATGCAGGCTCTTTGATACCATCTGTTTTTCCAGAATCAACGATGATAGAGTAAGACATAGACCCAGTAAGATTATCCATAGTAAATTCAGAGGATTTACGTATCTCCACATTTTTGTCAAAATAACGAATGGTATTGCTATCTACCTTAATGAAATAAAGTCCAAATCCTACAACAGCTACGATAAGTGACGTGATCCAGATGATCTTTTTATCATGATTTACGATAAATGCTCCATACCCTAAAGACCTTTTCACTTCTTTTTTGATTTCACCTTTGACTTTAATCTCCTTTTTAAGCAGGAGTAACACTGCAGGCATCCATAGTATAGAGATGATAAACGCTAACACCGCCCCACTTGCTGTGGCTATACCCAGTGTTGCTACAGGAACTACTTTAGAGAGTGCAAGTGTTGCAAATCCTGCTGTGGTAGTTAAAGAAGTAAGGAATATAGGCAAAAAGTTTTTTTCTAGAGAGTTTTGTACTGCACTTATATTTTTCAATCCTTCTTTTTTACCCATCAGCCATACCGAGTAAATATGCACCGCATCTGCAATACCAATAGCCACAATAAACACTGGTATATTCGCAGTAAAGTTGTTGAGTTTATACCCCAACAACGTCTGCACTGCCAAGACAGATAAGAAAGTAAACAGTACCACAGCCATAGGGACAAACGCACCACTGACACGACGAAAAAGTAAAAATAGAAGTACCATAGAAAGTAAAAAGACCAAAGGTGTAAACGTCATAGCATCTTTACCTGCAATGTCTACAAAAGCCTGAGTCATCGGTGGTCCACCATTGAGCCAGTACTTATACCCTGTTTTTTTTGTCTCAGGGTCTATGATGGCATGTATATCTTTCATCACTTCTGCAGAAATGTCACCATCTTCATTTGCTTCGGCTTCAAGCCTTGCAAATATCATTGTAGTCGTGCCATCTTTAGAAATGAACCCATCAACAACGATAGGATCATCCAATGCCACTTTTTTACGCTCTGCCAAATATTCAGGTGTAGCTTCATCCAAATCTTCCATAATGAAATCTTCTACTAAGACATCATCAGGTGCAGAAGCTTCTGAATGTACATGCTGATAGTTTGTAATAGAATCAACTCTATCAATATGAGGCATATCCCAAAGTGCTTCGGTAATTCGCTGTATACTGCCAAGTGCTTTTTTATTGAAGATGCTATTTTCATCTTTAAAAACGATGGTCACCCCATCATCATTGGAAAATTCAGAACGAAACTTGTCGTAGTCTGTGAGTATTTTAGAGTCTTTCTCAAACCATATACGGTAAGATCCGTCTATCTGAAGATGTTGCAGGTTCGAAGCAAGTGCAAATACGATGAGAGGTATCATAATCACAATAGCCCATTTAAATCTAAATAAAAAATCTATATACTTTCTCATTAATCTGTTTCCTCTATAAATCTTTTCAGTCTAAAGAACGTAGGACATTAAAGTATTAAAAACGATTCACATCCAAAGCTATTTTCTCTTCAAGCTGATCAAAAGCTTTATTCATAGAATTTACAATACTGTTTGCATCACTACCCGTCGTAGCTACAGAAGTACTAAAAAGTCTTGCTTTACGCTTTTGTGTACGTAGATTTATCACTTCCCAATTGGCATCAAGATAGACATTATCTCCTTGGGCGATGAAACGTGTCACAACTACAGTGACTTTAACACTTGGTTGTCTGGCTACACCCCAGGGATAAGCATAAACACTTGGTTGATTAAACTTTTTTTGTAAAAAACTGATGAGTCTATTAGTAAGTCCTGCATCAAGATCTTCTCCCCATACTGCATTACTCAGAAGCGTTATCTGGTTAGATGTTTTAGCGACAGCTATCTCTCTTTTATAGAGATAACCTGGAATAATGATCTTCTCTACACCTATGACCCTGTTTTTACTGGCAAATGTTTGTGTCGGTTGAGAAGGCAGTGAAAGTACATAATAGCTACTCGATGAAGTAAGACATCCATTCAGGCTGAGTAGGGTAATAAGTACCAAGATCATTTTTATTTTAATTCGAGTCAGCATTTAGTGTCTCCCTTATACTGTATTTTAACGCTTGTAATTTTTAACATTAGTTATCTCCAAAGATAAGTGAATTTGGTTTACGGTTAAGCATTCTTAAGAAGACTTGCATCTCTTGAGATGTTTTAGTCAGTATCTC
>Ga0164313_10005193_pt1 | contig 11543 bp, 14 predicted proteins | sample GuaBasSedimGuay4_FD_113735 | JGI IMG/M metagenome (GOLD analysis project Ga0164313, IMG submission 113735) | Subseafloor sediment microbial communities from Guaymas Basin, Gulf of California, Mexico - Guay4, Core 4569-4, 0-3 cm | ecosystem: Environmental > Aquatic > Marine > Hydrothermal vents...
CTACTACAAGAGAATTATGATATACGCACTATTCAGGAGTTGTTGGGGCACAGTGATATCAGGACGACGATGAAATATACTCATACTTTGCAGAGCAGAACGATTAAACAGGCAAAAAGTCCATTGGATTTTACATCTGAAAATGAGCAGTGTGAATGAATACTTAAGCTAAGCATCCTATTTTTTTCTCGGAGTAAGTTGCTCAGTTAATCCTGAACAATACTAACATCATATACCATGCATTAATTTCAAATAATGCACTATTCATCATGAAAATAATGGTTTCAATTTGGAAGAATTGTCCGTTAAGTGGAACAAAGAAAAAATTAGGAATTTTGCCAAAATGTCCGGAACATGCTGGATTTGGACAATTTACCCCATTGATTTATTTGTGATTTGTAATGGGTGGCCGCTATCTGGAATTCAGAGGGTTAAACTTTTGTTGAGTCTGAACCGCTTCTTTAGGTCAAACATGATCCATTATTCCAGGAAATTTTGTAAAACTATATTTTATATCCACATTTTTTGCATTGCGAACCTGTTACACTTATTCCCGAATGGCTGCTCGGTCGTTTTGCTGATATTCGGAAAAGTACGCATTTTTGTGAAGAGCCAAAATTATTAATATGCCTGACTAAACAGAGGGTTAATCAATATGATACAATTGCTCATCATTAGCCTGTCATTTTAATTTATTAAGATATTGAGTGCCCAATATGAACTATCAACGTGAAAAAATAAGCGTATTTCTGCTGACATTATCTTTTTCAGCACAGGTTGCGGCGGTTCAGGACGTGTATGAGTACAAAAATAGTGAGGGTGTTGTTGAGTTTACGGATGCGGTAAAAACCGATCAGAAACTTGAAAAGCATATTCAAATAGAAAAAATGACACCTGAAGAAGAAGCATTAGGCAAACAGAAACTTGATCAGATTATGAAAAAAGATCAGGCTCTGGACGAGCGTTTAGCTAAAGAAAGACAGCTTGAAAATAAACGCAGACAGGAAGCTCAAAAACAGGCCAGTGAAGCTCAGAAAAACAATGCCCAGAATAATGAAAAGAATACTTATAGCAATAGACACCGGCGCGGCTTTCACCGTAGAAGACCTGTTTTACCGGATGTGCCTGGTAATCCTGTTGTGAGGCCCAAACCAAAACCTCTGCCAGCACCACCCAGATAAACAGGCTTTTTATTATTTCAGGTTAAACGTCTGCTTTTTTTACACCGCCAAAGCGTGCCACAATTTTATCTGCTACACGAAATGAATTGGCATAAATAGTCCACGTGTGGGGGACACTGCCGCCAGTGGGCATAAAACTGCCGTCAGTGACATATAAATTTTCCACATCATGGGCCTGGCAATCCGGATTAAGTACCGATGTTTTTGGATTATGACCAAAGCGACAACTGCCGGCAACCAGATTGGTTGGGGGGACGCCGGAGGCAAAAGATATAACATTATCCGCACCCATTTCACGCAATACATCACCTGATTTATTTGCCAGATACCAGCCGACTTTTAAGTTTTGCACATGCACATCAACTTTAATCTTAGCGACGGGTAGGCCCCATTTATCCTTAATTTTTTTATCAAGGCTGACATGGCTATTATCTGTGGGTACCCAGTCACAAAAAGCCTCAACTTTGATATAACGCCCACCGGTAAAATGTTCATGCAGTCTGTCTTTAAGTGGTTTACCCCATAATAATCCACCATTACCACGGGTCTGACGATTAGCGCGAGCCACAGGGTTTGGATGTAAGTGGACGAAATCAATGGTGCCGCCTTTTTGAGGTGCATCGGTTTTAAACAGATTTTTATCTCTGATTTCATACCAGTCCTGAATAGAACGATTAACAAAGGTACCAAATTGTTTTAATTCTGATACCTGTTCAGCAGAAAACTTATCATAGCTCAGACGACCGGAACCTGCACCGCCACCGGCAAAAATAAGATTTTTGCCCACCTGTCCGCTATTATTTGCCAAGCCGTCAGGGTGTTTCGGCCCGGTTGAATTCAGTAATAAACGAGCGGTTTCTATCGCTTGTGCTGCAACGACATAAATCTTGGCATCTACAGCATGTTTATTACCCTGTTTATCTACATATTCAATAGCACTGACTTTACCGGTTTTATCACTGTGAATATGAGTAACCATTGACTCCGGTCTTAATTCACAGTTGCCGGTTGTCAAAGCGCTGTCAATTAATGCCGCACGGGAACTGCTCTTGGCGCCTGTGGCGCAACCATAGCTGCCACAAAAACCACTATACACACAGGATTTTCGATTGAGAGCAGGTTGAGAAAGAATGGCCCTAGGCATCGGCATGGAATGAAAACCAAGGCGTTCGCAAGCCTTATCAATATGCTGAGCAATGGGATGTTCAGCGGTAGGAGGATAAGGGAAATCTGCACTGCTGCGGGGTTCCTGAAAAGGGTGTTTGATGACCCGTCCTGAGACGCCGACAACCTTTTCAACTTTATCATAGTAGGGTTCCATATCATCATAGGAGATAGGCCAGTCGACAATATTGGTTCCTGCGATAGGGCCATAGGTTGACAGTAATTTAAAATCATTGGGTTTGAGTCGGTGAAAAAAGCCACTCATGAAATTACTGGAGCCGCCAACGACATTGCCATTCCAGAAATTCCAGCTGGACTGATGGGTTGGAAAATTGCGCCAGCTGCCATCATCATTTTCAATTTCAACAACATGCTGTTCATCACGCAGATCAGGTGTGTATCCACCACGTAAAGAGGTTTTTAATTCATCTTTGAAATAATCCTGTTCGGTATACCAGGGGCCTTTTTCCAGCACCAGAACTTTGTATCCTGCATGCGCAAGGGTATAAATAATTGGTCCTGCACCGGCACCACTGCCAACGACGCAGATATCATAATCATGACTCATTAATTTTCTCTGACTTTGTGTTTCTAAAGAATTAAAACTATTATTTCAGGTTAAAGCAACCAGTAGCGTTTATTTGCAGGGGGATGAGGATCGCCGGCCCTATGTTCCAGCCACTGCCAGCCAATGCCATTTGGGTTACCGCCATAAACCGGATCAGTGAGCAGTGCTTCGAGCAGGTAATTTAAAATATTCACCAGCCAGCGTCTGCCTTCAGGTAATTTTTCAAATTGTCGCAGTATGAGCTCACGTTGTTCAATAGACAGATCAGTATAAGCTGCTCCAGTATTGCCATTTTCCTGTTGTGTGAAAGTCTGCAGCAAACGGGTGCCTGATAAAATAAATTCAACATCAGCCGGATCAGTGAATGGGTTACTTAAATAGTCGTGCAAATAAGTTAATGCGTTAATTTCAACTGAACCCGGGGCATCAGGATCAGAAGGAAATAAATGATTCTGCGTCACTGCTATTGTGAGCCAGTCGGCCTGTTTATAATTTTTTACAGGTGAAGTGTTTAAAACACCAGATGTCTCTGTATGGGGTATGACCGCGTGAACGACCGCAGAAGCAGAAACTGAAGCAAATGCACTGCCGCTGCGGATAATAAAGGTTCTTCTGTCCATTAAAAATGACCTAATGACTGTTAGAGATTGCGCTGATGATGCCGGACTTGTGAGCCGGGGCGTCCTGCAAATTGCCCAGTAGGTGCCATTGCATTTGCTGAGGAGCGATATAACCCAGGCGCTTATTAATTTCATCCCGTTCCGGGGTTAAAATAACCGTTCCCGGAACACCAAAATCACCATAAAGTATTTTGACGTCAGTACTTGTTTCAATGTCTGCGTTAATGGCAATATAGTTGTCATTAATAATTTTAATAACCTCTGGGTCCTGATAAGTGACAGCCTTCATTTTTTTGCAAAATTGACACCATTCGGCACTGATATCAAGTAAAACCAGTTTGTTTTGCTGTGCCGCCAAAGCAAAGGCTTCATTAGACCATTCCTGCCATTGTATTTTTTCATTAGTGGCGAAGGACTGCAGCGAAAACAGTGAAATAATCATTAATAGTGATAATTTGAAGATAAAATGCATTGCAAACCCGACTGCTTATTTTAAGAGAAGATAGTTTAGTTACTAATAGAGACCTTGTCTCAGATAAAAAAATTTCAACTCAATGGGTTTATTTTGATTCAACTGAAGCAACGATTCGGTGATAACTGTCCAGTCGATGTTCACTGATTTTTCCCTCTTTGAGTGCTTTAAGCAGGCCGCAATTGGGTTCATTAAGGTGTTTACAATCTCTAAAGCGACAGTATTGAGTTTGCTGCTGCAGTTCAACAAAACCATGTATGACATCTGCCTTATTGATAGCCCATAAGCCAAATTCCCGAACTCCCGGGGAATCAATAAGACTGGCATGTTTAACAATGTTAGTTTGTTGCTGGCTTTTTATATGATAGAGCCGTGAGACACTGGTGGTGTGTGTGCCTTTATTGGTTGCCAGTGAGACTTCGCCTTCTTTAATATTAGCATCAGGCAGCAGGGCATTAATCAAAGAGGATTTACCGACACCTGACTGACCAACAAAAACACTGACTTGATTTTTAAGTTGCTCCAGCAGAGTATCCATTCCATGCAGGTTTTTGGCGCTGGTATAAATAATGGGGTAGCCAATATCCTGATAAACATGAAGTCGTTTTTCCAGAATCTCTCTTTGCCTGTCAGTCAGGGTATCTACTTTATTTAATAATAAAACGGGTTGAATCTGAGAGAGTTCTGCCGCAACGAGATAACGATCGATCAAACCTTCATTAAGTTCAGGAATGGGTGATGTGACGATTAGAAGTTGATCAATATTGGCTGCTACAGGCTTCATTTGCCCGGTAAAGTCAGGGCGGGCCAGGACTGTTTTTCGTGGTTCAAGTGCAGTGATAACACCCTGTACCTGTTCTTCTTCGGGGATATTACTGAGTTTCTGCCAGACAATTTTGTCACCACAGACGATGGTATCAATATTTTGCCGCAGCGCACACCGCACAATAAGCCCGGTCGCTTCATCTTCAATATCCAGAGTAGCGCCAAAATGACTGACTATGATACCGTGATAATGTGTATTTTCAAGTTGATCATAACCACTTATCAGTTTTTTTTGTTTGTTTTTTGCTCTGGCTAAACGTTCATCCTGTATCTTCTGGATGCGCCATTGCTGCCTTCGGCTGAGTTTACGTTTTGCCAAGAGTACCCTGATTCAGTGATTAGAGTTTGTAAAAACTGGTATTGAGGTATTCAACAACGTCTTCAACCTGATCTTTCGGCCAGGCAACACCGACGGTTGTTTTACAACGTGTCACCTGATTTCTCAGACCGTCAATTGAATTAACACGACGATTAGAGCGGGTATAAATTAGATCAGGATTGCCACCCATCAGGGAGGTATGGCAAGACTGGCAATTGGCATTATGAAGGTCTTTACCATGTGCGGGATTAGCTGCGAAGGCAGCCTGGCCCATTGCTAGTAAGAGTGTTAATAAAAAAAAGGAGGTTAAAAATAACCTCTTAAATTTAACAGTCTGGTATTGTAAATTCATATTTTTTCCTTTGATATCAGTTTTAGTGTTGGCTCAAATGAGCAATTCTAACAGGTGCTGGCGGATGAGAGTCATAGTAAGCTGAATGTAAGGGATCTGGTGTTAATGTATTGGCATTTTCTTTGTAAAGCTTAACCAGGGCTTCAATCAGTTTGCTTGCATCAGCTTGTTCTGCGGCATAATCATCTGCTTCGAATTCATGTTTACGACTAATCATAGCGCTAATCGGACTAAGAAAAAAGGTAAATGCCGGAGAAGCGATGCTGAACAGGACCAGCGCTGCGTAAATAGATTGATTAGACATGCCCAGACCATTATAAAACCATTGCTGTTGCATGAGCCAACCCAGCATAGCAAAACCGATAAAAGTCATAAATGTCATGGCAATGAGTCGTTTAACAATATGTTTTTTCTTGAAATGCCCCAATTCATGCGCTAAAACCGCCTCTACTTCTTCTTCATCAAGGGAGTCTAATAAGTTATCAAAGAAAACAATTTGCTTGTTATTGCCCAGACCGGTGAAATAGGCATTGCCATGACTGGAGCGTTTAGAGCCATCCATCACCAGAATGCCTTTACTGAGAAAGCCGCAGCGAGTCATTAACTGCTCAATGCGCTTTTTTAGTGATTCGTCTTCAAGTTCGGTGAATTTGTTAAATATGGGTGCTATAAATGCAGGATAGGCCCACATCATTAAAAAACCAAAGCCCATCCATACCGCCCAGGCATATATCCACCAGAATTCTCCGGCGCTGCTCATCAGCCAGAGTATGACCATAATGAGTGGTATACCGATAACGAGACCTAAAATAGACTGTTTAAAAAAATCAATCAACCAGATTTTAAAGGTGGTACGGTTAAAGCCAAATTTTTCTTCCAGAACAAAGGTGTTATAAAGTCCCAGTGGTATGTCAAAAAGTGAAGAAATAAAGCCCATCAGTAAGATAAAAATAACCCCGCTATAAAGTGGGTTTAGTTGATAACCACGAACAAATTGATCAAGATATTCAAGACCACCACCCAGTGTCCAGATGAATATCAGAGTGGTGCCGATCATTAATTCAATATTACCCAGCTTTTCCCGGGCAATCGTATAATCAGCGGCTTTTTGGTGTTCCTCAAGGGTAATTTTTTCAGAAAATGCTTCGGGTGTTTTACCTCGATGTGTTTTAACATGATTAATTTGTCTTATAGAAAGCCAGAGATGGGTGATGACCGATAAAAAAACCATCAATATAAAAAGTGTGCTAAAAAGTGGCATAGTGCTCCATTTGTTCAATAATACGCTGAAAATAAGTGTATGCAATATATTAATACTGTACCATTGGCTATAATCTCTGGATAATTATACATCAGTTGAGAAAAAGAATTCTAATATCAAATAAAGAGAAATGAATAAAATATGACACAGGATCAACGAAATTTAGTCTGGATTGATTTGGAAATGACCGGACTTGAGCCGCAAACCGACCGAATTATTGAAATTGCAACCATAGTGACAGATGCTGAATTAAATATTCTCGCAGAAGGGCCTGTCCTGGCCATTCATCAGTCCGATGAAACAATGGCTAAAATGGATGAATGGAATACTTCGCATCATGGACAATCAGGTTTAACTGAAAGAGTAAAAAACAGTACTATCAGTGAGGCTGATGCTGTTGCAAAAACAATTGAGTTTTTAAGTGATTATGTTGCTAAAAGCGTGTCACCCATGTGTGGTAATAGTATTTGTCAGGACCGTCGTTTTATGGCCCGTTGGATGCCTGAACTGGAAGAGTTTTTCCACTATCGAAACTTTGATGTCAGCACCTTGAAAGAACTTGCCAAACGCTGGTATCCGGAAGTAATGGACGGCTTTGAAAAGAAGGGCGCTCATCTGGCTTTAGATGATATTCGTGAATCAATTGATGAAATGCTTTACTACAAAAAGACCATCCTGAAGTAATAATTATAGTTTTTTCATTTTCTGATAAATGAAGAGATTCTACTTCAACTTCCCTGAGTATGACCTTGTCATATGCATTTTGTTATCTTTTGATATACAATGTATTACAAATATATACATTGGATGCTTATTATGAAAACTGAAATGCTCACAACCCGTATTGATCATGACACTAAATTAGCTTTTACTCATATTTGCGATGAAGTTGGTTTAAGCCCATCACAAGCAATTAAATTATTTGCTCGTGCTGTAATTAATTATGGTGGCATACCTTTTGAACTTAAAGCAAAGCAACCTAATGCTATGACTGTCGCTGCCATTCAAGAACTTTCACAAGGTCAGGGACACAAAGCTGAAAGTGTGACTAGTCTTATTGCAGAATTAACAGAAGGCAAAGTTAATAATGCTCATTCTTGATTACTCAAGCCAATTTAAGAAAGATTTTAAAAAAATAACCAAAATGCCTATTCCAGATATAATTGATGTTGGAAATGTCATTTCTACACTTAAAAAAGGGCTAACACTTGAAGCTAAATATGTTGATCACCCTCTTTCGGGCAACTGGAATGGATTCAGAGATTGCCATATTAAACCTGATTTAGTTCTAATTTACTGCATTAATGAAAATACATTACAATTAGCTCGCATTGGCTCACATGCGGATTTATTCTAGCTACGAACGAAATGTCCCTCTCCATTTTCTGGTTAACACTGTTGTTTGATAAACTTTTAATCAACAAACTCTTTTGCAGCTTATAATTTCGATATTCTTTCCAGTTCACTGACCTGCAGTTGATTTTTGTGGGCATAATCTAAAGCTCTGGCCAGTCTGTCCGGGGCTGAACGTCCCATACATTTATGTGCCAGATCACCGTTAATCGCTTCAACCATTGCCTCAACAAGACGCTCACGATCGTGTTCCTGGCCTGATAAATGATTTTGAATAGTCAATACATCATCAATGACTTTTAATGCCAGTTCACGGTTTTCATTCCATAATGAATTAACATCGCCACCGACTTCAAGTCCGGCAATATTGCTTGTCAAAATGTAAAGGTTTTTGCGAATCAGCTCAAATAACATTTCATTGTCATCTTTGACTATCCAGGTTGGAATTTCCAGTGTTGCCAATGCTGTTTTTAAAATATCAGCCTGTGGACCCATAATCGGAGAGGGGACCAGTACTTTAAAGTCCTGACCTTTTTTCTTTTCAAACCAGACGGAAATAACGGTAGGATTAACTAACTGGTGTTTGTGCCAGTCTCCGGGTAACAATTCATTTTGTAATAGGGCTGTTTTATTTTTCCAGTCATCAGGTAATTGTTCCAGTACGGGAGATAAATCACTTTCGCCAACCGCAACCAAAACCATTTCCGGGGTGGGTATCTGCTTTGCTATTTCACTAATATTCATATCTCGGGTAATAGGGTACAGAGAGTAGCCTGCCCGTAAAAGTCCACGTGTAAAAACACCGGACATTTCACCGATACCAATAACAATAATAGGGTTTTTCATATCAAGTCTCTGGAAAAATTTTATCTGTAAATATTTTAACTGTAATAATGTCAGCTGTCAGGTGATGCCATAAGATGTTCAATAACTTTTTCAACCAGCTCATCAGGTACAAATTTTGTCAGAACATCATTGGCTCCACAAGAGATGGCTTTTTGCATATTCATTGTACCATTGAGTGAGGTATGCATTAATACATGAATGTTTTTAAATTTACTCAGTTGTCTTGCCTTGGTAACAAAGGAATAACCATCCATTTCGGGCATTTCAATATCAGAAATAATCATTGAAATAGGTTCCATTGTATGAGGATCACCATTTTGATAATCATTGAGCATTTGTAATGCTATTTTGCCGTCACCGGCACAAATATGCTGAAGTCCAAGCTTATTAAGTGCAGAAATTGTCTGCTTCATTGCCATAGATGAATCATCAACAATCATGACCAGTTTGCCGAATACTGCTTCCAGTTTTGCCTGTTCAATATGTAAATCTTCTGTGTGAGATGTTTGAATACCAAGGACTTCACCCAATACTTTCTCAATGTCCAGTAACTGTACTAACTCATCATCGATAAGCGTTATTCCTGTTGTGTAACTGCCGATGCCTGACCCGCTGGATGGCGGGGAAATATCTTTCCAGTTGCATAATACAATCTTATCGACATCGCTGATCCATATACCCTGATGTGAACGATTAATTTCAGTCGTAATAATTGAGCCTTGTCTGATTTGTTCTTCAGTTAATACCCGATGTGTTGAACTCACTGCTTTTGCCAGGTCAATGATAGGTAATGTTTCATCTCTGAGTTCAGCAACACCCAATATTTTAGAGTTTTGGGAAGGAAATTGATGTAAAGAAGGGCAGGGTATTACTTCTTTTATTTTAAGCACATTCATACCAAAGCGACGTTTGCCGCCTAGATAAAATAAAAGTAATTCAAGTCGGTTATTTGTGTTAGAGGTTGAGGTCACAGGTCAGAGCTCCGGTAATTTAAATTCAGCATCAATAGCCATATATAAATTATAGCGTCATTATGGAAAAAAACTTTATTCATTACACTGGATCAGTAATGAGGCGGTGGTGGCTCGGGTGCTTCTTTAGAATTACTTTGCTGTAAACTGCTTAGTTTGTTTTGTAGTTGATCCATCTGTTGAACCAGGTTATCAATAGTCGCCTGATGTTTTATGATGATTTGGTTGAGATGCTCAATAGTATCTTCCTGATGAGCATTTTTTATTTCCAGTTCCATTACGCGGTTTTCGATATTGGACATTCTAAAGCCTTTGAACAACAATTTTGTTAAAATAATAATTTCATAGATTTTAACTTATTTTGAAAGTAATAATGAAATATTTTGATGTTTTGATTATTGGAGCCAGTGCTTCAGGTCTTATGTGTGCCATAGAAGCAGGCAAGCGAGGTCGAAAAGTGATTGTGCTGGATCATGCAGCAAAGGCAGGAAAAAAGATCCGTATTTCAGGGGGAGGGCGTTGTAATTTCACTAATTATGATGTCAGTGCCGATAACTACCTTTCTGAAAACAGGCACTTTTCTAAATCAGCCCTCTCGCGTTATCAATATTACGATTTTCTTGCTTTGTTGGGTGACTATGAAATTCCCTGGCATGAAAGAGAGCATGGCCAGCTATTCTGCGACCGAAGCGCTAATGATATTGTTCAGATGTTGCTCTCGGAGTGCAAAAAATATGCGATCACAATTCAATTAAATGCTCATATTGAGACAATTAGCAGAAATAATACCGCTGAACCATTTTACTTCAGTCTAAATTCATCTCAGGGACGCTATCAGGCCAGCTCTCTGGTGGTAGCAACTGGTGGTTTATCAGTGAGTAAAATGGGTGCCAGTGATTTTGGTTTGCGTCTGGCAAAGCAGTTTGGATTGAACACCATAGCAACCCGACCCGGTCTGGTGCCGCTCAGCTATAATAATAAAGACAGTAAAAAATACCAACAGCTTGCTGGTATCGCTCTGGAATCTGAAATCAGCTACGGTGGACAGAGTTTTAAAGAGAATTTACTATTTACTCATAAAGGCATAAGTGGGCCTGCCGTGTTGCAAATTTCATCCTATTGGAAAATAGAGAATAATCGTACCGGAGAAAGTATTCAAATTAACTTATTACCGGGGTTTGATTTACATGAGTGGTTATTAGTTCAGCAAAGTCAGCAAGCAAAAGCTCTGGTAAAAAATATACTCTCTAAAAAAATGCCCAAACGACTGGTTGAATGTTGGTGTCAGATCCATACTATCGATAAACCTGTTAATCAATATAACGCACTAGAATTAAAAAAAATTGCTGAAGTTTTTCAAAACTGGTGCTTTTGGCCTGATGGTACAGAAGGTTATCGTGTTGCCGAAGTAACGGTTGGCGGGGTGGATACTAATGATTTATCGTCCAAAACAATGCAGGCAAAAAAAGTTGCAGGCTTGTACTTTATTGGCGAAGTTGTTGATGTGACCGGACATCTGGGTGGTTATAATTTCCAATGGGCCTGGTCTTCAGGTTATACGGCAGGACAATTTGTTTAAACTAATAACTATAGCAAGGTGCTTTTAAAATA
>Ga0164313_10005195_pt1 | contig 11540 bp, 16 predicted proteins | sample GuaBasSedimGuay4_FD_113735 | JGI IMG/M metagenome (GOLD analysis project Ga0164313, IMG submission 113735) | Subseafloor sediment microbial communities from Guaymas Basin, Gulf of California, Mexico - Guay4, Core 4569-4, 0-3 cm | ecosystem: Environmental > Aquatic > Marine > Hydrothermal vents...
AAGAGCAAGAGGGTATAGAAATACAGACAACTTTATTAATATGATTTACTTTAATTGTAGTAAACTTAAATTTGATTACCCACTATATTTAACATAGAGCCTAGAAAAAACTCTATATTGTCCTGTCCTTATACTATATATTATTAGGACACTAATAATATGTCTAAAAAAAGTATTCCACTTAGTGATAAAGTTGATTTTGATGTTTTAGGACTAATAAGATACAAACCTGATGAACAAACAGGTGTCCCAAAGATTCGGAAAAAAAACAAATCACAGAAGCCTTTCTATAACGCTTTAGACATTGTAAACCTTAAAATTGATATCTTACCTAAATTACTTGTGCCTCTTCTACAAACAATAGGTCTTGCATCTATAGTTGGAACTTCAGATGTTGGAAAATCTACATTACTCAGACAACTTTCACTACATCTTGTGCTTAAAATAGATGAATTTTTAGGTTTTCAACTAAAAGGAAATGCTCATAGTGTAATTTATGTAAGCACGGAAGATGATATATCTTCAATAAGTTACTGTTTAAGAAAACAATTAAAATTCTTAAAAGAAAAGTATCCTACTATTGATGAATCCTTACTTGAAAACTTATTTTTTCTATTTGAAACTGATAATCTACTACTTAAACTTGAAAAAAGGATAGAAAAAAACCCTGTTGACTTAATAATTATAGATGCATTTAGTGATGTCTTTACTAAAGAAATAAATGCAAATACTCAAGTTAGGAAATTTTTAAATTCCTACGATAGGTTGGCAAAAAAATATAACTGTTTAATTTTGTTTTTGCACCATACAGGAAAGAGGACTCAACATTACGCTCCTACTAAAGACAGTATTATTGGTTCTCAAGGCTTTGAAGCAAAAATGAGAGCTGTAATTGAATTACGCCCAAGTAAGATTAAAAATCAAAGGGAATTGTGGGTTTTAAAGGCTAATTTTTTAAATTCTAAGTACAAAGAAGAAGCATCTATATTATCTTTTAATGAAAGTTTGATTTTTGAAAATACCGGGGAAGTTGCACGTAAAGTCGCTTCAAAAAAGGGCAATCCTCTAATTATAAAAAAAGTTTTTGAATTACATAAGAAAGGTTTATCTACTAGAAACATAGAATCAGAACTAAAAGACACTAAATTAGCTGTTAGTAAATCTGTTGTAAATCAAATTCTAAAAAAACTCAAAGAATAGGTTTTCTTTAGGAGTTATACTTCCAAATATACCCTCCACTACTCTTTTGTACATTTCTACAACACTTAGCTATAGAAGATTTATTAATCCCTGTCTGAATAGATGCTTCAGCTACAGAATGAAATAAATTAATTGTTTCTCCTTCAAATCCTAGCTGTTCAACATACTTTCTCCTTTTATCTTTATTAGGAGTAAATTTATATGCTAAATCATAACTCCAATAGTAGCCTCTATATATATTATTCACACTTAAAGCTGCTCTAGAAATATGTTGTTTTGTAGAGCAAATACTTTTAGCTGCTACGTCCAAAGATTCAAATTCTGATATTAATATTCCAGAAGATATATCATATTGATAAACTGTTTTTTTAAATCCTCCTCCAGAATCTTGATTATATCCTTCTTCTTTTGAGTTGTACTCAAGTATATACTCTTTCTCCATCTTAGCAAGTTCATTTATATTCTCAGCTGTGTCAATTTGCTCCCAAGTGAAAGCTTCGGGACCAAAAGTCCCGATTGCTTCTTGAAAAAGATGTCCAACATCATTGTTAGCTTTTTGAATATGGTCTTTTATTCTTTCTTCTATACATCTAGTAGTAGCTCCTATATAAACAAATCCATTGTCAATATTCTCTGCTTTATATATAATATATTCTCTCATAATTTTTATCTTTTTTTTGAAATTTCTTTTAGGGAAGCCATCTCTTATCCCTCTGATATCAGGGGTTTGCAATTCGAATGACCAAGTCATAATTGGTCATTACATATACTCCTTTAATCTAACTCCCATTTTCCATCTAACCAATCAACTAGAAGTTTTCTCATTCTTTCAGATGGAATAAATAAATTCATTTCTTTTCCATCTCTTATACATCCTCTCCATACCCATTGAATCAATTCTGAAAGTGCCCACAAATCTTCATTAATATCTATCCCTCTCTCACGAAAAAAGTTTAAGTATTGAGGTTTGAAATATCTATTGCCTAAGTATGCCATAGATTTTTTATGTCTATAATCATTAGATGCTCTTGCATTGATTGGAATAAAACCTCTTGTATATCCTCCTCCTGACAACTTATCTTTAAAGGCTTTAAAAGTAGTAAAGGCATTCTCATACGATTTTGTTTCAAAGTTTCTTTTAAAAACATTTGAGGTGGCATCAACTATTTTATTAGCATTTCTTTTACTTAAATTTCCAATCCAAGTTTTACTAAAAGAATTTCTTCCAATAATATTATTAGCCCTTCCCATATAAATATTAAGCAACTCCTTCAGTTGTTTTAATTGAATTTTAGAATTCTTTTTATTTATATCAAATTCTATATTAAACATTCTAAAGTATGCTGATAATAAACTCCCTTCAAATAAATAGGTTAAGATTTGTATTTCTTTAAACTCCTTAAATATCTCAATTGGAAATACCCATACGAAGAAGTATTTATCTAAATAATATACGGAACTGTTATTGCATAATTTTTTAATTTTTATAAAACCTGGGTCATTATATTCATCGTTAATAAATTTAACTTCATTTGTCAATTCATCTATTATAATCAACTCTTGTTCTCTTAATATTTGAATATCTAATTTCCCTACTAACTCCAATTCTAATGGAGTTACTACTTCATCAAGAATTAAAATATATTCACTAAATAAATTAAAATCATCTCTTTTCAGATTCATAAACAAGGAATGAGTAGATATTATATTCTTACCTTGAGAAGCCATTTTCAAGAATTGAGCTCTCTTATTTAATAATTTAAATGAAGCCTCCGTATTTAAATCAATTTGACCACTATCATCTAAATAATTTGTGTCAATTTCAAATTTTTCAGAACCATATTCGTCTTTATCTAGAGGTGCAAATACATCCTTACTATCTAAATCTTCTATAATTCTTTTAATTTCTGCTTTAAATGGTGTGATATAAATAAACTTCTTACCATCATTTAAATAATTTCTCATTCTTTCAATTGCATCATAAGTTTTTCCACTACCCATAATTGCATCATAAACTATTACTTTTTTCATATTTACATTTTTAAAATTAACTAGTCTGTTAAATTTTAAAAAGTGGTAATTTTGAAAATAGTTTTAAGAATCTATCGAGATTAGGAGTCTCAAATTGTATTTAATTTTACTTCTAAATACATCAGAAAATCTGTTGTTTTATTAGAACAACAACACCCCCTAATATACAACAATATAAGGGTTTTTGCAAGTTTTACGCCCTATATTTTATAACAAAAAAGATGATGTGACCTAATTATTTTTATTAGATTTTAGGCACAAAAACCAATTACATCTTTTGTATTATAAATACCGTTATTTAAGTCCTGAAATATTAATAAAACAGCTCAACTTTATCAATTAATCTACCAATATTTCAAAATGATAATAGTAGTAAGCTTCATTATTTACTACAAAAACAGTTATCAGTTCTAGAGTTACTTTAACTTCATCAACTTCAATAATCTCTTTAGCTTTCAAACTACCTATATCCTTTTTAACTTTAGCTTTAAAAGGACACTTTAAAACAATAAGAGAATTTTGCCAATCTACTACATAAAGCTTTTTAGGGTGGCTGTATTTTAGTAAATCAGCTAATTCTTTTTTATTCATTTTTTAAATTTCTATGTTTATTAATTTGCTTGAAATAGCTATGTTTAAGATGGTAATAGCCAATTGGCAGTCCCGTTTTGAAGTGAATTCCCTACATTATTGATAAGCTCGTATGCATTTACATTACGCTCTAGATTAGAATCGATGTATGAGTTTTTATTTGCTTCTGTAAAAAGGTTATAAAGATTCCATAGATTTATGGAGCCTTCTTCATCTCTTCCAAAGTTTGAACAGGTATAATAATCTTTTACAACTGAATTAATCTGACTATCATTTAATGTAATTGATATCAATTGTTTTTGTTCAACCTTGCTAAGATGTTGATACATTCGCATCTTTCCAATTAGGTGTGCAAATTGACTTTCCCTAAGCTGAAATGCAGACATCTTTTCCATCATACCTAGATGTGCTTCTTTGTTGTAGGAGCTAAACAACTGTCTTATCTGTTGCTCTAAATCTAGAATTGAACCAATCCTTATTGTATTTGAAAATCCATCTGTAGAAACACATAGGTTTGTACAAACCATATTTTTAAAACCTATAAACAACTTAAACTTCTCCAATGATTTCTTGCTGTATAGGTTTTCTTGATTATACGCTCTAACACCTCCTACAGATAAGGTCAGTCCATTATTATTGACATTTTCCTTTATAGTAGGTATTTCTATAACAAATGCACATCTTTCGTAATAAATTGTTTTCTCATTCTCCAATAAATCCCTAGCAGGTTTCCCTATAGCAGAAGGAATTCGTCCTTTCACAATATGACTTACTCTTATAGTAGGTTCATTTACCGTTTCAGTAGGGAACAAACTCTTGACAACACTTAAAGTTTCATCTATAAATTGAAAGTGTGATATCGTGGTTTCATTGTCCTTTGAAAAGACAGGAATATTACATTTATCTCTCAAATGTTCTAGGGTGACTTTCTTAGTATTGGCTCCTATAAAATTACCTGTACTTTCTTTGATTATTTCCGCTTCTTCAATTATCATACTTGAAGTGCTTTGATTAGTTAATAGTTCCATTTTCTTTTTCTTTATTAGGTTCAACAATTGCTTCTTTAGCTATAACTTGACTTATTACAGCTCCTATTTCTTCTTTTCTTTTTATTATCAGGGGGTAAATAAGTTTCTGAATAGTATTGTACTTACCATAAAGATGTTTTAATCCTTCTACAGTAGTACAGTCTGCTATATCTTTTCTTGCTTGATCTATTGAACTATCATTATTACACCATTGGATTAATTTTTTCCCTGTGGCTGAATTAATAATAAACTCTGGTTTGTTCATAAAAAGACCTGTTCTGTCTTTACTAGCTTTTGCTAGATGCTTATCATTGATTAATTCAAAGTTTACAGTTAATTCATATTCAAATCCTTCTCTTGTAATTTCTTTCAAACCGTGTTTAACTACTTTGGTTCTGCCATTTGTGTCCCTCTCCATAGAATAATTTACTTTAGTTCTAACCGTTGTGATGATATGGCACTTGGATTGTAATATCTTATCTATGAAGCTTTGATGTAGAATAGAAACAGCTCCCCAATCTTGGAATCTTCCACCTAGGTTTTTGTGTATTTGCAGACATCCCCCTTCACCATTCCATTCCTGTGTGATACTGTCAATTATCACGACCTCTATAGAGGCATTTTCACAAGCCTTAATAGCTTCAACATAACGTTCTGGGCTATATGGGTCAGATAAAGATAACACGTTAAAAGCGCCTAGATGAGCATAAAGATTTGCTGAGTTGTTTTCAGTATCTATGATGGCTACTTTAGTCCAATCATTCGTAATACCATAGGCTAATAGCAGTGCAGAATAAGTTTTTCCATACCCTGAAGGACTGCTTAATCCAAGACGTAATTTTACTTGTTTCTTTTCAGCTTTTTGTAATTTCATAATATTTGAGTTTTAAATTAATTATTGACGTAAAAAAAGAGCTCCATTTCTGAAGCTCTCATTTACTATTATTGAAAAAGTGGTTATGCAACCATTTCCTTTTCAACTACATTCTTTGCAATAACAGTTTCTTCATCATCTAGATATTCATAATGATGAGAAAGAGTTATCATCTCCCCACTTTCAGGAATTAAATACTGATAAGGTTCTACTTCAATTCGGTGAACACTTCCTGGCATTTGAGTACCTAATAGTGTTTCACAGGTAATTGCATTAAACGTGCAAGGAAGATTAGCCTTTCTAGCAGTTAAATACGTTTTTTTTGAGGCTTTGCTTTTAACCGCTTCAATTCCTCCTTGTACAATAAGTACCTGAAAATCTGTCCCATCCTCTTTTTGATAGGTTTTGTAATCCACAATCGTAACCATAGTTTTTTTAAATTTTTAGATTAATAAAAGTTACACGGGGGTATCCCGAAAACTCAAAAAGAGTGGGGGTTGAAGGTCTTATTAAACCGTATTCTCATTAAGAAAAAAGGTTTGAAATTTTTTGAAATAAAATTTTTAAAAAAAAAGATTAGGGTGTTATTATTGCTTAACTAAATCCTTAAAAGCTTGAGATGCTTTTGTGTTACTAATCATTAAATTCAGATTGTTTAATCCCAGCAGATTCCTGTAGAAATAAGTTTATGATATATAACGCATCATATATCTGATATTTGCAGTCTTACAAATAGGGCAAAACAGGTATAATTTATTTGATAGAATCCCGCCACATTCACACAATTTGCCATTTGAGTTACTCATATCACACTCAATTTCATGAAACTTACCACATTTCTGACATTGAAAACCAGAATTATTCCAAGAATTAGGACCAGTTCCATGTTGAAAACTAATTATTTCTTGGTTGTAATTACAATTATTGCAGTATACAACGCCCCACCCACCCATTTTATCAAAATAAAGTAAATTGTCGTCTTTATATAATTCCACAGGTGCTTTTTTTTGGTTTTTAATTTGAAAGTAGTCTATGCAAATAATTAGATATAATAATGGATAAAATAAAATTATTAAAAGTCTCCAGATTATTTCATAGAGAATTTTCTTCCATAAAGGAACGGGATATTTTTCAATCAATAAGTCTTCAGCAGAATGCTTTTTTACGCTCTTAATATCATCATTTACCTTTTTTGCAAGTGGCCCAATGATATTCATAAAAACACCAATTGAGAGATATATTATTAAAATCAACATACTATTGTATTTTAGATTGGACATATTGTAAATCTCCAAAACTGGAAATGTGGAAATCCAATTCTGTTCCAGAGCTATTTAATAATATTAGCTTCTCTCCATATTCTAAAGCATCGAATGCTAGTTTAGTCATTTTTAAAACTTATAAGTTTAAGCTTTTCCAGATATCAGGAATTATTTTGTTTCTACATTCTTCAACAATGAAAAGGTTAGGGTCTTTCTGACTAATAACATATCTAATAAGAAATTCATCCGTTTTTGGGTGATGAAAACTATAAGCATTAGAATCTGGATAACAATGCAAGCATTTGGAATCTTTTACAACTAAATTATTAATCCCCTTTGCCTTATATTTATCAAATAACTCTTGAAACAGCACAATCATTTCATCCTTAAAATAGTTAGAATAAAAGGCGCTTTCTTCTGCCATAATAAACGGCGTGACATCTAAAGTGCAAAATGATTTAATTACGTAGTTTTCGAGGTCTGTTAGGGTCATTTAATTTTTATGAAACTGAAAATTTAAATCTGTAAAATAATAATCAATAGTATAGTCCATTAATGAATCATTAAAATAAGATTTAAAGAAACTAAGGGTTAACTCGTTATTCTTAACATCTCCTTCCCATTGCCTGTAATTTTTTTGATTAACTTCCCCATTCTCAAATGCACTAGGGCTATCAGGTACGTAAAATTTCATTTTAATTTTGTTATTTTTAATCTCATACCTTGAACAAACTGAAAATTTATCATAGGTTGTCTCTTTCAAAAAATCAAAATGTAATTCTCTATCATAATATTTAGGTTCATCTTCAAATTCTAAAAAAGCCACAATACCATTGTCATTAAAATATAAAATATAAAATAAATTATACCTCATATTAATTAATTCACTAAAACCTGTTTTATTGGCTAGGTAATAACCATCTGTTCTTAATTTTTTTTTACTACTAAATAGTCCCATAATCTTTTAATTTATTTATCCATTAGCTAGAAATGAAACTAAAATAACAAGTCCTAACAATATTGAAACAAAACAACCTTTATTATTATTTTGAGATAATTCTAAACTTAATTTTAAAAATTCATCAGATGATTCCTTATAATTCTTAAGTCTTTCTCTAATTCTTTCATTTTCAGGTAGGTTATTTATTCTTATCTCTTCTACTTTTCTTTTTAATTCTTCTCTTCTCTGTCTTTCTCTCTCAACATCTTGTTTCTTTATTGATCCTCGTTTCATTACAACATATTCATCTTTATTGAAATGGAACAAACTAATATTAAATATTTCCTTTTGCCATTGAGAAATTGACAAATCATAATTGTGAATATTTGAATTAGTTTCACATACTGTTTTAAATCCTACCATTGTTGCGATAGTAAAAAAAACATTACCGTCTTTTGCTAAATTTAATTCATAAAAATCAAACCCTCTTCTAAAGTTTCTAAGTGGGATTTGATATGCAAATTTTTTTCTGTCATTTGAAACGCAAGAGGGATATTTATCTCCTATGACAAACATCAATGCTTCATAAAAATTTGGGTAACCTTGGATTATTTTCATTACATTTTGATTACTAGAAAAAAACAAGTCGCATCTGAAATGTCAATAAGCTGTAAAATACTTCAAGAACAACCTATTACATTAATTCATATTGTTAAAAGCATTTTTTATAGACTTATTTAATTCTGTTTTAACAATATTATTAATATAACTTAAATCAGAGTCAGAAAATGAGTTGGTGTTTGCTTGAACAATTTTTAAATCCTTTTTATTTTGATTTAACAATGTTCTTATATAGTTTTTAAGCAATAATTTTCCAAAAAATGTATCAACTTTTAAATTATTAGAGCCTACATAAATAACTATTTTTTTAGAAAGATGCTCAATTCCTGCTTCTATTGTACTATTAATAAGTGTTTCTGATGCTTTCATATTGTTAGTTATATTAATAAATTTGACTCACTTTTTGTAAAGTTAGAAAATTATTAACCAACGCGACCTTTCGTCCGCATTTAATTTTATAGTAACTTATTCCTTTGTTGTATGCTTGACATCAATAAAAGAATTTGCAACTATATTTCTTCAGAATGGATTAGCCAATATAAATCCAATCGTAGTTTTGCAATCGACTATAACATTGATGAAAAAACAGTAAGAAAGATTCTTCAAAATGATGGATATAGAATTCCTGTAAGTACACTTCAAAGAATATGCGAAGCTAAAGAGATAAAGTTATCTGCTTTTTTTGAATTGATTGAGAATTAACCACTAGATTTGTTATTAAATAACAAGATTTTTAAGTGGAAGAAACACTTTCTAAATACATCAACTTTTTTAATCATCTTAATAGGGGTTATAATAAAGGGTTAGGGAGAGCTCCACACAAACCAATTTTGTTGCTTTCTATAATTCAGCTTGTCCAAAGAAATATAATTACATCTAACAGAATCTTTATTACTCCCGAACTGATTCTATCTTTTAAAAGTAATTGGCAAAGACTTGTAGACACAAAACATACTCCTAATTTTTCACTTCCTTTTTTTCATTTAAGAAGTGAGCCCTTTTGGCACTTAGTTACAATCCCTGGGATGGAATTAGCTGTTAATAATTCAAAAAGCATTAAAAGTTTTAAAAGTTTAAAGGAGTCTGTGGCATTTGCAGAAATAGACAAAGGTCTTTTCTTGTTAATGTCTAATATAGAAACCAGTGAATTTTTAAAAGAACAAATACTAAACCATTATTTTCAGACAACAAAGAAATATTATCCTTCTGCAATTATAAGTGATGCCGAAATTAAGATTGAAAATGAAATTCTTAATGAACCTAAATCAACCTATCAAAATCTCATATTAGACTTAAAAGAAAAATTGGATGATGATGAGTACCAAGAAGAAATTTTTGTTAGAGGTGGTTTGTTTAAGAAAACTATTCCCAAGATTTATAACTATCAATGTTGCATTTCTGGCATGAAGATTGAAACTTCAACCAACGCTCAAATGGTTGATGCTTGTCATATCATTCCTTTTAGTATTTCACACGATGACACAATCCCAAACGGCATTAGCCTTTCACCCAACTTACATAGAGCTTATGATAGAGGTTTAATAACAATCAATAAAGATTATATCGTTAGAATATCTCCAACCGTAATGGATAATAATTCTGTTTATTCTATTTCACAATTTGAAGGAGCTAAATTATTATTACCTAAAACTACAAAGTGGTATCCTTCACCTGAAAGTCTAATATGGCATACTAAAGAAGTTTTTCAGTTATAATATAATTATACTTCGAAAATTAGCTTATTAAAGATTGTTTTTTAGTTCAGTTCTTTGTTATCAGCATTTTTATTCATTTAAATAGTCAAAAATGTCAATTTGATAATTTATTCTCGTTGCTCCTGTTAGAACCAAGAATCTATTTAATGTTATATTTCTTGTATTTGGAAAATATCCTGCTGGATTCGGGACAATGTAAATATCAATATTACCATTATCGTTTCTTAATGGATTTACTAAATTGATCCAAATGAGGAAATTTGCCTGAATGTCATTTATTCCAAGATATTGAAAGTCTGCAGTTGTTGCCTTTATTTCAATCGTTATATTTTGTCCATTAATTGTCCCAATAATATCGGCAACTTGCCTACCTAGTTGTAGGTTCTCTATTTCTATTTCCTGTAATAGTATATTGTCACGCAAAAGATTGAGGGCAATTGCCTCCGATAGAGCTGGTGGTGTTTTAGGGAATTGTACATGTTGTGCTAAATTATTTTCTACCCTCTTAGCAATAAGCCAAGTATTCAAATCAGTAATTATATCGAATAATTGTAATATTTCGTCTTTTGTCAAAACTGAATGTTTAATTTGTTAAAAATTATTTAAAAAAACCCAAAGTTTTCTATAGTAAAGGTGTACTGCGCGTGTTAGACACATTTTAACTACATTTGCCTAATGACATATAGAATGCGCATATTCTTTATTACTGTATTTGTTATTGAATTAAATATATTTTATTCTCTTTTATATCTTATTTCTGACATTATTTTGGGTTTGAATTCATTTATGAATGAATTATTGCTTACTGTTAGTATTTTACTTGTAGCTTTCTTATTATCCTTCATCTCTTTCCCCTTTTTTTTCAATAGAATTAGAGGCATCTTTTTGAAAACCTAATGCTTTTTGTCTATCAGCTTTTAAATTCTTAATGCTCTCTTGAAATTCTAATGCCTTTTGCTTTCTTTCTTGATTGGAATCAAGAAATTCAGAAAGTGCTTTTAAAAATCCTTTTTGTCTCTTTGATTTTATTTTTCCATATTCTTTTAATTCAAGGGTGAATTCATCAGAGCCACTTAGCACTACTAATGCACCAATTAAAATTATTCCTCCAATTGCCAACCCTGCTAACGCTACAAGTCCTGGAGATTGCACTTTAATCTTTATGTATAACTCCTCATCTTCTTCAAGTCCATTATCAATGCAATATTGATTATAAAAAAAGGTTATTCCAGAAAGAAATCTATTAAATTGAAAAGCATTGATTTTATCTCCTTGATT
>Ga0164313_10005196_pt1 | contig 11537 bp, 5 predicted proteins | sample GuaBasSedimGuay4_FD_113735 | JGI IMG/M metagenome (GOLD analysis project Ga0164313, IMG submission 113735) | Subseafloor sediment microbial communities from Guaymas Basin, Gulf of California, Mexico - Guay4, Core 4569-4, 0-3 cm | ecosystem: Environmental > Aquatic > Marine > Hydrothermal vents >...
CATTTTCTTCAGGAGCTTCATTATTTTGATCATTTGCTTGCTGGTCATCCTGGATATTTTCAGGATCCTCTACCTCTGTATCTACCGTATCTACAGTATTTTCAATATACTCAATAGCAGCAATTGAATCACCCTTTCTGAGATTTATCAATCTAACACCCTGGGTTGCCCGGCCCATCAATCTCATGCTGGAAACGGCCATCCGGATCACCACACCTGATTTATTTATTATCATCAGGTCATTTTCATCAACTACGCCTTTAATGGCAATCAATACACCGGTTTTTTCAGTGATATTCAGTGTTTTAACACCTTTACCCCCCCTGTTTGTGACACGGTAATCGCCTAATTTTGAGCGTTTTCCATATCCATTCTCCGAAACAACCAGAATGTCTTCACTTTCATTCTCCACACAAACCATACCTACCACTTCATCCTGCTCACCAGCCAGCTTGATACCCCTTACTCCGGAAGCATTCCTGCCCATAGGCCTTACCTTGCTTTCATTAAAGCGAATTGCCCGTCCTGATTTAACTGCCAGCACAATCTCATGATTTCCATTGGTCATTTTTGCCCTTAAAAGGGTATCACCTTCTCTCACATTGATTGCATTTATGCCATTCTGTCTTGGCCTGGAGTATGCTTCAAGGGAAGTCTTTTTGATCACACCTTTCCGGGTACACAATACAATGTAATTATTATTTATGTATTCCTCATCATTCAGCGTCTTAACATTAATATAGGCCTTTACTTTATCATCAGGGCTAAGGTTTATTACATTTTGGATGGCCCTACCCTTGGAAATCCTGGTCCCTTCCGGTATTTCATAAACTTTCATCCAATAGCATTTTCCGGCTTCTGTAAAGAAGAGCATGGTATTATGCATGGAGGCAATGAGAAGGTGCTCAATGAAATCCTCTTCACGGGTAGTACTGCCTTTGGATCCAATACCTCCCCTGTGTTGAACCCTGAATTCTGCCAGTGGGGTACGTTTAATATAGCCCAAATGGGAAATTGTGATTACCATGTCCTCATCGGCATAAAAATCTTCAGGATTGAATTCTTCAGCATTTGGTACAATCTCTGAACGTCTTTCATCTCCATACTTAGCTTTAATCTCCAGGAGTTCATCCTTAATTATTTGCAACTGCCTGGTATCATTTTCTAAAATATCTTTCAAATCTTTGATTAAGTCCATCAACTCATCATAATCCCTTCTTAACTTGTCCCTTTCAAGGCCGGTAAGCTTCTGGAGCCTCATGTCAAGAATGGCTTTTGCCTGAATTTCAGAAAGTTCAAAAGTGGTCATTAATCCTGTTTTTGCTTCCTCAGGATTTTTAGAGGCCCGGATCAGTGCTATTACTTCATCAAGATGATCAATGGCAATAAGTAGTCCTTCAAGTACATGGGCTTTTTTCTCAGCCTGTTCCAATTCATACCTGGTCCTTCTAATAACCACATCATGACGGTGATCAATAAAATACCTGAGCAACTGTCTAAGGTTTAAAGCCCTGGGCCTCCCCTTGACTAATGCTATATTATTAACATTAAAGGAAGACTGTAATTGAGTGTACTTATATAGCTTATTCAGAACGACATTTGCTGTTGCATCGCGCTTTAGAATAATCACTATACGCATCCCATTCCTATCCGATTCGTCATTAATATATGATATACCTTCTATCCTCTTATCATTTATTAATTCGGCTGTTTTACGAATTAATTCAGCCTTATTGACCATATAAGGAATCTCGGTTACTATAATCATTTCCCTACCCGAAGAAGTAAGTTCTATTTCTGTTTTGCTACGTACAACAATTCTTCCCCGACCAGTTTCAAAGGCATCTCTAACTCCTTGATAACCATAAATAATACCTCCTGTTGGAAAATCAGGGGCTTTAATAAATTCTAATAATTCCTCTATGCTTATGTCCGGATTTTCGATCATGGCAATCAAACCATCCACTACCTCACTCAGATTATGTGGTGGCATGTTGGTTGCCATTCCCACTGCAATTCCAGAAGCGCCGTTTACCAGCAGCAGGGGTACGCGTGTAGGAAGAACAGTAGGTTCTTTCAAGGTATCGTCAAAATTAAGCTGATAATCAACCGTATCCTTGTCAAGGTCTGATAAAGCCTCTTCTGCAATTTTCTGTAAACGGACCTCTGTATAACGCATGGCTGCCGGGCTGTCCCCATCAATAGAACCAAAGTTACCCTGTCCGTTTACCAACATGTAACGCAGGGACCATTCCTGTGCCATCCTAACCATGGCTTCATATACTGAAGAGTCACCGTGTGGATGATATTTACCCAGCACCTCCCCTACTATTCTGGCTGATTTTTTATGTGCCCTGTTTGAAGCAACGCCTAACTCATGCATCCCAAATAAAACCCTTCGATGAACCGGTTTTAAACCATCTCTGACATCGGGTAATGCCCGTGAAACAATTACCGACATAGAATAGTCGATATAAGCCGATTTCATCTCCTCCTCAATATTAACTTTGATTATCCTATCCGTTTCTGGCATATTTATTGACTACTAAATTTATGGTTAAAAATCCTAAATGATTCTCATTCGGATTTGAAACTACGAAAGTAGTATTTTTTTGTCTATTTAATACCACTTTAACTGCTGTTTTTTCAACAGTTTATTGTTAATAATTGACAGGAGTATTATTATAACTATATTTGTACTTTTATTGCCTGAAATGTTAGGCTTAATTCTATCGAAACAAGTCATCCTGTCAGCACATAATAAATGACAGCAGTTTTTAATAAATTTAAATTGAATAAAAGATTAAATCTCTTTAAATCAGATTATTAGAATATGAACGCAAAATTTTCACAAAGAATAAAAGATATCCTTACCTATAGTAAAGAAGAAGCTATACGTCTGGGAAACCCATATATTGGGACCGAGCATCTCTTCCTTGGCTTATTAAGAGAAGGCGAGGGATTGGCTATTGATGCACTATTATCGCTTGGTATTGATCTATACGGCTTTAAAAAGACCCTGGAAGGAAGTATCCGAAGTGATGAGATGCTAAATGTTAATGATACTAATAACATTCCGTTACTAAAAGCTTCAGAGCGCACTTTGAAATTGATCTACCTTGAGGCCAAAGCATTTGGCAGCACAGTAATTGATACGGAACATTTACTACTGGCAATACTTAAGGATGAAAACTCTTTGGTTACTTTGAAGTTGAAAGAGTTTGATATTGATTATGAAAACCTCAGGGATGAAATTAAAGAAATGATCCCTGAATCTTCTGCGGAATTTCCAGGGGAAGATGACGATGATGAAAAGAGTTTTGGCGGAGGCAGTAAAGGAGGTTCATCCCACGCCCCCACATCCAAAGCAAGTTCGGAAACCCCTGTTCTGGATAACTTTGGTATAGATCTCACCAAAGCAGCGGAAGAAGACAGGCTGGACCCAATTGTTGGACGCGAAAAAGAAATTGAAAGGCTTGCACAGATACTTAGCAGGCGCAAAAAAAACAATCCTATCCTTATAGGTGAACCCGGGGTTGGTAAATCAGCTATTGCTGAAGGACTGGCTTCAAGAATAATTAACAGACAGGTATCCCGTATCCTGTTTGGTAAACGGGTAGTTACACTTGACCTGGCCTCCATTGTTGCCGGGACTAAATACAGGGGCCAGTTTGAGGAAAGAATGAAGGCCATTTTAAATGAGCTGGCAAAAACAGATAATATTATTTTGTTTATCGATGAAATCCATACCATTGTTGGTGCAGGTGGCGCTACCGGCTCACTTGATGCGGCAAATATGCTGAAACCTTCACTGGCACGTGGCGAGATTCAATGTATAGGTGCTACCACCCTTGATGAATACCGTCAGCATATTGAGAAAGACGGGGCATTGGAACGCCGTTTCCAAAAAGTAATGATAGAACCTACTTCCATAGAAGAAACCATCCATATTCTGAATAATATTAAAGAAAGGTACGAAGACCATCACAATGTTTACTATACCGATGAAGCCCTGGAAATGTGTGTTTCACTTACCAACAGGTATATCAGTGACCGTTTTCTACCGGATAAGGCCATTGATGCAATGGATGAGGCAGGTTCCAGGATCCATATGACCAATATAGTTGTGCCTGAGAGAATACTTGGTCTGGAGAAAAGTCTGGAAGACACCAAAAAGGAAAAAATTACCGCTGTTAAAAATCAAAATTTTGAAAAAGCAGCAAGCTATCGTGACCGGGAAAAAGAGTTGATTGATAAGCTGGATGTTGAAAAACAAAAATGGGAGAAAGAGTTAAGCAAAAATCGCCAGGAGGTTAGTGATGAGACAGTTGCTGAGGTAGTGGCCATGATGACCGGTGTACCGGTTCAGCGCATTGCACAGGAAGAAGGTTCAAGGCTCCTGAAAATGAACGAAGAGTTAAGTGAAAGTGTAATTGGACAAAAGGATGCAATTGGGAAAATAGTAAAATCCATACAACGTAACCGTGCCGGACTTAAAGATCCAAATAAACCTATTGGTTCCTTTATTTTCCTTGGCCCCACCGGTGTTGGTAAAACGCACCTGGCAAAGATACTTGCCCAGTATTTATTTGACACAGTGGATAACCTTATAAGGATTGATATGAGTGAATACATGGAGAAATTCTCCGTTTCACGCCTTGTAGGGGCCCCTCCAGGCTATATTGGGTATGAAGAAGGTGGTCAGCTTACTGAAAAAGTAAGAAGAAAACCTTATGCTGTTGTCTTACTTGATGAAATTGAAAAAGCACACCCGGATATTTTCCATCTTTTATTGCAAGTACTGGATGAAGGACAACTTACTGATAGCCTTGGCAGAAGGGTCGATTTTAGAAATACTATTGTTATTATGACTTCTAATATAGGGTCCAGGCAATTGAAAGATTTTGGAGGTGGGGTAGGTTTTGATACAAGTGCAAAGAAAGCATCCAATCAGGATCTGAATAAGGGAATTATTCAAAAGGCCCTTAAAAGGGCATTTGCACCGGAATTTCTTAATCGGGTTGATGATGTGGTTATGTTTAATGCCCTGGAAAAGGAAGATATCTTTAAAATCATTGATATTGAGTTAAAGGGCTTGTTTAAAAGGGTAAATAACCTGGGTTATAAGATTAAACTTACACCCGCTGCAAAAGATTATGTGGCTGAAAAAGGCTATGATATTCAGTTTGGTGCCCGCCCATTGAAAAGGGCCATCCAAAAGTATATTGAAGATCCAATGGCTGAGGTAATTATCCAGTCAAACTTGCTGGAAGGGGATACCATAGCTGTGGGCTTTGATAAGAAAAAGGAAGAGCTGACTTTTAAAGTTGAGAAGAAAAAAAATAAAAAAGAGCTTAAAGAAAACAGCGGGAATAAAGAGAACGAAAAGGAATAGCTTAATCCAATCCAGTCAGGGGATGACTCAAAGTCATCCCCTGACTCAAATAAAATCCTGAAAATGAAAAAGTTTCTCTTCTTTTTCATAATTTCCCTGATACTTACATCTGGTTGCCTGAATAATAGTAAGAAACCCGCTAAAACCTCAGATCATATTAAAACAGTAATTTCCGGCGAAGTTTTATTCAGACCGGAAAACCCGGAATTACTATTAATTTTTAGAGATGTAATTACTGAATCGGATGAAAACTTCCTTCTAAGACCGGATTCAAATAACTATTTCACTTATCGGATCAAGATAGAATTTCCTCAGAACTTCGTTTTAAAAGCTGGCCGGAATGTATTCGATTTTATCCTTTTTCCCGGTGATTCCGTTTTCCTGAAGATATCAGCATCTCAACTGACGGTTGAAAATGAGAGTCATTCCGGACTTTCAGCATATCTTGATTCTGTCAGAACGATTTATTATAAGGAAACGATTATGACCGATTGTCCCTCTATGTATCAGCTTTCTCAAAAACCACTTGATGAGTTTAGAATTTCCCTTGAAAGACATAAAGAAAATATACTTCCTAAGCTGGATTCCGTCAATAAAATAAATGATATAAATGATCCCTTTTTTACGAAAATTGCCCGGAGAGAAATGGATATGTATATTGCAGGAGAATTGATGAATTATGTTTTATTCAGAAAATTCATGCACAATCTGGAAACAGATTTGCCAGCAGACTATTTTAATCCGGTTGATTCATTAAAATCATCCATAGACACATTAATCGTCACCTCCGGATTTTACAGTTTTTATAATACTTTGTCTGCTTTATCAGGTAATGACCCGGAACTTTTTAAAAATCAGATACTGAAAGAAAAGAGAAGTTTGTCGAGGGATATTGTTATTTCCCATTACATTGGCAATTATATTAACAATAAAGATACAAGCAATTCAGGTAAACTGCTTCGCTTTTTTGCGAACGAGATTAGACACCCAACTATTAAAAGAGAATTACGAAACAGATATCTGAAAGCGAAGGAAGTGCTGGAAAACCCGGTTATAAAGAATGCCATACTCAGCGATTTTTCAGACTTGCCCGAAGCCGGTTCTGTTTTATCCAAAATAATAAATAAACATAAGAATAAAGTCATTTACCTGAAATTCTGGGCTCCATGGTGTGCACCGTGTTTAGCTCAGATTCCGTATGCAGAAAAGCTTGAGGAAATTTTTTCTCCTGAAGATTTTTCACTCATCAATCTATGTGTGGATACTCCTAAAGACCGGTGGAAGGCTACAATTTCCGAAAAACAACTTCGCGGTTTTCAGTATTTATTGAACGATCAACAATATAAACAGTTGCAGGTATTATTCAGGATCGAAGGTATTCCGCATTACGTGTTGATTGACAAAAAAGGGAATATTGTAAATGAGAATGCACCTGTACCGGGAGATCTGGTTTTTAGCGGAGTTCCTGTTGCTTCTGATAAAATGGAGGGAATGAATGCCGAATTGATAGAAATGATAAAGAAACTGATGGAAGAATAAGGTTTTTCCGAACCTTTTAGCTGATAGTCAAAATGGACGAATTCTGATACTACACTTTTCCTAAAACTTCTCCGAACAGATCGTATTCCGTTGCATCCGTAATCTTTACCGTGTAGAAGTTTCCCGGAATAAGTTTGCCCTGATCTTTGGGTACCAGAACCTCATTATCCACCTCCGGTGAGTCAAATTCTGTCCGGCCAATATAAAAGTCACCTTCACTCCTGTCAATGAGCGCTCTAAATTCTTTCCCCTGTTTGGCTTTATTCAGTTCACCGGATATCTTCTGTTGGATTTCCATCAGTTCATCAGCCCGCTGCTGTTTAATACTTTCAGGAACTTCATCTTTAAAATGCTGATAACCATAGGTCCCTTCTTCATGTGAATAAGTAAAAACCCCCAGCCTGTCGAAGCGAAATTCCTTTATAAACTCCTTTAATTCCTCAAATTCATTTTCACCCTCACCCGGATGCCCTACAAGCATGGTCGTCCGGATTGCTACACCTGGCACCTCTTTCCTGAACCGCCGGAGCAAATCAATTGTGTTTTTTGCATCTGAGGCCCGTCTCATTTTGCTCAGGACATCATCATTTATATGCTGAATAGGAATATCAATATACTTACAGACTTTCTTATTTGTAGCCATAAGAGGCAGTATTTCCACAGGGAAGTTGGCTGGATAGGTATAATGTAACCTGATCCATTCAATTCCTTCAATTTTACTCAGGGCATTTACCAGAAAGCTGAGTTTTTGTTCTTGATAGAGGTCCAGGCCATAATAAGAAAGGTCCTGCGCAATTAAAATAAGTTCTTTAACCCCTTTTGATGCCAGTATTCCGGCTTCATTTAGAAGCTCTTCTATTGGTAGGGACTTATGCTTCCCCCTGATCATGGGAATGGAACAAAAAGAGCAGGTACGGTCACAACCCTCTGAAATCTTCAGATAAGCATAATGCTTTGGGGTGGTAAGCTGCCGTTCTCCAATTAATTCTTTCCGATAATCCACTCCAAGTGCCTGTACAATTTCTTCCAGGTCGTTTACCCCAAAATAACGATCTACTTCCAGTATTTCCTTTTCCAAATCCTTTTTGTATCGTTCAGATAAACAGCCCATTACATATACATTATCAATAAGGCCAGCTTCTTTTGCTTTTATGAAATTCAGAATGGTCTCAACCGACTCCTCCTTTGCATCATGTATAAAGCCACAGGTATTTATTACCACAGTTCCGGCATCTGTATCATCAGAATCATGCACTACTTCTATTCCATTGGCAATTAGCTGACCCATCAGCTTTTCTGAATCCACAAGGTTTTTGGAACAACCGAGGGTAACAATATTGATTTTATTGATTTGGGGATTTCTTTTCATTGTAAATCACAAATAAATATCAAAATCCCGGGTGCCAAATATCTGAGATCCGGAATTTAATTGATATTTGGATTTTAGTGTCTTCTCAATAATATTCGTGTAATATTTGACAGAATATTTTTCTGATATCACATAATTGATTGTGAATTAGAAATATTCATATAGTTGAAATTTTGATTAAACACTGAATCTCGAACACCGATTAACGATTTAAGTTGGCTCCTTCAAAATTGATTATTCTTTGTTCGACATTCGTTGTTCAAAAATAAAATTAGTTCTGGCTTGTCCAGGATAAGATTTAGGAAAACAGGCTATCTACAAACTCATTTCGGTTAAAAGGTAACAGGTCTTCAACTTTTTCGCCAACTCCAATGTATTTAACCGGTATTTTGAATTGATCAGAAATACCAATTACTACCCCTCCCTTTGCTGTCCCGTCAAGTTTTGTTATTGCAAGGGAATTAACTTCCGTAGCTTTGATAAACTGCCTGGCCTGTTCAAAGGCATTTTGGCCTGTAGAACCATCAAGGATGAGTAGCACCTCCTGTGGGGCACCTGGAATCACATTGTTCATCACTTTTCTGATCTTACTCAGCTCATTCATAAGGTTAATCTTATTATGGAGCCTTCCGGCGGTGTCGATGATAACTACATCAGAGCCTTTTGATTTAGCGGAATCCAGGGTGTCATATGCAACAGATGCCGGATCCGAACCCATGGCCTGTTTTACCAGGTCAACCCCTACCCTGTCCGCCCATATCTGAAGCTGCTCCACTGCTGCCGCCCGGAAAGTATCAGCTGCACCCAGGATAACCTGATAACCGGCTTTCTTAAAATGGTAGGCAAGTTTTGCTATAGTAGTGGTTTTTCCGACACCATTAACACCCACAACCATAATTACATAAGGACGATTACCTAAAGGAATACTAAAATCACCGGAGAATGATTTATCATTTTCAGCAAGCAGACTGGATATTTCTTCCTTTAGAATTCTATTTAATTCACTTGTACCCAGGTATTTATCCTCAGAAACCCGTTTCTCTATCCTCTCAATAATCCGTATGGTAGTATCAACGCCAACATCAGATGAAATAAGAACTTCTTCCAGGTTATCAAGCACATCATCATCCACCTTTGTCTTACCCACAACGGCACGGGACAATTTTTTAAAAACACTGTCCTTTGTTTTCTCCAGCCCTTTTTCCAGATTTCCTTTTTTTCTGCCTGAAAATATACCCACTTTTGATAATATTAGCGGTTCTTAAAAATTAAAAAAGCTTCCCTGATAAAAAGAAAGCTTCTGTAAATATGCTTTAAATCAAAGGTTTAATTCTTAGCAAAGAAATCTTTAACATGGACATTATTTACTATTTCTTCCTTAAAAGAATAGGCTCCATTTTTAGAGTTTTTTACCATTTTTATTACTTTGGTAAAAGACTTTCCAGAACCTGTTTTTAATGTTGCAACAACTTTCTTAGCCATAGTTTCTTATTTTATTTCTTTATGAACAGTCATTTTCTTCAGTATGGGATTGTATTTTTTCAATTCCATCCTCTCCGGGGTATTTTTCCGGCTCTTTGTTGTTATATACCTTGATGTACCCGGCATTCCACTGTCTTTGTGCTCTGTGCACTCAAGAATTACCTGTATTCTACTTCCTTTTTTAGCCATTTTTCAGTTTCTTAATAGTTTTTTTCAATAAAACCCTTTTCTTTTGCTTCTTTCAAAACGACTGCCAGTCCCTTTTTATTGATAAGCCTGATTCCGGCAGCAGAAATTTTTAGTTGAATCCAGCGATCTTCAGCTGGAAGAAAGAATTTTTTATTGAACAAATTTGGATAGAACTTTCTTCTGGTCCTTCTTTTAGAGTGAGAAACATTGTTTCCAACCATAACACTCTTTCCTGTAACTTGACAAACTCTCGACATTGTTTCTGTTTTTAACTTGTTTTTACTGTTTTTTCAAAACAGAGCGCAAAATACGTGATTATTATTTAATTAAGCAAGTAAAACATAAATTATTTTACTTTTAATATTGATTTTAGAAGCGGGTTAGAATCACTTCGGATTTAACCTCTGTTGGCAACATTGATATGTTGCTTATAATCACTGATTTACTTGTATAAACAAGCAATAAAACCATAGTTTTTTCAAAGATTTATTTTTCTGTCTTTATTATAATCTTTCGCAGGAAATTCAGGGCATTTATCGAAGCCATATGTATATTTCTACCACGTTCCCCGCCTAGATTCAAGATATAGGCAATAATGTTGTCAGGGCCAGCGATAGCAAGCCAGGTGGTCCCTACAGGTTTTTCTACAGTACCTCCTGTAGGACCGGCAATTCCCGATATAGCAATTGCATAGTCAGTCTGGAATAATTCTTTTACATTTTTAGCCATCTCAAGGACAACTTCCTTGCTTACAGCTCCTTGTTTTTCAATTAGTTCAGCCGGTACATTTAAAGTATTAATTTTAACTTCATTTGCATAAGCAACAACTGCCCCTTTAAAATATTCAGAGCTTCCTGGAACGCTGGTAATCAATCGGGAGATATTACCGCCTGTGCAACTTTCAGCAGTTGAAAGGCTTTGCTTGCGCTCTGACAACAATTTTCCAACAATTTCTTCAAGTGAATCGGGTTCTGTACCAAAAATCAGGTCAGGAATGATTTGGTATAGCTTTTTTACCTGTTCCTCTATCAAAGATTCTAAATGGCTTCTATCCTTTCCCCTGGCTGATAATCGCAGCTTAATAATCGGGGAAGTAGGCAGGTAGGCCAGTTTAATTTCTGCTGGTAATTCATTTTCAAAATCTTCCAGCAAGTCAGCCAGCCTTGCCTCAATAGTACCCAGGGTAAGCAATGTTTTGTGCAGGATAACCGGGGGATTAAACTTCTCAGCAACAGCCGGAAGTATATATTCGGTCATCAAACCTTTCATTTCGCCAGGCACACCAGGCATAGAGACAAAAACAGTTCCCCTGTCTTCAAACCACATACCAGGTGCCGTTCCCCAGTTATTTAGAAAAACTGTTGCACTTTCAGGCACCAGGGCCTGCTTTCGGTTTAGTTCATTCATTTCCAGCTTCCTTGCCTTTAGCCTTTCTTTGATAATTGCCAACACTTCCTCATTCTCAATCAGTCTGGTATGGAAGTAATCAGCCAGTGTTGTTTTTGTAATATCGTCTTTAGTTGGGCCCAACCCTCCGGTGATCAACACCAGGTCCACCCTTTC
>Ga0164313_10005197_pt1 | contig 11537 bp, 6 predicted proteins | sample GuaBasSedimGuay4_FD_113735 | JGI IMG/M metagenome (GOLD analysis project Ga0164313, IMG submission 113735) | Subseafloor sediment microbial communities from Guaymas Basin, Gulf of California, Mexico - Guay4, Core 4569-4, 0-3 cm | ecosystem: Environmental > Aquatic > Marine > Hydrothermal vents >...
GATTCGTCATGGCTGAACAACAACTTGAAAAGCAATAGCTGTCTTCATCACATAATCAGAGTAAAGACCAACTGGCAAAGTTCCGTTTTCATAAGTTGCCGACCGGGTGTAAACATAAACCTGATTAGCCCGTTTTAAACTGGCAAGGAAATTTTCATCAAACGCGCCGGTCACCTCAGTTTCAACAGGCTGGGTGACTTTGCCGCTTTCATCAACAGGTGCAGAGGCGATGGTGTTAAACTTCACTGTTTCCAAAATATCCCCCGTTACCGAATCAGGAACCAACAATTCCAACTCCATTTCCAGCGGAAAACCGTTGAGTACATTTGCGACAAGCAACCCCTCTTTTAAATGGCTATCCGTTTCGTTTGAACTTATTTTAACCGTATCAGTAAAGGCGAGAAACGAAGATTTAAAGATCATTGGAATTTTAACCTCGGCATTACCTATAAATAATGCGGTGTCGTAAATAAAATTAAACTCCGGTTCGTCCCAATTGGTAATTCCGCCACCGTCATAAACGATAAGGTTGGGCCTGATCGCAATGAAATCGACGATAGATGAATTGGTATTGTCGTATTTTATTTCTCCATAAACGGTTTCACCCGGTTGTTCGGGAGCATTAAAAGTGATGGAATCTGCGTCAAAATTCTGAGTTTGATCTGTTGTAGTATTTATTCCAATGAACACAGGCAGGAATTTTATCGGCAACCCAATTTCATTACTGTAAATAATTTTGACTTCAGGTTCTGTAAGGATAATTTCCCCTTGAAGCTGGTTCAGAAAATCGAGGTCTGTTTTAGTAGTATCACTGCTCACGGTAAATTCCTTTTTGCCAAAATATCCGTCAGCATAAAACAATTTGATTTTGGTAAAGACGAAAGTTGTTTTCACATTATCAGACGAATCGAAAATGACCATTTCATTTGTGGGAGGTAAAAGAATGGAAAAATCAATAGGGAACAGATTATAGGGTTGGTCGGGATCTGTTGTGTAATCTATCGATAAGCCATCTACCGATGTATTTTCAGTAAGGGTTTCGCCACTTTTCAATTCAAATTCAGTTTCAGGTATTTGTCCGTCAAGTTCAGCACTCGGGAATTTAACTTCAATCCCGGCATCCATTGGCAGTCCTGATTCAAACTGATAATCTAATTCGCCTTGTCTGAAAACTGTATGAAATAACTTTTCTCCGTCCGGGGCATCATACTCAATCATCCTGATATCACTAATTAGTTTCTGTTCATCAATTTTCCCTTTTCCGGCAATTACTTCACCACCTTTAATAATAAGTTTGAAAACAAACCCTTGTTGTAATTCAATGAACACCTCATCAGGAAAACTACCGGGTGTAACGAAATACGTGAATTCAATTCCAAATTCATTTCCAACGGTAAGGTCTGCCAGCGATATACTGTCAGTGTATGTTTCGCTGGGTGCGAGCGAGGGAATAGTAATCGATTTGGACAATTGTCCAAAGTCCAGATCTTCCAGTTTAAACTGAATATCGTTGAAGCTAACAGGCATTGTATTGGTCACTTCGACAAGCAAAATGCCTTCCGAAAAAGTCAGGTATTCGTAATTTTCAGAGGGTGAGAATATTTGAGAAGCCGGTTCAAGCAATCCGAATGGTGGAAAAAGATGCATGGTGCCATCATACTTTCGGATAGAATCGGCAATATCATCATCAATGAAATTAAGCATTTCATCCAAGGTAAAAGTCTCATCAAAAAATTCCTGGTCAACTTTTATTGCACCGAGCGAATAATTATGTTCAAAAACAATTTCATCAGGTGGTTGAAGCACACTATCGGCTGTGAGCCGAAATACCGAATCATTTTGATAAAAATACACCAGTAGGCTATCGGGCGTTGTATAAATATTGGTGTCACTACCGATGATATTTCGCATCGTAATATCAGACTGGATGAAAGGAGCTGCTAATATTGGTTGCCATTTGGAGGCTGAGATTTTATCTAAGTCTTTGCGGCATGATAGTGAAAAGGCGCCGACCACCAACGCAAGCAACCACATCAATATGTGATTCCGCGTAAACATCTTTCCAAAAATACGGAATATTATTGATCGTTTTCGGAAAAAAATAAAATTGGGGTAAAAACCTCTTGCCGAAAGGTCGCCAGGCGGCCTACGAACTCAGCGTTTTCAGTTGCTCTTGCAAAACCTTCAGCCGTGCCTCGGCATCGGCTTGTTTTTTCTTTTCCATCGCAACCACCGCTTCTGGCGCATTGTTCACAAAACGCTTGCATGCAAACACCTAAGTAATTTACACAAGCGATGCGAGCCGGGATGCTTACGAAAACAATGGCGTAAGGTACATACTCGGTAAACCGGGTGATACATTTTATAGCCTTGCCGATGAGTTTGATGTTTATTCTTACCAACACCACTGGCGCGCGGATGCTCCGCGTGCCACCATCATCAAACTAAACTGTAAAGCACGCGAAATATTCGCGCGCTATTCAAGGCTAAACCCACGTACTATTCAAAATCTACGAAAAGTATATGCACAAATCATTAAATTTGTTCTATGTCAGAAAAATACAAATTTCATAATCCTGATGGTGTTTACTTTATAACTTCAACCATCTCTGAATGGGCAGACCTTTTCACCAAAGTTGTTTATTGCGAAATAATCCGCGATAGTTTAATTTATTGTCAAAAAAACAAAGGATTAGTAATTCACGCCTGGTGTTTAATGAGTAACCATTTGCATTTGATAATTAGTAGAAATGGGAATTCATTGTTACACGAAATCATGAGAGACTTCAAAAGGCACACTTCAATTAAATTCGTTAACACCATTCAAAATGATAACGAAAGTCGAAAAAAATGGCTTCTTGAAATATTTAAAACATCTGCAAGTAAAGTTAAAAGGGTTGGAAATTATAAAGTTTGGCAAGATGGAAATCACCCGATTGAATTAGACACAAACAACCTTATCGAGCAAAAGCTTAATTACATCCACGAAAATCCTGTAAAATCCGGTTATGTTTGGGAAGCTGAACACTATGTTAATTCCTCTGCGACTGACTACGCTGGTGGCAAAGGTTTGTTGGAGATTGATTTTTTGGATTAGAATTTAGCTATGGGCACGCGAAAAATTCGCGCACTAGTAAAACTCGCAAATGGCCTAAACTAGCGCGCGGATGCTCCGCGTGCTACCTGCGATCTAATTATTGAAAACACGCAGAATATCTGTAAACTAGTTTGGGGAAAGCACACGAAAGTTTGGGGAAAGCACGCGAAAAATTCGCGCGCCAGTAAAGTAAAGGCTGGTAAAGTTAGATTTTTAAACCGGCCAACTGCTCCTTCAACACTTTTATTCGAGCCTCGGCATCGGCCTGCTTTTTCTTTTCAATAGCAACCACTGCTTCGGGGGCATTGTTCACAAAACGCTCGTTTGACAATTTTTTCATCACCGATTTCAGGAAACCTTCGGTGTAATTCAATTCCTCTTTTAGTTTTGCAATTTCTGATTCAACATCAATATTGCCGGTCAGCGGGATGTAATACTCCTGCGCGCCAACAATAAAAGCAAGCGCATTTGCTGGCTTTTCTGAAACATCTTCAATTTTTTCGATATTCCCCAACTTTGCAACCACCGGGTAAAACATACTTTCGTCATGTTTGCCTGATTGTAACATCAAATCAATGCTTTCCTTGTAGGGAATATTTTTTTCCTTACGGACTTTCCGGATACCAATTATCACTTCTTCGGCTTTTTCAAATGCCTTGATGATGGTTGTATTGGCTTTTTTCAATTCGGGAAGCCTGGCAATAATAATGTCATCACCATCTTCCCTGTCTCGCAACAAATGCCATATTTCTTCCGAAAGGAAAGGCATAAAAGGATGGATCAATTTCATGAGTTTTTCAAAGAAATCAACGGTTGCTTCGTAGGTTTTAGCATCAATAGGTTGCCGGTAAGCAGGTTTGATAATTTCGAGGTACCAGCTACAGAAATCATCCCATATCAATTTATAACTGGCCATTAAAGCATCCGACAAGCGATATTTGTTGAAATAAGAATCAATCTCTGAATGCGTTTTGTTAAACCTCGCTTCAAACCACTCAATACCCAATTTGCTGCTTTCTGGCTGAGGAATTGCTGCATCAACTCTCCAGCCTTTGGTCAGTCGAAGCGCATTCCAAACTTTATTGCTAAAATTTCTTCCTTGCTCACAAAGGGCCGGATCAAAAGGTAAATCGTTGCCGGCAGGTGCTGTAAGCAACATACCTACCCGCACACCATCTGCTCCAAATTGTCCAATGAGCTTCAGTGGATCGGGAGAATTCCCCAGCGTTTTCGACATTTTCCTACCCAGTTTGTCACGAACAATTCCTGTAAAGTAAACATTCTTAAAAGGAATTTCGTTCCGGTATTCAAAACCCGCCATGATCATCCGTGCCACCCAAAAGAAAATAATATCAGGTGCTGTTACCAACTCATTCGTAGGGTAGTAATAATTGATCTCTTCGTTATCCGGAAAACGAATACCGTCGAAAACAGAAATAGGCCACAACCACGATGAGAACCAAGTATCGACCACATCTTCATCCTGTTTTAAATCACCGATCCTTAGTTCGGGATTATATTTTTCGTGAGCAATTTGAAGTGCTTCTTCGGCAGATTTTGCCGCCACCATTTCGCCGTCGGGCAGATAATAAACCGGTATTTGCTGCCCCCACCATAGCTGGCGGGAGATGTTCCAGTCGCGAACATTCTCCATCCAATGGCGGTATGTATTTTTGAATTTAGCAGGATGAAACTGGATTTCGTTATTTTCGACAACCTCCAGCGCAGGCTTTGCCAATTCCTTCATTTTCAAAAACCATTGTAACGAAAGTTTAGGTTCGATTACCTCATCAGTCCTTTCTGAATAACCTATTTTATTGATGTAATCTTCAACTCTTACCAGGTTGCCGGCTTTTTCAAGATCGATCACAATTTCATCGCGAACAGCAAAACGGTCTTTGCCAATATACAATTCGGCAGCCTCGGCCATTGTGCCGTTGTCTTCAAAAATATCAATAACTTTCAACTTGTGCCTAATGCCCATTTCATAATCGTTTATGTCGTGGGCCGGGGTAATTTTGAGGGCGCCTGTTCCAAATTCCCTGTCAACATATTCATCAATAATAATTGGTACCGCCCTGTTAAGAAGGGGTACTAAAACCTTCTTACCGTGATATTTTTTAAACCGTTCATCTTCGGGATGCACACAAACCGCCGTATCGCCAAGGATTGTTTCAGGACGGGTGGTGGCAATAGTGATATAATCTTCAACCCCTTCTACTTTATAGCGGAGGTAATAAAGTTTCGACTTTACTTCTTTGTGGAGCACTTCTTCATCAGAAACGGCAGTTTTTGCACTTGGGTCCCAGTTTACCATTCTCACACCGCGGTAAATCAATCCTTTGTCGAACATATCGATAAATACATCGATTACTGACTCAGCAAGTGCTTCATCCATTGTAAAACGCGTGCGTTCCCAATCACACGATGCACCGAGTTTTTTGAGTTGTTCGAGGATAATTCCACCGTGCTTTTCTTTCCATTCCCAGGCGTGCGCCAAAAATTCTCCTCTTGTAATATCCTTTTTATTGATGCCTTCGGCTTTTAATTTGGCGACCACTTTTGCCTCGGTAGCAATCGAAGCATGATCTGTTCCGGGAACCCAGCACGCATTTTTACCCAGCATTCTTGCACGGCGGACCAGCACATCCTGTATCGTATTGTTGAGCATATGCCCCATATGCAACACACCGGTAACATTTGGCGGAGGAATAACGATGGTGTAAGGTACGCGGTCGTCGGGCGTTGAGTGGAAATAATTCTTGTCCATCCAATGTTTGTACCACTTGTCTTCGGTTGTTGCGGGGTTGTATTTGCTGGGAATGTCCATTGAAAATTGCCTTAGAATTATTGAGCGGCAAAAATAGGAAAGAAAACGGATAGGATATTCATATGCAGCTTTTGATTTTGGAATACTGTTCTGCACCATAAGTATCCCACTTCGATAGATGGCCGGTGTTGTTGCTTAACGCGATATGTTTTTATTAATTGATTTGTGCAGAAAACGTTTAACTTTACCTGCATGTAAAAACACCGCACTTTTTAACCCAAAAAACCCCTTTGTGAAATACACTGTAAATCTTATCCTGTTGTACTTGGTTTTTGTGATCACCACCGGACCGGTGACCGCCCAAAATGAGTTTTCGAAAGTGTATTCCCATGAAAATGGATATTTTCAAGCAGGAGCTGTGTGCACTACTTTCGATAATGCCTACTTAATTGCCGGAAATGGAAACGATAAGAATTTCATCATGAAAATCGATTTAACAGGAGAACTTATCTGGCACAAAACAATCGATCCATATTCATCAAGCTGGTACGCGAATATTATCGCGCTCAAGGATTCAACATTTTTATTTGTATCGGATTATTACAAGCCTGAGGCGAATAAAAGTGTGATATTATGTGTAAACCTCAATACGAATGGAGATACCCTTTGGACCAGGTCTTATGACCTGGGAACGTCGTCGTTTCCTTATTCCGTTGCACAAACATTTGATGCCGGGTTTATTATCACTGGCAGCACTTATCAAAATAACGCACCATATCGCAAAATGATCATCCTAAAGCTTGACAGCATTGGCAATCTGCAATGGTCGCAGTTGATGGTTGGCGGAAACAATGTGAATTATGGCTATTCGGTTAAACAAACTCCCGATACCGGTTTTATAGTTACAGGTTTTGTTGAAAATATAACTCCTTTTAATACCCACGCGTATCTAATGAAATTAACACCTTCCGGAAGTATTTCATGGTCCAATAGCTACCAGCTAACAAGCACAGATTTTAATATAGGTTATGATGTTGTGGTTACTGAAGATGGTTTTTTAACCGGAATGCTGATGTCAGATAAATTAATCCTGATGAAAACTGACTTTTCGGGCAATGTGGCATGGGTTAAAATGTATAATGCGAATCCTGAATTTTTCATTGAGTTTCCAAGGATAAAAATTCAGAAAATGCAAGATGGGGGATATACAGTTTCCGCGCCTGATGCATTACTTAAAGTTGATTCCGCTGGAAACGTACAATGGGTTACCGGGCTGTTTATGTATGTTGCAGATATGGTTGTGGCTGACGACGGGTTTCTAATCGTTGGGAATGGGCCTTTACAGGGTGTAAAACTCCTTTATACCGAAAACCCACAGATAGGCATCATTAAAACCGATACATTGGGTCGGAATGATTCTGAATGCCTTGCTGAATACACCCCTATTGACTATGATACCGTGGTTACGAGTAATGCCATTACGTTTACGAGCGAATCTATCGGCATCATGATCTCAACTAATATTCAGTTATCTACGGTAGCCATTGAAGTCGAAACAGGCTGCGTTGCTTTTGTTGGGGCGGTTAAAGAAGACTCTTTTGGCAATAACACTGAAATATTTCCAAACCCGACAAATGGAATCCTGAATATCCAAATAACAAATACTGACTATCTGACCGGCGTTGAGGTTTACAACACATTAGGTGAACGTGTTTATAAATCCGTTGGTTTAAAAACCAAAGAAGTTAAAATTGATTTGAGTAACCAGCCTAATGGAATATATTTTCTGAAATTAACAAACAACAATAAGGTTTATTCCCGCGAAATAGTAAAGTATTGATAGGTACATTAATTGCACTAGCATGATCCCCGGCATCAAAACCACCTAATCATCAAAGCCCGGCCGCTTAAAATTGCGCGCATTTGGAAATTGGCGTTCGATGGCATTTCTAAGTTGGTTCAACAAGGTCAGGTTTTCCTGAAACTGTTCATGGCCGGATGGCATATATTTTAAAAATGTTGCCCATCCTCCAATTGACTGATCAATCCCCAGCAGGGCAACTTTTGCCGATCCTTCCGAATCTTTAGGCATGTCTTTGTATTCGGGGTCATTTTCGAAATCATCATAACTGCTGGTTAACGACCGGTTAACCTTTACCCATATTTGCATATGATAATACAATATTATTTCTAATGCAATTGCCAGTTTTCTCAAGACGATGGGATCGTCAATACCGGGTATTTCAAGCCGAAAAGGCAAATTTCTATCTTTCGGGTCAATCACCGTGATTTCATCTTTTAATTGTTCAAACCACTCCGTTACCCAATTCATGTACCTTTTGCCGGCGATGCCAATCGGCTGTGCTTTCGCTTTCTTTCTGTGGCCTTCATACTCTTTCATCGTATCTTCAACATCGTCATCATCAAAATCAAAGAATGATTCTTCGGGCACTTTTTCTTCTTCTTCACCCAGCAAATCTTTTACATCTTCGATTGATTCGTTTACCTGGCCCCAAAATTCCTGGTTCTCTTTCTCCCGCTCTTCACGTTCTATTTCTTCTTCAAACCTCCCCCTCATTTTAAAGTTATAACAGTGACTGGTAAACGTGCAGCGATCGCACCAACCATCGCAATAATTGTATATACCCGGAATATTGTCAGGATCCTTCGACATTTCTAGTGCTTCTTCAAAATCCATATTATCAAAAATTAATAAGCCTCGAATGTATAGTTTTTTTAGTTTTGATAAATATTCCAGCGCAAAAATGATCACACTAAGAAAAGAGCAAGAAAAAGATCTCGAAAGCATTGCCATGGTAAACGATATGGCTTTTGGGAGGAAAGCAGAAAGCAAACTAATTGATGCACTTCGAAACACGACAGAATTTATCCCGGAATTGTCGGTAGTTGCTGTGGTGGACGGCAAAGTAATTGGACACATTTTGTTCTACCCCATATCAATTATTGCAGGCAAAAAGAAACACACGTCTTTAGCACTTGCCCCTATGTCAGTTCTTCCGGCATTTCATAAAAAAAGTATTGGCAAACTATTGGTAATTTACGGGTTACAGGTAGCCAAAGACATTGGACGCAAATCGGTTATCGTTTTGGGGCACCCGAGTTATTACCCAAAATTTGGATTTGAACCAGCCTCTAAGTGGAACATTAAATCCCCATTTCCGGCCCCGGATGAAGCATTTTTAGCGATCGAACTCGAAAAAGGTTCTCTTGAAAAAGTTTCGGGTACCGTCATTTATCCTAAAGCATTTGATGATTTATAAGCAGATTGTATTCTAACAAGGCAACTAAAACCAATTGCTGTTTGTCTAATTCACCAATGACAAAACAATTTATAATTTATTGTAGTAATTTAGAAGTTGTTACCTTCGCCGCAATATTTTTTCGAATCATTTAATTAGTGCATTTCATGTATATTTCAAAAAAACTTTCCCTGGCCTTAACGCTCATTTTGTTAAGCTTTTTATTGCACACATCGCTTCACGCGGCATACCTGACCGATGTGCCACAAACCATCACGCAACCTGACGGAACAGTTATTCATTGTTTTGCCACAGGTGATGAATTTTATAACTGGCTGCACGATGCTGACGGATTTACAATCATTCAAAGCAAAGCAAATGGATATTACTATTATGCATCTTTACAGAATGGAGAATTAACACCTTCTGCCTACCGTGTGAATGATGTTGATCCGGCTAAAGTTGGTATCAAACCATGGACAAATATCAGCGCGGAAAGCATGCGCAACTTACGTACCAATTTCTTAAAAACCCAAATGCCCGAAAAACCGGCAATTGCAGGATATTCAAAATCGGTTACAGCCGGTGAATTCAGCACCCTCAATAATGTGGTTGTGTATATCCGTTTTAATGGCCAGGCTGAGTACACAAAAGACACGATGGTTTACCACAATATGTACAACAATGATTCGGAAGGCTACAATTCGATGAAAAACTACTTTGCCGAGGTATCGTATGGCACACTTGAAATGCCCTCGTGGTTTTACCCGGTTCCCAGCGGCCCCAAAGTTATTTCTTACGAAGATATTTATCCAAGAAGCTATTACAAACCTTACGATGGCAACTCAAATCCGGATGGTTATAAAAATGGGCAAAGAGGACCCAGGGAACATGCTTTATTAAAGCGGGCTGTTGAGTTTATTCAGGATGAAGTTCCCGAAAGCTTAAACCTCGATGATAACGATGATGGTTATGTTGACAATGTTATTTTTTGTATAAAAGGCGGACCCACAGCATGGAGCACTTTGTTGTGGCCACACCGCTGGGCATTGTACGGCGAAGATGCGTATATCAACGGTAAAAGGGTTTGGGATTATAATTTCCAATTGGAAACAGAACTGGAAAGCCGTGGAAATGGTGTTTTATGTCATGAAACTTACCACACACTCGGCGCACCCGATTTGTACCATTATTCATCTTCACCAATCACAGCTGTCGGGCGGTGGGATGTAATGGAATCCAATTCCAACCCTCCGCAATCGATGGGTGCTTATATGAAATACCGCTATGGATCGTGGATACAGGAAATTCCCGAAATTACTGAATGTGGTGTTTATACGCTAAACCCCGTTACATCTCCTGAAAACAATTGTTTCAAAATTGCCTCACCCAACTCATCATCGGAATTTTTTGTACTCGAATACCGCTTGCGCGAAGGCACCTTCGAAAATTCACTGCCGGGAAGTGGTTTATTGGTTTACCGGATTGACTCAAAACTTGACGGGCAGGGCAATGCAAGTGGCCCACCCGATGAGATTTTTATCTTCAGGCCCGGAGGCACACCTGACAAGAACGGAAACCTTACAAGCGCCAACTTTTCGGCTGATGTGGGACGAACAGAAATAAATGATCTTGCCGACCCATATTCTTATTTACAGAATGGATCGTATGGCGGACTTAACATTTCGAACGTTGGATATATCGGTGAAACGATTTCTTTTGAAGTGTTTTTTGAAAGCGCACCTGTTGCCTCTTTTGAGGTTTCGGCAGATACGATTACCGAAGATTGTAATGTTGATTTTTACGACCTTTCGGTGTGTACGGTAGATAGTTGGGAATGGACATTTGAAGGTGGTACACCCGCTACTTCAACCGATCAAAACCCAATGGGAATTAGCTTTGAGGGAGTCGGGGCATTTGATGTTACACTTAAAGTGACCAATGCATACGGCAACAATACAATTACAATTGAAGACTATATTACGATAAGTGAAACTGCTTTACCACAGGTTAATTTCGAGGCCACCACAACACATGTCTGCACCAACGAGATCATTGTTTTTACCGACCAAAGCGAAGTTTGTCCTGAATCGTGGCTTTGGGAGTTTAACCCCAATACTGTTGAATTTGTGAACGGGACCGATAAAACATCACCCAACCCGGAAGTTGTTTTTACCGAACTGGCTGATGTTACTGTAAAACTGACGGCAACTAATACGAATTGGGAATCCAGTTTAACGAAAGAAGAATACATTAAAGTGGGTGGCTTAGAAGCGCCCTTTTTCGAAAATTTTGAAAATGGCATTTCCGGTAATACCGATTGGACAGTCTTAAATCTTGACGATGCAAAGCACACCTGGGAAACATTTAATACGTCAGGCAACGGTGGCAATTCAGCAGCAGGAATAAA
>Ga0164313_10005199_pt1 | contig 11536 bp, 21 predicted proteins | sample GuaBasSedimGuay4_FD_113735 | JGI IMG/M metagenome (GOLD analysis project Ga0164313, IMG submission 113735) | Subseafloor sediment microbial communities from Guaymas Basin, Gulf of California, Mexico - Guay4, Core 4569-4, 0-3 cm | ecosystem: Environmental > Aquatic > Marine > Hydrothermal vents...
AATATCTTGTGTTAAATAATATTGTACATTTTGTTCTTGAAGAACATCACATGCAGAAATATTCTTTTTAGTATAATTAACAACAGATTCAAATCTAAAATAAGGCTTATGTAAATCAGTATCATTCTTAGATGCAAAAGTAATTGTCTTATTAGAAAAATTACCAATATTCATAAATTCACTTGCACCTGTAGACATATCTATTGCAGCTGTTGTAAAATTTTGATGTTCTATTCTAATAGTCATATTAACAGCACTATCTTTATCTAATGCAGTATCAAGCTCAGACCAAATATCAAATCTATAATAATAACCACCTGTTGGGTCAATAGGTGCACCACCTACAGGTTCTAAAATTCCAGTACTTGTATCATTCTTATGTAATGCTTGAATTTCTGCACCACTATTTAAATGTGACCAAGATTGATTTTCAATTAACCAATAAGTAATATTACCATCCAAACCATCAAATACACTATCTACTCTAAGGTACATATAAACACTATCTACTGCTTCAACCTGAACATTAGTATCTTGAATTGTAGAAATATCAAATTGTACTTGAAAACCTTCGTGGTTATTAGTACTATCATAATATGAAACTGATTGACTTGCTGTTATTGAAAATTCACTTTGTCCATAACAAGAAAAAGAAAAAAAAATAGATACAACTACAAAGATAAAAATAATTCTATGTAAGTTGTATCGTTTTGTAGCCATCCTTATGCATTTGCAATACTTGCTGCATTTGTTGAAGTCAAAGTCACATCATATATTCGAACATCATCTATCATACCATAGAATCCTCTGTGTAGCTGTCCAGCCCAATTACCAATCCAAATATCTCTACCTGCATTATATAATGGGAATGGATGAACTGTTCTATCATATTCTACACCATTCAAATACAATACAGATTCTTGCGAACTTGCATCATAAGTCCAAATAATATTTTGCCAAATATTTAATCCAAGACCATCTGCATAAAGTTCATCAGTTGTTCCTGAAACACCACTATATACTTTTGCTTCAATTGTACCATAGTCTGGGAACATTTGAATTAAATAACTTTGCCATCCTGCAATTAAATAAGAATGTCCATTATCAATTGTTGGCATTGCCCACAATGAAACCGAATAATCTCCAGTAGCTTCTAATTCCGCTGTAATTGGAATAACTATCACTCCACTACCACTAAGCATTGCTGCAGTTCCATCTCTTCCATTAATAAAAGATACACTACTTGCCATTCCATCATTGTTTCCGACAATATCATTAGCGTTTCCTTCCATTGTGTATCTAGAAACAACATTACTTAAATAATCAGTAACTGCTGCAGTCCCACAATCCGCTGGGCATGAACTTTGAGTTTCATCACCATTACAGGTTCCGTCGCCACATACATAAATTATTGTCGTTCCACAATCAGTTGAACATGTTGCTTCTGTTTCATCTCCATTACAAGTTCCATCTCCACATACATAAGTTTGTGCTGTACCACAGTCTTGTGAACAAGATGCTTGTGTTTCACCACCATTGCAAACACCATCTCCACAGACAGCATCAGTAACTACATCATCAGAATTGTAATAATTGTAAGCAAAAAGCGCGACTATAATCACAACAACTCCAACTAATATTTGTTTCTTTTTATTTTTATCCATTTTCATTATTTTTACCTCCTTTAATCATAAAACTCATCTATACTTTCAGTCAATTGCTGTCCTGTTAATTGCATTTGTGCAACCGTCCATGTTGTCCTCCTTTGTCCTAATTCCAAAAGTACTGCTGGTCTTACTCCTAAATTAATATAAGCATACCCTCTTGCATATTGTGCTGCACCTGTTGAACTTGAACTACTATCAAAACTAAACCAGCTATTACTTCTTAATATAGCAGAAAAATCATATCCACCTGTACCTGTTGCATAAACCCCTGAACCTGTTGCACCTCCTGCAAACCCATGAAAGTCAATAAAGAAATCAATTTCTTCATTATTATCTATTGCAATAAATTTATCTCTAATTTGATTTACTTCGACACAACTATTACCAGTCCATGCTGCATTCATATTTATCCCCTGTGATTGAGACCGAGTATAACCCATATGAATACCATCAGGATTTGATGCCGGAACAATATACCAATGATAATCATTTAAGTATGTACCGCCTGTACTTAAAATAAAATCAATCATTCCTTCTACAACAAAACTAGGTAGTACTTCTCCTGGATGTTGCCTTGTTATTATAACAATCTGTTTTTTATTAATTTCAGGTACATCAAAATTTGTTATTTCTATCATATCAATATCTCGTCCTTGAACTGACTGTCCGATAGTAGATACTTCAACATTAGAATTTCCTTTTTTATCATGTATATGCTCTTGTATTTTTTCATATGCATAAGGAAAGTATGTTGAGATTTGAACTTCATTACAGGGGAAATCTTGTCTGATAACAAATCTATTATTACCTCTATCTATTGTATGGTCTGTTATTGGATAATAATCTTCTCCATTACAAGTATATATCATATATTTTAGATTAGTATCAACTACACTTGAAAATTCATTTACAGAATTTGTTCCATATATACTTACAGTTGTTTGTCCATTATCCATATTCCTTAATGAAAAATCTAACCAAGCAGAATGATAAGAACCTTGTGGTTCAGGATTTATTGTCATTCTCCATTCATTATTAGATATTTTAGAAATACTATTTCCTGTTCTGGCTCCATCATATCCAGTGCCAACATCATTATTATAAGTTACATCTTCTAACCAAACATAATTATATGAATCGCCAGGAATAATATCAGAGCCTTTCTTAGACATTAGAGCAACACCAGCAATTGCTACTAATAGTATAACAACAATTATTGTTCGAGCTCTCTTTTTCTTATTCATCATTACCTCTTTCAATCATAAAATTCAATGATTGACTCTGCTAATTGTCTACCAGTTAATTGCATTTGTCTTACTGTCCATTCACTTCTTCTTTGACCCAATTCTAAAAGAATAGCAGGTCTAACTTCTAATTCTACATACGACCATCCTCTAGCATATTGTGTTGCACTTTGTGAACTACTAATACTTTCGTAATTAAACCAACTGTTGTCTCTTAGTATTTGAGAAAATAATGCTGCACCTGTTCCAGTAGCATAAACTCCTGAACCTCTTGCTCCACCAGCTAATCCATGGAAATCAATAAATAAATCAACTTGCTGTTCATTATCAATCCTTACAAACTCATTTCTAATTTGATTTACTTCCATACAGTTCTGATTGTTCCATGCTTCATTCATATTTATTCCTTGACTTTGTGACCTTGTATACCCTATATAGATACCATCTGGATTCATAGCAGGAACAATATACCAATGGTATTCATCAAGATATTGCCCTCCTTCTTCAAGTATAAAATCAATTAAACCTTCAGTTACAAAACTTGGCATTACTTCTCCAGGATGCTGTCTTACTTCAATTATAACTTGCTTTTTATTTACATCTTGTATCTCAAAGTTTGTCATCTCTATCATGTCAATATCTCTATTTTGATATGACTCAGCAATTGTAGTAATTTTTGCATTTGGGTCATTCCATTTACTATGAATATGTTCTTGTATCTTTCCATAAGGGTATGGGAAATAAGTTGATATTTCAACTTCATCACATGGAAAATCTTGTCTAATCACAAAACGATTATTAGCGATATCTATTGTATGGTCTGTTATTGGATGATATGTTTCACCATCACAAGTATACCTCATATGTTTTTCGCTATTACCATCATCTAGCCTTGAAAATTCAGGTACAGAATTTGTTCCATATATACTTACAGTTGTTTCGCCACTACCCATATTTCGTAGAGTGAAATCTATCCAAGCAGAATGATATGTTCCTTGTGGTTCTGGGTCAATAGTCATTCTCCACTCATTATTAGATATTTTAGATATATCCTTTCCAGGTCTTCCACCATCATATCCAGTGCCAACATCATCACTATCATAAACAATGTTCTCTAACCAAACATATTCATAAGGGTTAATATATCCACCGCTACTCGAACTACTACTTGTAGAAGAACTACCCCCACTACTTGAGCTTGAACTACTTGAGCTTGAACTTGAACTTGAACTTGAACTACTTGTACTACTTGTTGTTCCTCCAGAAGATGTACTTGATGAAGAACTTGTTGTTCCGCCTCCTGAACTTGATGAACTACTCCACCAATCCCACTCTACTTTAGAAACATAATGAGTACCAATTAAAAGACTAGCAGTAACTGCAATTATAATAATAATCGCTATTAACCAACTTACCCATACTTTTTTCTTTACCATTTTATTCAACCTCTAAATATAAATTTATTCCCATTTTTTATTAATATATAATTGTTTATCATGTAACCACATTTCAAATTCTTCTTTAAAATCTTGTTTAGAGAATTTTTCTCCAGACCTTTTATTATAATAAAATGTTTTTGCATCGGTTCCCCATTCAACAACTTTTCCATCTTTTCCTATTGGTTGCATCTTATTATTATAAACACTACCTACAAAAAGAAAATCTACTGTTTTCTTATCGTATATAGTTTTTCTTTTTTTAATCTTTAAATAATAACTACCAACTTTTATTGGTTTCAATTCGGTATCTATATCTATCACTTTATTCAACCTCTAAAAAGTTCATTATTAAAACATAAACAGGTGCAATGGATAAATAATATATCTGTCCCCAATAAGGCATATGCATTAAATTGTAACCAAACAATCCAACATATTCACTTGCCAATTGTATTCCAAAATAATTATAACCAACATATTCAAGTACAATCACACCTATCCAATAAACTATAAGCATCACAAAAAACTTACCTTTAAAATTCATCCATTCATAAAACTCTTTTGCTAATACTAATCCTGCTGTCCAACATATCCATGGAAAAATACTTAATCCTAATATGATATAATTTATATCATCATAAATGTATAATCTATTAATAAGTACCCATACAGCAGATATCAATGCAGCAATGAATAATTCAACTAAAATATCTTTTTTCTTTAGCATAAAGACTAAGAAAACTAATCCAAATACTGCTAATGATATTATAATTATTTGTGCTTCAATCATTTTTTACAACACCAACATAACTTCCCCACATCTTAAATGGATTATAACTTTTCATCTTTTCACAACCCCTACAATTCTGTTTCCTTTCTTAATTAATTTCATTCTAACAATTTTACCTTTTCCATCAATAACTTCATCTTTCCTAAGACCTTTAATTCTAATTGATTTACCATAAAATTTATTACCTATAACCATGGTCTTAGTAATTCTACCATCCTTCTTTTTAATTTTTCCGCCAAATTTCATCTGTAACACCTCGTGAATTTATGAATGTGATTGTTTTTAAAAAATAAAATAAAAAAAATAAAAATACTATTTACTTGCTCATTACTTCTGCAACTTTCCTACCAAGCGGGATTACTCCTACTGCGATACTTAAAGATGCAAAATTTTTCAACAATGTGTCTAAGAATATTGCTACTGTTCCCATAGAACCTTCACCACCTAACATTAGGGTAAAGAATCCACTTGCAACTCCTAAAAACAAAGCCATAACAAGCACAGACATAGTTTCATTTGAGGATATGTTATAATACCCAATGCCTAACCCTGCTATTGCAAGAGCTACCATGAACCACATCATATTTGTTTGTACAAAATCTATGTTTACAATTGCTGCTATTGATAAGAGAAGTGCAACACCTACACCTACCAAATAAGCAATTGTGCTTATATTCGTTTTCATCTTTTTTTCACCTCAAACTTACTTCTTTTTAATTACAACAAAACCGATTATCAGTATTAGCATTGCAAGTACTAAGCTGATTGATACTATAAGAACCCTCTTATCATCATTCAAACTGAAATAGATTGTTCCTGTTTCACCATTATCTTCTTGCTGCTCTTCACTGAATCCATCCATTGTAAATTGAAAGTTTTCTCCAGCTGTTGTAACACTGCCATTAGTACAAGACAAATATGTTACACTACCGCTATCACTAGCACCAGTTAATATACAACTTATCTGTACAGCAGTATTATTACTTGTTGTCAAGGCAGGGGTTGTACAATCTACATTTGCCCCATCTACTAAAGTAGATGTAGTTATTCCTTTGTAAACAATGTTACAAGTTGTAGCATTATCTACATAACAAGCAAATGTATTTGTACTTGAATCAATTGTAGTATTACTAGCTGTAACACCATTTAAAGTACAAGTATCCACTCCTGCTGTCTGCCAAGTTCCCCCAGCAACTACCATTCCTGCCAAACCTATTAACAATGCCATTATCAATAGTGGCAGGTATTTATTTTTTCTATCCATTTTTTACCTCCTTGCCTACCATTTTGGCAGGATTATTGTTTTACCTCAAAATCTTCATTCTTGAAGAGGTATTTTACTTCTGTTTTTGTCAATTCTCTATCCCAAAGCATTATATCATCCATTTGTCCACTAGGTGAACCTCTTTGTTCTTTTCCAAATTCCATTATTTGTCCAACTGGACTATATTCAGGTCTTGAAATAATATCATCAGTTATCATCTCTCCATTGATATATGTTTTAGAAGATAATGTTTTACTATTGAATGTTGCTACAATATGATTCCATTCATTATTTATGATATTATGTCTTCCACCTGCAACATATCGTCCATTCCCATCTCCATCCAAATCCCTAGCATGGTGTTGAATTTGAAAATTAGCACCATCATTATTTCCTGTAGGGCTAATGCATCTCATGAATAAATTATCTCTTTGAGAATTAAAGCCATCTAATACATATCCATCATTTGCATCAACAACACCATCACAATCAAGATTTACCCATAACGCAACTGTAAATTCTTCTGCCGGAAATCCATCCTCATCAAATGCATGAATCTTTACATAATCTCCATCACCACTAAAACTCATGCTTCTGTGCTGAGATGTTCTTCCTTGTCCTGCAAAAGTCATACTAGCACTAGTATCAACTACATTACCCATTGCATCATCTCCATCACTAACAAACATTATTAACCCTTCATTTGTTTTACCTTCAAAATATGATGGTAAATAAAAATAAACGCCAGCAGCAATTAAAACAGCAACAATTAAAACTGTCCCTGTTTTCAATCCAAATATCTTTTTAGTTTTTCCCATTTTCTTACCTTCACCTCAATAGTTCTTCAGGATACTTTGTAGTATCACATTGTTTATTCATAATATATTCTTTATCATAATCTTCAATATATTTTTTATAATCTTCACTTTTAACATAAAAATTATCTATCTTTGCATATTTAACTTCACCTCCTATATGTGCAGTGAAACAATATTCTAATATACTATTTTCGTGTAATGCACAATTGTAACCTTCAATCTGTTTTATGCAACACTCTTCGATAGAATCCCAACCTGTTATCCTATCTTTAATTGGTTTCTCGATATCATCTGATGGTTTTATTTCTTGCTGAAAACACCAATCACTATTAACTTTATTTGACACTGCACTTTTTTCTAGTGGTTTAATATCACTAAATATTCTTTCGTGTCTGTCTTTTATAAATGGTATTTTATCTCCAAGAAATACAAAACCTACTATTGCAGCTATAACAATCAACATTATAAGTATGATTACTGGTTTTGTATCACTCATTCTGGAATTACACCTTCTAATCTTGATAATATAAAAAATACATATTCTCCACAATAAAGACCTATAACTTCTTGACCCCTACTCATATCATTTACATAAGTTTCAATGTCTTGATTACTAAGCCTACACTCACCACTTGGATGATTATGGATTGTTCCTATAACTCTTTGACTTCCAATATATAATGGACAGCTTACATAAGTGACATTATGTAATGAAGTTGATACTATTTCAGCTTCAATCATCGCTCTTATAGAGATTCCATTATCAGTAACTTCTCCTGCAAGACAAACAGGTATTTCATACTCTAAAGTATCATTATAAATATTCTCAAGCTCATCCATAATTTCAATCTCTACTTCCTGTCCATCAATAAAAATGTTGTTATATTTAATTACATTAGTTTTTACTAAAACTAAGTTTATGGCTATGCTAATAAAAAGGAATACTAATATTGTTGTAAATAATTCTTTCTTGTTCATCTTAACTAAACCTATCCACTAATGTTTCCCATTTGAAATAACCAAGTATTCCGCCAATTAATACAACTCCACCACTAATCAGCCATACAATATTGCTATTACCTAAATATGTATGTATCTTTTGCCATGTAAGCCATATCCAAAATCCAAAGGTCATTCCTAAAAAAATTGTTATCCAAAATCCAATCTTCTTATGTTTTTGTTTCATTTTGCACCTAATTGATTTCTTATTATTTTTCCTAAATGAGCAAAACTAATTTTCCCTAACACTAAAGAAAACAATAGTATTCCTAAACTTCCTAACAATAAATTTTTTCTCAATGGAGTTATATCCCAAACATTTAAATCATATATTGTCGACATAATAATAAATATCGACATACCTATAACTAATGCTTCTGTAAGATAATTCCCTATACTAATAACAACTGCTAGTATCAAAAATGTAATTGTAACATAATCAACATAAGCATAATTGAATACACTGTTAAAGTGTCTCAAGCTTGTATTAATGATTGCTAGTGAAAAAAATATTGCTAACAATATTAATTTTGTTTTTCCTTTTAATGGAAAACCTTCAATAAACATATTCCTTTCCATTCTATTCTTTCCCTCTGTCTCCACTAAATCTAAAGTATAGGTATATTATTAATACAAACAAAAAGATATAATTAAGTAATGTTGCTATATCCTTTCCACCTCTGTCCCATACGAAATTCATTAATATAAAAGGAATTACCAGCACAGCAATAACCATTAATATAAACTCAGCCAATTCCTTTTTATGCATGCCCATCTTTATTCAATACCTTAACTGTTTTGATTTTTTATTAATATATCTTCTTTTTGCTGCCATAACTTCTTTTGAATTAAAAAACATTTTTGATTTTTTCAAAACAACTCCCATAGGTAATTTGTATTCTCTTTTGTTCATCTCAGCATGCTGTTTCTTTATTATTTCCTTCGAGTATCTTGCCCTAGCACTAGCAACTTCTGCTGGTGTAAACAAAGCATCACCACTTTGAAAGTATTTCGTATCATGGAGAAGTTTTGCCATCTCACACAGCCTCATTCTTTAAAATTACATATTGTCTCCAGCCTGTTGTAGCGATTCTTTTCAATAATACTCTTCTACCATTCTTTGTTTTTACCCAACCTGTTTCTCCAACTCTTTTTGGTTTCGCCATTTCATTTCACCTCGTTATAATTCTTTTTTCTTTTCTTCTGTAATCCCAATGTTTTTTCCCTATTTTTGAATAATATCTATGTCCGCAATCACATTCTTTACAATAATACATTGGAGTTCTTTCGCCACCATGCATATGTCCTTCTTTCTTTCTCATTCGCATCTATAACAACACCATAACTGTTCATAATCATACATATATGCATATGAACCTACACCACATTCATTCTCAGCAGCTTGTGGACAATTACCTGGTAATGGTGTATCCCAATGTTTATCATATCCTAAACTATTACAATACTGACCAATTGTTTGTGGTATTTCTTCTTCTTCAGGAATGCCTGAATCATCATGATACTGACCATCTGGTTTCCAATCTGGATGAACTGTTCCTGAATTGGAGTCTACACAACCACAAAAATAATACCCTCCGTGTATTATGTCATCCATCCACATATCAATACATAATGGATAACTTTCTGGACAAGTTCCTCCACATTGTTCTCCTACCCAACCACAAGTATACCCACTACTATCAGAATCATCACCATCATCAGGACAGGGAATCACATCAAGTTCAACACCATTAGTTACACAATCTCCGACATCAGGTACTAAATTATCGTTCATATCACAAATTGCTCTGAAATTAAAATGTCCTAAGATATTAATTGTATGAGTTTCACTAATCAACCCCTGTGCATTGGTATATCCTTCCCATACCTTTCTCCAAGTACCATCACTTGCATATACCCAACAAAGATTATTAGCACCATCTTTTATTTCTCCAGTTACATTATCTCCTAAACAAATTTCATTATCACTTAAATATAATTGGCATCTACTAGGATTAATTTGTGAAGGATTTGGATTTTCTAACATATTTACTGTTGATGAATTAGTAATAACATTTACTGAAGATTGAAACCATCCTTGTTTTGCTCCATGAAATATCGCTCCTGCTATAAGTAGTAAACCTAAAAATAATGCTAAAGCAACCCATAAGTTATTTTTCTTTTTAGCCATTTTAACTTTGTCCTCCACTTGATGAACTACCGCCACCTGTTCCTTTACAAACACCACATTCAAATCCTTCTTCAATTATACATTCAAAATGTGAAGGACATTGTATGTTATTTTCACCACCACATACACATTTAGTAACTTTAATTGTTGATAATGAATATGTTTGATAAAGTGTAATACCTATTAAAGTCAATACAAGTAAAGCAATCACTCCAAATACTATTCCTTTTATTATATTATCTTTCATTTTAGCCTAACCTACACACCACATATAATTCGTTTGAATTGCAATCATAATTCCCACCTATTGTTTCACAAACTTCTCCTGCTGATTGTATTGTTTCTGTTTCACAAACCCACCACATAAACCAAGCCATATCATTGCAACCAACTTCATTTTCAGTTTCTGTCCATTCACCAACTTCTAAACAAACATCTTTTGCCATTCCATAAAATTCAGGGAATCCTGTTCTATAAAATTCTGCAACATTAGTAACTTCACTTTCATCCCATTCATAAATTTCATCTTCTGCAAATATCAATGCATCAAAGAAGCACTCTTCAAATATATCATCACAAGCATCCCAACAATCGTCTTCTTCACATAAATCATCACAATCATCAGCTAAATCCCCACATATATCAGCAACTTCAAAATCAATTGCAACTATCATATTATTTTCTAATAATAACGATATTAAATTATCCTTATCACTACCACCACTTCTATAATCATTGAAATCTATATCTCTATTAATGATACTTTGTTCTAAATCAATCATATTACACCCTTTGAATATTACTAACAGTAAAACTATAATCAATAACCATACATACCATTTTTTAAACATATCTTTCACATTAATCCCTCATAAACAAAAACAATATCACAGCCATTAATGAAGCACCAATAACTTCAGTTGATATATCTGTCATTGCAGTTATTTCTTTCATTCTTCCAATTATATAAAATGCTACACCAATTCCTAATACTCCTAATGATACAAAAAACTTTTTCATCTTTATATATACCTATTTAATTCTTTCATAAGTTTTGTTTTATTATCACCAACAATATTATAACTACCACTATGTAACTTATCATGACCTTTTTTTGCTATATA
>Ga0164313_10005200_pt1 | contig 11534 bp, 6 predicted proteins | sample GuaBasSedimGuay4_FD_113735 | JGI IMG/M metagenome (GOLD analysis project Ga0164313, IMG submission 113735) | Subseafloor sediment microbial communities from Guaymas Basin, Gulf of California, Mexico - Guay4, Core 4569-4, 0-3 cm | ecosystem: Environmental > Aquatic > Marine > Hydrothermal vents >...
CCAACAGTATCGCATCTGTGATACGGGCCGCTGTCCGGTGGGCATCGCCACGCAGGATCCCGAATTAAGGAAGCGATTCAACATCGATTTGTCGGTGCGGAGGTTTATCAATTTCGCCACCGGGATGGGCCGTGAACTGGAAGTTCTGGCGCGCATCAACGGGCACCGGGACGTGCACAGTCTGAACGTGGGGGATCTGCTCACGCTGGATCACGAGATATCGCTGTATACGGAGATTGAGCACGCCTGATCTCATTGGGCGCGGGTCAGTCCCCGCCGTCACAAACGAAGGCGGCCCAGTAGTAAGGGGAAGCCCATTGCGACTGGGCCCGCACCGCCTTTTTGGCCTCGTGAAGAAGCCTGCTGGTCGGCACCCGGGGCAGGCCCTGGTGCGCTTCAGCCCGAGCGCTGAAGAAGGAGGACATGAGAGCGGCGGTGGCGTCATCGTCCACGGCCCAAAGGGCGGAAATTGTCGCCCGCGCGCCGGCGACCTGAAAAGCCTGGGCCAGGGCGAAAACCCCCTCGGTGGCCACGGGACGGGCCGCGGCTGTTTGGCAGGCGGACAGAACCGCCAGTTCGCAACGCCCCAAATCCAATTCCGCAATTTCGTGCCGCCTCAGAACACCGTCGTGATCACCGGAGTTGTCTTCGGCAAGGACCAACCCCGAGAGCCAGGGGCTGTCCGCGGGGGCCGTGGCATGGGTGGCCAGGTGGATCAGCGTGGCTTTCGGCATATTTTCCCTTACCGCGGGTTCGGTAGCCTGGCCGCCGCTCAACGAAGTAACCGTTGCTGTCGCGAACGCCTCCTGCAGGGCCAGGGATTCGCGGTATGTACCCGGCAGCCCAGGCCAGGGCAACCCGTCCGGATCGCGCAGACCTCCGAAATCGGGATTGCAAACCGTGAGGATGTTTTGACCATCATCAGCCGGCGCTTTCCGATGGGCGGACGCTTGTCTGGCCAGGACCGAAAGCGAAGGCGAGGTCCTGACCGGAGGGCCGGCATCCAACCAGTATTCAGGGCCCGGTCCCACCACGAGGGCATCGAACGGCAACAGGGCCAGGTTGCCCGAGGGAATGACGATCACCTCGGATGCCAAGAGGACCTGATCCTTCAGGCTTCCGGGGACAAGGTAACGCCACAGAAGGTCCATGCGGGTGACGGGATCCAGGGGGGATCCGGCCGCGTTTTTGTCCACGAAGCTCAAACCGCTGATGCCGCGGCGCCGGGCTTCTTCTTTCTGTTGTTCGGCTCCACTCATGAGTCGCGCCAGGAGGGAGGGATCAAGACCAGCGGGCAAACCCAGGGCGGCAGCCTCTTCGTCGGGGATTCGCAGAGGGAGGACCCGGAGCGGATCATCGGTGTCGGCCAATACAAAGACATAACTTCCAGCGGAGGCCATATGATAGACCAGGGTTAACCTTCCGGGTTGGGAAATGGCACGCCGGGCCTGGTCGATACTCACGGCCGCGCCCTGATTCTTCAGGCGTTGCCAAGCGGGGCTGTTCAACCTGATTTCCGCCTGGGCCGCCTGGTAGGCGAGCCAGGCCTGGTCCAGTTCGGCGCGCAGGTGGTCCTGCTCTGTTCCTGCTGCCGGAGCGGCCATACCGCCTCCGGTGCTCGCAGCATCCAGGGCGCGTTGGAGGTGCGACAGATGGACACGGGCGTCGTGTTGCCGCGCGAGCAGGGATTCCAGTACTTCAGGATCCATGTCGTCATGCAGGCGTCGTGCGTCCAGCCCCAGTCTTTCCTCCAGCACCCTGGCGCGCAGCCTGTTGGCGACGACCAGGGCGGCAGCCGTGCTGCCGGCATCGACATGCCAGGCGACCAGTTCTTCATAGTCCGCCTGAAATTCCTGCAGGAAGCTGATGCGGGCGATATCGGCGGCGCCGCGCCGGGGCCGAAGAAATTCTATCAGCGCGATCGCGGTTTTCATGTCGTCCAGCGATTGTTGATTCAGGCCCTGGGCGTGAAGGGCGCGGGCGCGTACCGCCAGGGCGGTTGCGCGTTCCACCACTGCTGCGGGGCTTTCGGCGAGTATGCTCCAGGCCATGTCGGCGGCTTCCAGGGCAGCCGTTGAGCCGGCCCCTTCCTGGAGCTGAAGCCACCGGGCCTTGGCTGCCAGGGCGGCCCCGACTTCGGGATGGTGCTCACCGTAGGCGAAGCGACGCAAGGCGACGACATCGTCGGCCGCCTGCAGGGCCACGTCCAGATCCCCCTGGCCGGCACTGGCTGCCGCCATATCCAGAAGAATCTGTGCCCGGTAAATGGATCGCGGGCGATCCGAAGGCGGCACCAGCGCCAGGGCCTCATCCCACAGTTCGAGGGCCGCGGGCCAATCCTCCTGCATGGCAAGCAGCTTGGCCGGTTCGCTCAAAAAATAGGGAAGCAGGAGAGAATCGGTAACGGCGGTTCGGGCTGTGTCGCGAGCGGCCAGCAACAGCGGACGGGCTTCATCCAGCCTTCCCTGGTCACGCAGAACGACTCCAAGGTTTAGATCGATGGTGGCACGAAGGTGGGCGGACATGGAATCGTCGGCACGGACGATCCGCCGGATTTCCCGCAGGATGCGTTCGGTTTCATCCAGTTGTTCCAGATCCCACAAGAGGGAGGCGAGATTGCTCAGATAGGCGGGAAGGTTGGGATCGGGGGGGGCGACCCGCCGGCTGAATTCGATGGCCTGGTGCTGAAGTTTTTCCGCGGCGTCATAATTTCCCAGCAGCCGCGTCATTTCGGCCAGGTCGCTGGCCAGCCAGGCGGATTGGGCAGGATCGGGATGCCCCTCCTCCGCGCAAATGTCCAAAGCCTGCCGATATTGGGCGGCGGCCGAACCGTAATTACCCGAGCGGTAGGAATCGAAAGCATCGTCACGAAGTTTGCCGATCCGGTCTTCACTCGATTGGGCAACCGCAACGGCCGCGGCCAACCCCATGTAGATTAAAATCCAGAACAGGCGGTACGACATAACTTCCTATAGCCCCGAGTTGCTGAGCTTCATTTCGTGCACCCAGATTCGGCCCGGCGTGGAGTTGCTGCCGGTGGTAGCGAAAAAGCTGAAGAACTGGGCCAGTTCCGCGTTGTCTGCTTTGGCTTCGAGGAGAGAGATCCCAGCCAGGCCGCTGATCCCGCGCATCAGGGAGGCGATTACCGGCGGTCCGGCGGAGCGGACGGTCAGACCGCCACCGACATCAACGGTGGGAAGCGAGGCCAACTGCTGTTCAAATTCTTCCAGGCGCTCCCGGCTAGCCACAACCACGAAGGACTCAAGACCGGCCATGGTGTTGAATGTCCAACCCAGGCGCTGGTCATCCTTGGTTCCGGGCAGGTAGTGGCGCTCGCTGGCATCCAGCCGGTCGTTTCGGCCTCCCGCCAGTGGATACATGACGGTGACCGCGCCGGATTCATCAAGGTTGAGGATGTAGACAAACGCTGGCGAGGAAAGCTCGAGGTTGATACCCAGGCGGTCTCCAGGGGAAATGGCGTCGCCGTTACCCAGGTCCTGTTCGATTCCCAGGTGATAACCCACGTAGTCGATGCGGCCGTCCAGGGGTGTGGATCCGCTCGTACCGGAGCCCAAAATCTGAAAGCCGAAATAACCGGCCAAAACAACCGCCGCCGCAACCATGATCCCGGCGAAACTACGGGTTCGGGAAACGGTTCCGAGTTGGGCCAGCACCCCGGACAGGGCGGCGGCAAGCTCATCGGCGTTTTCAAACCGGTCGGTCGGTTTGGTGGAGAGGGCTTTGGCCACCAGGTCCCGAAAACCACGCGGCAGGCCGGGCCGCAGTTCGTTCAGGTCGGCGGTCGAACCGCTGGAGTGAGCCCACTCCAGCTCCACCAGGGAGGTGCCCGTTACAGGCAACTCCCCGGTGACCAGGTTGAAGAGGACAGCGCCCAGGCTGTAGAGGTCCGAACGCGGCGATTCGGGGCCGCCGGACAAAACCTCAGGGGCCATAAAATTCGGAGTGCCTGCACGGGCCGTACCGACTTCGGCGCGCGGCTTGCCGGTGCCCAGGTCCATCAACACGACACTGCCGTCGGGTCTTTCCATGATATTTGCCGGCTTGATGTCCCGATGCAGCAGTCCGGTCGCGTGCACCGTGGCCAGGGCGGTGGCAAGCTGATGGCCGTAGGCCACGGTTTCCTTAAGGGATAATCGCCCGCTTTCGCGGATCCGCGTTTCCAGGTTTTCACCCTCCACGAAATCCATCCAGAGGCCGGGTTTGCCGTCGTGCACTTCCGCCCCGAGAACCCGAATGACATGGGGGTCGTCGATGCCGGCCAACGTGCGCGCCTCAGCCAATAGATCCTCGGAGGATCCCTTGGGCAGCAGTTTCAGGGCAACTTGCCGGTGAAGAACCGTGTCCCAGGCCCGATGGACTTCCCCAAAAGATCCCGTGCCCACCTTGGCCAGGATTTGAAGGTGGCCCCAGCGTGGGGCGGATGGGTCGGGGGCGGGGGGCCGGGAAGGGGTTCGATCCAGATCCACGGTTATCCGGGAATTGGGGTTCATGATATTCATCCTTCGGATTCCTGAGATCATAGTGTTGAAATATTGGTGTTCGCCATTCTCCACCCGGAACGTAGATATCAAGTTAACACAAAAATCCCACCATAACACTCGGGTTTCGTGTTAACTTGTTGGCGGATTGGAGTATTCCCAGAAAATAAACTTATTCTTCCAGGACATTAAACGGAGGTTTGGCCATGCGTATTTGTCGCACTTCATCATTCAATATATTCCTGATTTCCTGTCTTGTTATTCTGATTTTGGCCCCGGTCCGGGTATTTGCCAAGAAGGAGTCGGCCTCGGGGCCCATCCTCAGGCCCATTGCCTGGCAGGGGGAGACCTGTCCCCTGGAAGCCTTCGGGACCATGATTTTCACGGCGGCGGAAACCGATGCCAACGTGACCATAAGAGCTGAGACCTTCACGACCCATCCGGACTGCGATCCGGGGGAAATTGGTCACTCGATCCCGAGTTTTTTCGTCATGCCCAGGTCGGTTTACGATGCACATCTGGTACCAACCATGGCTCAGGGAGATCCCGACCGGTGCCTCCCGCAAGACTATACGACCGATATATTTGATCCCACGGGAACCTCCCCGGGTGATTTCATTCTCAGTGAAGATTTTTCCACCCAATTGAACGGATCCTGGACCTTCAACGGCTCAGAGTTCTTCCCCGGCGGGGGAATCAGTTTCTTTTACGATCCGGGCGTAGGGGATATGTCCACGGCCGAGGTTAGGCTGACCGGATTGACTCCAGGGGAGGAGTACGCGGTAACTTTTACCTGCCGCAACTCCATGCCCTGCGACCAGACCTTCTACTATTCAACCATGTATCTTTTCGTGGATACCGAACCCGGCATTCTGAGGGTCGCGGCGGATGGAAGCGGGGATTACCTGACCATCGGCAGCGCGCTGGCCGTGGCCCAATCCGGAGAGACGCTGCTGGTCTCGGCTGGTATCTACAATGAAAGCGGGTTGGTGCTTCCGGCCGGGGTTTCGATCGTGGGGGATTCGGGTATTGCGCAGGACGTGGTCATCCAGGCGTCGACGAGCGGGAACACCCTGGTTTGCACCAACCCCACCCCGGGCACCAGGTTGGCAAACCTGACCATGAGCGGCGCCCAGGCCTCGGCGCTTGTCCAAAACGGTGGCAACCTCGAATTGGAAAACTGCAGGTTTCTGAACAACAACCATTCCGGTGGCGAAGGGGGGGCGATAAATACCGGGTGGGGTGGCGGCAGCATACTGACCCTTGTGGGTTGCGAGTTTGTGGGGAATTCTTCGGTCTCCAATGGCGGCGCTATTCGCTCCATAGGGACAAACCTTCAAATCGAGGACTGCATTTTCCAAAACAACTTCGCCGGCATAAACGGCGGCGCGATTGACGCGGAAGCTGATGAGATCCACTTCATCGGCAGCCTGTTTGAAGGCAATGACGCCGTGGAGTGGGGAGGCGGGTTCAATGTGCAAACCGTCGTATCGTTCTCGGCGACCGACAGCCGCTGGACCAACAACAGCGCCGGTTATTTCGGCGGTGGGGCGGTCATCGATGTTCCTGGTTCGCCCGTCCCCATTCTCGATGGCTGTACATTCAGCGGAAACGTGGCAAATGATGGCGCCGCATGCTGGCTTGCTGTCGGGGGACCCGGTTTCACAATCAGTGGATCGGCGTTCGTCCAGAACTCGGCCCTTTCCACTTCCACGATTTTATCCAATGGTGCCCCAATGTTTCTCGATCATTGCAGTTTTGTCGACAACGCAGCGCCCCTGGCGGTAATTGAAACCTATAGTGTGTCGGAGATCAGCATCAACTTCACCCTGGCGGCTTTCAACAGCTCCCCGTTTCTTTCCGGACCGGACCCCAGCGGTATGTTCAACAACGACATATTCGACAATACGGGCGGTAATTATGTCGGGACCCTCGCCTCGTGGCGGGACGTGAATGAAAACATTTCCCTCGATCCTCTCTTTTGTGATATGGCGGGGGGCAATGTGACGCTCAGCCTGGATTCCCCCTGCCTGCCGGCCAATAACTCGGTCGATTATCTGATCGGAGCCGCAGCCGAAGGCTGTGCGGGGGAGTCCCCCCTGGTGACCGATATCTCTGACGTGGTCAACGACCAGGGCGGCCAGGCGCGCCTGACCTGGCTGGGCTCCAACCATGATGTCGGCGCCGGCCCCGTGATCACGGGCTACGCTCTTTACAGGCGCGCTGATTTCAATAAAAGCGGTGACAAGACAGAGATCCAGGCAGGGTCAAACCGCTTGAAATTGGCCGGTTGGGACTACCTCTCAACGGTGCCGGCTCGTGGGGACACCGCCTACCAGACCATCGTTTCGACCCTGTGCGACTCGACAGGTGCCGGCGGCATATGTTGGTCCACGTTCATGGTTTCGGCAATCACCTCGGATCCGCTGACGTACTTCGACTCGCCTCCGGACAGCGGCTATTCGGTGGACAACCTTTCGCCCCTTGCCCCCATCGGCCTGGTGGCGGGATTTGACGCTTTCGGTGTGGATTTGGTTTGGGATGCCAGCCCGGATCCCGATGTCCACCACTACAACGTGTACCGGGCCAACGCGGGCTACTGTGATCAGGCCTTCGGTTCGCCGGTTGCCCAGGTGATCTCGCCTGAGTGGATGGACAACACGCCCGGAATCTCATTTTATCAAAGATGTTATGCCGTAACGGCGGTGGATTTCGCGGGCAACGAGAGTCCGGAGTCGTCCTGGTCCGACGCGTCGGTATCATCGGTTCCCGGTGCTGCGGATGGGTTTGGTCTACGGCCCGGGGTGCCAAATCCCTTCAATCCGCGGACCACGTTCACTTTCAACCTGGACACACCGGGTTCGGCCGCGCTCGAGGTTTTTGATACTCGAGGGCGCAAGGTGCGGACCCTGGTTCAGGGAAATGTGCCCGCCGGTAGTTACGAAGTGGATTGGTTCGGCCACGATGACAGCGGCCGCCGTTTGGCCAGCGGGGTGTACCTGGTGCGGTTGCGGCAGGCGAATCGTGTGTCGCTGCAGCGGGTTACCTTGTTGAAATAGATCGTTTTCATTATCAATGCGGGCATCATATGATGCCCGCGACTCATCCAATTGGTAGCGTGCCGAAATCCCACCGATTTTCTGGGTTGAACCTGCAGACATTCGCAACTAAATTCCTCTTATTCGAATCCTGATTTCATCCCAAACACGGAGAAGGTGCGTTATGAATAGATTCATCAAATCGTTGCTCATACTTGCAGCTCTGTCTTTCCTCGCCCTTGCCGGTTGCGGCGGCGGCGAACCGGCCGACACGGCCGCCGGCGGACCGCCCACCGCCCAGCACAAAAACATGTTCGGCGGCATGCCGAAGGTCATGGAGTCCAAGGACAATCCCCTGACCGACGCCAAGATCGAACTGGGCCGTATTCTCTATTACGAGACCCGCATGTCGGTCAGCAACGATATTTCCTGCAACAGCTGCCACCTCCTGGACGAGTACGGCGTCGACGGCCTGGAAACATCACCCGGCCACGACGGCACGTTCGGCGTTCGCAACAGCCCGACTGTCTACAACGCGGCCAATCACATCGCCCAGTTCTGGGATGGCCGCGAACCCACGGTCGAAGCCCAGGCCAAGGGCCCGATCCTCAATCCGGTTGAGCACGGCATGCCCACCGCCGAGTCCGTCGAAGAAGTATTGCGCGGGATTCCCGAGTACGCCCCCCTGTTCGCGGCCGCTTTCCCCGGCCAGGATGAGCCGGTCACCTTCGACAACGTGGCCATGGCCATTGGTGCCTTCGAGCGCAAGCTGACCACGCGCGGCAGCTGGGATCGCTGGCTGGCCGGCGACGGCAACGCCATCACCGTGCAGGAACGCCGCGGCCTCGACGCCTTTACGGAAATCGGCTGCACGACCTGCCACATGGGCCCCAATCTGGGCGGCTCCATTTACCAGAAGATGGGCCTGGTGGAAGCCTACCCCATGGAGGACATGGGTCGTTTCGAGGCCACCGGCAACGAAGCCGAAAAGTATTTCTTCAAGGTTCCGTCCCTGCGCAACATCGCCGAGACCGGACCCTATATGCATGATGGTTCGATCGAGACCCTGGAAGAGATCGTGCCCATCATGGCCAAGCACCAGCTCGGCAAAACTGTGACGGACGCGCAGGTGGCCGACATGGTGGTCTTCATGAAGCTGCTCACGGGTAAACTGCCGGCGGAGTATATCGCCGAGCCGAAGCTGCCGGGGATGCCCTAGGCCGCGGGTCGACACCGATGGTATAATGCAATGCCGGGCGGCCTGCGGGACGCCCGGCATTTCCTTTTGAAGGGGAGGGATACCATTCTGAAGTTTTCAGGAATACAAATCTCTACATGGGTTCTGCCGATCCTGCTGTCCGTCTGGACTTTTCCGTGCACCCAAGTGACCGCGGCCCCGCTGGACACCAAAAGTGCCGCCGTTTTCCTCAATGGCTTGCTGGATCACCCGGACTCAATGGATACGTTCCTTGGCGAAGATGACCTGGAAATTTCTCAACGCTTGGGCATCAGTTACCCGGAAGCTCCCTGCAAGCCGCTGATCTCCTGGGGTTTTTCCCCACAGGACCGCGGCCGGCTTTCTGAAAGCGGTTTGGACGGCCAGTTCAACGTGGAGCAACTGGATGACCGGTTTTCCCGCCTGATTCTTTTCCCTGATGACAGCACTTCCACCCGGGACTGGTTTTTTCAGGACGGCCAGGTCGTTTCCTCGATCCTTTACAAATCGCGTGGTTGGAAACAGATCGACTCGCCCCACTTTCGCTTCTTCATAAGCGACACCACGCTTTTCCATCCCGCAAATATTGAGGAGCTCGAAGGCTTCCTGGAAAACACCGCCGCGCTGCTCGGTATGTCGGAGGATGACCTCGCCCGAATTTCCCGGGAGAAAATCTACTACTGTTTTTGCAGCAGCCAGGAAGAAATCCGCGCACTCACCGGGTACGCGGCGCGGGGGATGTACATTGTTTCGCACGATATCATCGTGTCGACCTACAGCGCCCACATCCATGAATTGGCCCACCTGTTGATCAACTACAAACTTCAGCGGCCCCACCTCTATACCCACCCATTTTTCCTGGAGGGATTTGCGGTCGCCGTGGGCGGACGGGGCGGCAAGTCGCCGGACATTCAGCACCAGCTGGGCCTGTCCATACATCGGGAGGGGTGGGTATCCCTGGATGAGCTGCTGGGTGCCGACGGGTTCTACCGGCTGAACGCGTCGATGTCGTATCCGGGGAGCGCGGCCTACAACCGGTTTCTTCTGGGTAACCAGGGTGCCGAAAATTATTTGGCGCTTTATGGGCGACACGGGGGAGATGCCGCATCAGTCATGGCAATGCGGATAAATGACGCCGAGCTGCCCGCCGCGGATCTCTGGCGCCAATACCTGGATGACCAGTCTGAACAGGGGGCGATCTCTCCCGGAGCTCCCGGTCTGGAATCCACGAATGGTCCAGTGGCGTTTTATCCGCTTCCCGGGGGCGAAAAATTCGGCTTTGCCGTTCCCGGGACAACGCTCGCTTATTCCGGCCCCGCGGCGGCGGAATACCAAAGCTTTCTGTTTGAAGAGTTTTTTGAAGACGGTAGTTATGCGGGGCAGCGGTACTTCATCAGGGCGTCCTCGTTCGAGGTTGCCATCTACGATCTTTTTACCAACACGATGGTCGCCCTCCACGCCACCGGGTTTTCCGCCGACCTGGCGGAAATCCCGGTGGTGGATGGTCGCTTTTTGTTTGAAGTCGACCGATCGGTGTTCATCGGCGACCCGACCACGGTTGCTCCCCCGAAATGATCGACCCCTAGTCCACCACGACTTCCCGGTCGTGCAGCGGTTGGAGCGGGCGGTTGTTCCCCTGATAGTACTTCCTGAAGGTCGCTATCTGCTCGGCCGAGATCGTTTTGTGGGTCTTCAGTACGATCCACTCCACGTTTTCAGTGCAGGGCGGTGTGGTCAGTGATCCCTGGTAGTGGTATTTGTGACCCAGATCATCGGGGAGGATGTTGCCGATGTTGATTCTGAAATCGGGAATCACGCTCGTCTCGCCGACCGCGGGAATGTTGTTGAGAAAGATTTCGAAATTCGCGGACGAGGGTCCGGCGTCCGTGAGGAAACCAACCACGGCGAGTTTGCGGTCATCGCTTTCGTGGACCAGGTGCACTTCGATATCCGAGTATTCACCGTTCACGGCGTGTTCGCTGGGTGAGTGGAGATGAAATTGTTTCAGGTGGAACCGCTTGCCATCGATCTCCACCCAGCTTCCCGGCTCGACGGTCATCTGGACGGAGTGGCCCGTATTGGTGACGCGGATGGCTGACTCGAGGTAGTGGAATTCCAGGTTTCCCGCATCGCCCTGCGTTGCTTCACCAAGATCGATGGGTGATTGGCTGTGTCCCTTGGCCGCGATTTCCCAGGCGGGGTCGAGTTCGGCCCAGTGATCGGGGCCGGTGTCTCCCTCGTAGCTCCAGTGTTTATCGGTTTCCTTGTGCGAGTCGTTGGAGCAGGCGCCGAGGACGAGAATCAGCAGCAATGCAAACCATCTCATGGGAAATCTCCTGACGATTGGTAACCGGGCCATGTGCAGATCCGGAACCGAAGCTACCCCTCACCGAAAATGAATGCAATGCCGTTGTGGTAGGTACTTACCGGAACGTGCCTGCCGTCCTCGACATACTCGTTTACCCACCGAAAATCCGCTGGAGCGACTTCGCGCAGCAGAGCCTCGAAATCGGGCATGAATTCGGTCACCCGACTAAAATCATTTTCGCCCTGGTTCATGAAGAGGGCCTTGGGGAAACTGCGCTTTTCGGCCAGAAGATTCCTGATGCCGCCGTGGATCATGTCCCGGTCCCAGCCGATCATGGGGCTGCTGGCCAGATAGGCGTCAAAGGTATCGGTGGCGTTCAGCAGGGCGTAGAGCACGAAAAAACCACTGTTGGATTGTCCGCAGATCACCCGGTAGCCGTTGGTGGCGTACTTGCTCTCGATGTGGGGAATCAA
>Ga0164313_10005203_pt1 | contig 11529 bp, 8 predicted proteins | sample GuaBasSedimGuay4_FD_113735 | JGI IMG/M metagenome (GOLD analysis project Ga0164313, IMG submission 113735) | Subseafloor sediment microbial communities from Guaymas Basin, Gulf of California, Mexico - Guay4, Core 4569-4, 0-3 cm | ecosystem: Environmental > Aquatic > Marine > Hydrothermal vents >...
CCCTCAATGTCACCGAATTGACCGCATTCGTCCAGGAACGCGGCATTGCCGTTGAGGGTCGCCCCAGTCAACGACAGATGATCCGCGACCTGTTCAATTTCATCCGTGAAAAGAACATCCCCGTTATCGATCGCGGTCATCTCGATCTGACGGACGAAGGGCATGCTTTCATCGTTCATGGATCGAAGAATTACCGGCTGATGCCGGAAAGCAGTCTGTTACCTGCCGTGTTCATCAGGACGTTCGGCCTGAAGCGTGGCCATGAAGTCGAGGTTCTGGTCAAGCCACCCGAAGAAGGCATCCGGTGTTCGGTCGCTCTGTCGCTGAAGTCCGTCATGGGTCGCGATCCCGGCACCATTGCCGATATTTCGCCTTTTGAGGACCTGACCCCGTACTACCCGACAGAACGCATCCTGCTGGAGATTCCACCGGTCGACAAGCCGGACCGGGATGTATCCATGCGGGTCTTTGACATCCTGACTCCGATCGGGTTCGGACAGCGCGGTTTGATCGTGGCACCCCCAAGAACAGGAAAAACTGTTTTGCTCCAGGGCATCGCCAATGCCGTGGCAACCAACACGCCCCAGGCACGCCTTATTGTGCTGCTTGTGGACGAGCGACCGGAGGAGGTGACGGATTTCAGGCGAAACGTTCGTGGTGAGGTCGTAAGCTCGACCTTTGATGAGTCTCCGGAAAGCCATGTTCACGCCGCCGAAATGGTGATTTCCAAGGCCCGGCGCCTGATCGAAATAGGGGAGCACGTTGTGATTCTGCTCGATTCCATCACGCGTCTGGCCCGGGCCTACAATGCCCTGGCATCCAACAGCGGTAAGATCATGTCCGGCGGCCTCGAAGCAACCGCGCTTCAGAAGCCAAAGCGGTTTTTTGGAGCGGCCCGAAACATTGAAGGTGGTGGGAGCCTGACCATTATGGGATCCGCCCTGGTCGACACAGGCAGCCGGATGGATGAGGTGATCTTCGAGGAATTCAAGGGCACCGGCAATATGGAGGTCCATCTTGACCGCGATCTTGTCAACAAGCGGATTTTCCCCTCGATCAACGTGGAACAGAGCGGCACTCGAAAAGAGGAACTGCTCTACCATCCCGAGGAACTGAATCGCATTTATTCGCTCCGGCGCATCATGCAGGGTGTTCCGCCCAGCGAAGCCATGGAGATGTTGATCACCCGGCTGCGCAAGACCCGCACCAACGCGGAGTTCCTTATGTCGCTGAATCGATGATCGGCGGAGCCGGAACATGATTTTTTCGTTGTGAACTCGCGGGACGATTTCGTTGTCAACCTGCTGATCGAGCACGGATTGGTCGATCAGTCGGTTGTCGATGAGGTGCAGGGCCGCCACGATGAAAGTGTCGATCTCGCATCGGCGCCACGCAGCCTGGTCGATCGACTGGTCAGCGAAAAGGTCATCGAGAGTGCCGCCATCACCGAACTCCTGGCCCGGGAGTTTCAGATGCCGATGGTCGATCTGAAGGAGGTCCGACCCGACCAGGAAGCTCTTGAGGCGGTGCCCCGCGATCTCGCGGAGAAATACCATGTGCTGCCTCTCAGTGTGTCAGGCAATACCCTTCAGCTTGCGATCAGCGATCCACTCGATGTTCAGACCATTGACAGCTTGAGCCATGTGCTCCGGTTCTCGATCGAGCCGCATTTGGCGTCCTATCATGAAATCGCTGAAGAAATCCACCGTTGCTACGGCGTTGCAGCACCTACGGTCGAGTCGTTCCTGAGCGAGATTGCCGTTATCGGAGGTGAGGTCATCGATGCCCAGGTCCGGCCGACGGTGGAGGATCGGGATGCAACCGAATCGGATGCGCCCATCATCCGACTCGTCCAGGTCATCATCACCGAGGCGTTTCGGCGGCGCTCCTCCGATATTCACCTGGAGCCCCTCGAGAAACGGTTTCGAGTGCGCTACCGGATCGATGGGGTCCTGCAGGAGGTGGAGAATCCACCCAAACGACTTCAGATGGCCATCATCTCACGGATCAAGATCATGGCGAATATCAGCATCGCCGAGAAACGGGTTCCCCAGGATGGTCGAATTCAACTCTCGATCGACGACCGAACCGTCGATCTGCGTGTCTCGTCCCTGCCCACCGCCCACGGAGAGAGCATCGTCATGCGCATCCTCGACAAAGAGAGCCTGATGCTGGGACTGCCGGAATTGGGTTTCCTGAGTGATGATCAGAGTGTCTTCGAACGGTTGATTACCCTCCCGGACGGTATCATACTGGTCACCGGTCCGACCGGATCCGGAAAAACGACAACCCTTTATGCCTGCCTGAACCATATCAATCGCCCGGATCGAAAAATCATCACGGTTGAGGATCCGGTTGAGTATCAGATCAACGGCATCAACCAGGTGCCGGTCCGCCAGGATGTGGGCATGGGGTTTTCGTCCGCCCTGCGCGCCATGCTGCGCCAGGCCCCCAATATCATAATGATCGGAGAGATTCGCGATCTTGAGACCGCAGAAATCGCGATCAACGCATCCCTTACCGGTCACCTGGTCTTCAGCACTCTGCATACCAACGATGCTCCGAGTGCCGTGAGTCGACTGGTCGACCTCGGCGTAAAACCCTTCCTGGTGGCCACTTCCCTCCGAGCGGCCATGGCCCAGCGCCTGGTCCGTAAAGTCTGCCGGTCCTGTGGCGAGCCCCATACCGCCGATCCGCGTGAGCTTTCGGCTCTGCGGATTGGTGAAGAAACTGTTGAAACCTCGTCATTTATGAAGGGCTTCGGGTGCGTGGACTGTTCGAATACCGGGTATCGTGGCCGAATGGGCCTGTTTGAGATCTTCCTCATCGATGAGAAGGTTCAGGAACTCGTCTTCGAAGGAGCCAGTTCTTTCCGCCTGCGTCAGCTTGCACGTGAACTTGGTATGCATTCAATGCGCGAAGATGGAATCCGGAAAGCTGTGTCGGGTTTGACCACGCTGGAGGAAGTGGTCAATAACACGATCGGCGACCTCGACTGACGCACTTCAGATCCCGGAGGATCAACCGATCCTTAGTTCAGACATGAGCACCCTCAGCTTTGCCTCCGCTTCGACGGCTAATTACGAGATGAATGACCTTCTCGACCTGGTCGTGGAGGAAAACGCATCGGATCTTCATCTCCAGGTTGGCCAACCACCCACACTGCGTATCAGTGGCAGCATGGTGCCGATCGACGGCCCTAACCTGACTCCGGAGGACGCCGAGCAGCTGATGCTGTCCATCACGCCGGATATGTTTCAGCAGCAGGCCAAGACGGAAGGGGGCGCCGATTTCGGTTTTGCTTTCATGGAAAAGGCCCGGTTTCGCGTGAGTGTGCTCAAGAGCAAGGGCAACTACGGTCTGGTCCTTCGCCAGATCCCAAATCACATGTTCAGCCTCCGTGACATCGGTTTGCCCGACAAGATCAAGGAACTGCTCTACACCCCGCGCGGCCTGGTCCTCGTGACCGGTCCGACCGGATCCGGCAAGAGCACGACCCTGGCTTCGATGGTCAATTACATCAACGAGCACCGGGACGGGCATTTGATCACGATTGAGGATCCGATCGAGTATTACCACGAGCACAAGCGATGCATGGTCACCCAGCGAGAGATCGGGGTTGATGTGACTAACTTTTCCGAAGCGATCCGTCGTGCCCTGCGTCAGGATCCGGATGTGATTCTGGTCGGTGAGATGCGTGATCTGGAGACGATCGAGGCAGCCATCAGCGCGGCGGAGACCGGCCACCTTGTCTTCGCCACTCTGCACACAAATGGCGCGGCCAAGACAATTGACCGCATTGTGGACGCCTTTCCGGCCAATATGAAGGACATGATCCGCACCCAGTTGGCCTCTTCCCTCGTCGCCGTCATCTCGCAGGTGCTCTGCAAGAAGATTGGGGGTGGGCGGATTGCCGGATACGAACTCATGGTGTCGACCAGTTCCATCGAGTCGCTGATCCGCGACAACAAGACTTTCCGCATCAATTCTGATATCCAGACAGGAGCCGCGCTTGGGATGATCACGATGGATACGCATCTGCTCAGTCTCTACAATCGCGAGTTGATCACAGCGGATGAAGCCGCCGAGAAAGCCCAGGACCCGGCTGCGATGCGCGAAAAGCTTCTCTCGATTGGCGCTCGACTCAAGGAGCTATGATCTGAGAATCTGATGGCCGGCGGGAATTACCCCGCTTCGCCATGTTTGAAGCTCAGAGCATTGCCATCTATGAGTTGCTCCGCGATCGAGAGCTCCTGGATCGCGTGCGTCTGGATGAATTGCTCGAAGAGCACCGCGACGGTGGAAAACCCCTGGCACAGCTCCTGATCGACTCCAGGGACCTGAGCGCGAACGAACTTCTCGTCCAGGTCGCCGATTACTTGGGCTGGGAATTCCTGACGCGGCCCCCGGCGGATATTTCCGAATCTGTCCTCGCCACGGTCGACGGCAATATGGCCAGGATGTACGGCGTGGTGCCTCTGAGAGCGGGCGGGACCACGGTCGACCTTCTGGTCAAGGATCCCTTCAACAGCCAGATCGTCGATGACCTGACCTTTGCCCTGCGCAGGGATATCCGCCTCATCGTGACCGACCCCGACCAGGTTGATGCTCTGATCCGGCACTATTACGGAGAGGACGACAGCTCGATCGAAGACCTCCTGAACGAATTGATGGTCGGCCCCGTATCGGCCACTGAAGATCTGAGCGAACAGGATATCGAGGCGATGGCGGGCGAGACCCCCATCATCCGATTGGTCAATCTCGTCCTGAGTCAGGCCATCAGGGACAAGGCTTCCGACATCCACTTCGAACCGTTCGAGAATGAGTTCAAGATTCGCTACCGCATCGACGGCGCCCTCTACGAGTTGGCTCCACCGCCGCCGCAGCTGGCCCTTCCGATCACCTCACGCCTCAAGGTGATCGCTTCGCTCAATATCGCGGAACGCCGGGTGCCCCAGGATGGCCGGATCAAGATCACCATCGGCGGTCACCAGGTCGACCTGCGCGTGTCCACCCTGCCGACCCAGTTCGGTGAGAGCATCGTGCTTCGCGTCCTGGATCAATCGGTCATTCAACTCGACGTCGACAAGCTCGGAATGCCATCCGATGTGTATTCACATGTTAATGACGTCATCAAGCGGCCAAACGGCATCTTCATCGTTACCGGACCGACCGGATCGGGCAAGACGACAACGCTCTACAGTTGCCTGCGGGTCCTCAATGACACCGACGTGAAGATTCTTACGGCCGAGGATCCGGTCGAATACGAGATCGAAGGCATCATGCAGGTGGCCGTTCGTGCCCACGTCGGGCTGACCTTTGCCTCGGCCCTGCGGTCGTTTCTCCGTCAGGATCCCGACATCATCATGGTCGGCGAGATCCGTGACCTGGAGACGGCGCAGATCGCCATTCAGGCCTCGCTCACCGGCCACCTGGTTATGACCACCCTTCATACCAACGATGCGCCGGGTGCGGTGACCCGACTGATCGACATGGGGGTGGAACCTTTCCTGATTGCCTCATCACTCGAAGCCGTCCTCGCCCAGAGATTGGTGCGCCGGATCTGTCCCGAATGCCGGCAGGACTATGTCCCCGGGAGGGCCCTTCTGGAGCAACTCGGCCTGGGTATTGACGAAAAGAGGTTCTACCACGGTCAGGGGTGTGAAGTTTGCAACGAGACCGGCTATCGGGGGCGAATGGGCATCTTTGAGATGCTCCGGGTCACCGAGCCGATCCGCGAGTTGCTGACCCAACAGGCGCCCGGATTGGCCATCCGGCACAAGGCGTTGAACGAAGGCATGCGCACGCTTCGTGATGATGGGCTTCGCGCCATTCACAATGGGTTTACCACCATCGAGGAAGTCATCAAGTATACCTGACCATGCCCAGATTCAGTTTCACAGCAATCGACGCGGGAGGAAAGGAACGCACCGGCCTGGTGGAGGCTCCGAGTGTGGATCTTGCGTCGTCGCAGATCAAGAGCATGGGGCTCTTCCCGACCAAACTGGTCAAAGACAGCGGCGATCGGACCGGGAAAAAGGCGATCATTGCAAAAGCCATCAATGCGGGGGCGGCGCCACGAAAGAAAAGGCCGATCGTCATCGGTCGCCCGATCAACCAGAAGGGCCTGACCCAGTTTACGCGGCAACTGTCGATCCTGCTCGAGTCGGGACTGCCTCTGCTCAGGAGTTTGGAAGTTCTTTCCCGACAACAGAAAAAGGCCGCGCCCAAGATGGTGATCGATGAATTGGCCGATAATATCCGGTCGGGCAACACGTTCTCCGAGGGGCTCGAACGCCATCCCAAGGTTTTTAATCGCCTTTACGTCAACATGGTCAGGGCGGGTGAAGCCGGCGGCGTGCTCGATGTCGTCCTGGCCCGATTGTCGCACTTCATGGAAAAAGCCGAAAAGATCAAAGGACGGGTTCGGGCCGCCATGGTCTACCCGATCATCGTGATGCTGGTGGCTGTCTCCATCCTGACCGGCCTCCTGACCTTTGTGGTGCCGAAATTCCAGTTGATCTTCGACGATATGCTGAAGGGCGCCAGCCTTCCCCTTCTCACCCAGATCGTTATCGATGTGAGTGATTTCGTGAAGAGCCACTTCGGATTGACCTTGGGAGGAATCATAGGGTTCGTCATACTGATGCGGATCGGTCGCAGAACCCGGCTCGGAGCTTTCATGGTCGACTGGTCCCTCATCAATCTTCCCCCGTTGGGCGAACTCTTTCGGAAGGCATCGGTTTCGCGGTTCACCCGGACATTTGGAACCCTTCTGGCCAGCGGCGTCCCCATTCTTCAGGCGTTGCAGATCACCCGCGAAACGTCCGGAAACACCATCCTGATGAAGGCCATCGATGTGGTTCACGATCGGGTCAAGGAGGGTGAAGGCATCGCGGGACCATTGGAGGGGACCGGGGTGTTTCCCGCCATGGTCACGAGCATGATCGAAGTGGGCGAGGAAACGGGACAACTTCACGATATGCTCAACCGGATCGCGGATACCTATGATGAGGAAGTGGACAATACCGTGGCCGGCCTGACGTCCATCATCGAACCATTGATGATCGTCTTTCTGGCCATTGTAGTCGGAACCATCGTCATCGCTCTCTTCCTCCCCATCGTCCGCATTATCCAGCAACTCAGCTGAGCTCAAACAGGGTCCAAACGCCGGGGTCATTGCTCAACAATCGGTCCGAACGGCGGGGTCATTGCTCGACATCTTGCATGTCAATGCGAGATGTGAGCTTTGACCCCTTCAAACGGACCCCGCACGGATTCCGGGAACCCATTCGCCTTTGCCCCCCCCCCTTTTTTTCAAACGGAATCTATCTTGCGGTCGCCAATGCCCGTCTGGCTCGATCAATGAGTTCGAGATCGAGTCGGTCTCCGGTCCGGATTCCGTTTCGCTTGAACCAGCCCCGATTCATCTCGAGCGCGTACAGTATGTCATTGCGACGTGAGACCACACGAGTCTCATCCCGTGGATACATCGGATACACTTCCCTGAACACCCCATCATCGGTAAAGAATCCGATATCAAGGGGGATGAGCGTGTTTCGCATCCAGAAGCTCTGTTGGCGGGGACGTTCCGACAGAAAAAGCATCCCCTGGTTCTCATCCAGGGTTTCCCGGCCCATCAGGCCTCTCTGTTGAATCGCCGGATCCACGGCCAATTGCGCTTCGAACGCTACAGGTCCGATCTGGAGTGGAAAATAGGCGTCACGCGAAACTGTTTCGTCTTCGCAACCGGTGATCACCACGGATACGGCCAGCAACGCGCAGTTGATGCTCTGGCGCAGGGATAGCAGGTATGATGACGTGGGTCTGAGCTTGCACATGGAGGAAACGGGTTGGGGCGATTTCTATCGAATTGACGTGATGTCTTCAATTCGGATCTGCCATGATGACTTTCAATCATGGTATCCGGAAACAAACGATCCAGAAAACAGGCTCCGGCCGTTCTTCAGTATGCGGACAGCGAGAGAAACGCAGACCAATATTACTTCGGAGGTCTTCTGGTTCCCGATCCCTTCATTTCGATTGGCTTCGAAGGTGAGAAGATAGCTTTCCTCAGTCGACTGGAGATTGGTCGCGCGGGCAGGGAGTCGACCTTCGATACCCTGCTGTCTTTGGAAGAGTGGAACGAACGGGCCGCTGGGGAATTTCCCGGCCGGAAAACAGGCCCGGTGGGTGTCATCCTGCTCTTCTGTCGCGAACGAAAGATCCGACGGGTCAGGGTGGGGCCGGACTTTCCGGTCGGGCTTGGATTTGCGCTCCGGGAATCCGGCTTGGAGATCGAAGTGGCTTCGGGGATGTTGTTTCCGGATCGAGTCAGCAAAACGGATGAGGAGGCAAAGGCGATTGCACAGGGGAACCGGTGCAGCGCGGCAGGCATCCGGGCTGCCGAACGCATCCTGAAAGAATCGATAATTTCGGGAAATGCCCTGCTTCATGAAGGGCGTCGATTGACCTCTGAGCGGCTGCAGTTCGAGATCGAAAAAACCTGCCTGGAAATGAGGGCTGTTTCCATGAATACAATTGTGGCCGGCGGGGTGCAGGCCTGCGACCCGCATTGCAAGGGAAGTGGTCTTTTGAGGCCCCATCAATTCATTATCATGGACGTGTTTCCCAGGGTCATGAAGACTGGATACCACGGCGATCTGACCCGGACCTTCCTCAAGGGGCATGCTTCGGACGCGCAACGCGATCTCATCGGGGCTGTGCGGACTGCCCACGAAACGGCCCTCGAGCGCATCAAGACAGGGGTCCGCGGACATACGGTGCATGGCGAGGTTGAACGGGTCTTCGCACAGAGGGGATACCGAACCGAAAACAGGATCACCGGTCCGGTTGGATATATACACGGGACAGGTCATGGGCTGGGTCTGGATATTCATGAGCCGCCCCGTATTTCCAGGGGTGGTCCACGATTGAAAACCAATATGGTAGTCTCGGTTGAGCCGGGTCTTTACTACCCGGAGATCGGCGGTTGCCGAATCGAAGACATCGTGCGCGTCAAACCGAGCGGAATCGAAATGCTCTCAAAACTCCACTATCGCTGGCTGATCCGCTGATCATGAATAAGCGCAGAACGCCGGGGACCACCAATCGGCCCGAACGGGGGGTCATTGCTCACCAATCTTGCATGCCAATGCAAGATTTGAGCTTTGACCCCTTCAAGCGTTACGAATGCCCGAACCCCCCTGAGCTTTGACCTCTTCAAACGTTACAAATGCCCGAAACCCCCTGAACTTTGACCTTGAGCGGTAGAGAATCGCCATTTCGGAGGTGGACTACGCGCAATGCCTGAACTTGCTGAAGTCGAATACATGCGCCGCCGCTGGGACCCCGGCCTTGACCAGTCGGTGCACAGTGTACGCCTGCATCGAAAGGCAAAAGTGTTTCGTGGTGTGGATCTCCAGATCCTGACCGGGTCGCTGAGGCGTTCGCGACTGTGTTGCTCCGAGGCTCGGGGCAAGCAGATGATCTTTCGATTCGATCCGGGCGGATGGCTCGGTATCCATCTCGGCATGACAGGCCAACTGGAGGCTCGTGGACCAACCCACAGGCCTGCCCGGCACGAGCATCTTGTGCTGCAGTTGGATTCTCTTTCGTTGGTCTTCAGGGATCCCCGCCTGTTTGGGCGCATCCGGTTCGATCCGGATGATGCCGTGCCCGCCTGGTGGAAGGATCTCCCTCCCGATCTCCATGGTCCCGGCTTCAGGAGACGGGAACTCGACCTGTTTCTCGACCGGCGGGCCCGATCACCGATCAAGACGGTGCTTCTGATGCAGGAACGATTTCCGGGGATAGGAAACTGGATGGCAGACGAAATTCTGTGGCGGAGCCGAATCCATCCTGGCAGGCGATCCGGAGAACTCGAAACTGAAGATCGCCGCCGGCTCTACCGCGAGATCCGTGCTGTCGTCCGCGCGTCATTGAGAACTATTGTCCGCCCGGGTGTGCATTGGGGGGATCCGCCGTCTGGGTGGTTGTTCCACCAGCGATGGGCCGACGGAGGTCTTTGCCCCAGAACGGGTCAGGTTCTGATTCGTGAGAAGATCGGTGGCCGAACGACCTGCTGGTCTCCTGCCTGGCAAAGATAAGGTCGCGTTCCTGGCTGCCCCTGAGACCCTGCTCAGTCACGGGTTTTCCGCCGTCGCGGCAGAACCGCGGCCAGCAGAACGAGGGTCACGGTAATGGCGCTTGCAGTTGTGATCCATCCGGTTGTACCTGCATCCGAGGCTGACCCGAGACCGGCAATTTCAAGCCCCTCGATCTGATCGGCCACATAGCCGGCAATCCAGGCACAGACCACCAGGACCGTCGCATAGAGGACGGTTTCGGTCTTGCCCACCAACTTGACCATGGCGGCCAACGTGGCGGTGTTCGTGGCGGGTCCCACCACAAGAAAAATAACGACCGCACCCGGAGGAAGACCGGCATGGATCAAGCCGAAAGCGAAAGGAATCGATCCGGTTGCGCAGACGTAGAGAGGAACGGCGGCGAGTGTCACCACCAGATAGGTAACCAGGCGGTTACTTCCAGTCATGCCCAGAAGGTCTGCCGGAATGAAGGCCGAAATAGCTCCGCCGAGCAGGATCCCCACGATGACGGCCCGGCCTATTTCTCGCGGCAGATTTATGAACCCCTCTTTGAGAACAGTCGGGAGCCAATGGCGCCTCGGGTCGGGGTGGGCGTCTTCCTCGCTCGGGCCGCACCGGGATCCTGACTTGCATTCATTGGAAAGGACCGGATCTGCGGTTTCAGGTTTTGGTGGGGTTCGCGATTCGTGGAGCGTGATTGCCAGTCCGGCCGCAATTCCGGACACGATGTCAGTGATCACCCGTATCAGGGTGAATATGCCGCCCATCAGGCTGTAAGTGGCGGCGATGCTGTCGATGCCCGTCTGTGGGGTCGAGGCCGTGAATGCCGCAACAGCACCCTTCGAGGCCCCCATCTTTCGCAGACCCGCCGCCACTGGAATCACGCCGCAGGAACAGAGCGGCAGGGGCATGCCGATCAGGACGCTCTTCAATACGCTGCCCGCTCCCGGTTTGGCCAGATGCCGCTCAATCAGAGATTCCGGCAGGAAATACGCACATACCCCAGCCGCCCCGAAGCCGATAAGCAGCCACGGGGCCATCGCTTCGGTCAGAAGCCAGACCTGTTGCAGAATTCTCCAGACGATTTCCATTGGACCAACGGACACAGTTGGTGCGACCCGCCTCGGACGCAACCCCTTGGGCGGCGGACAATCAGAACTGATGGAATTCTGCCCGTCAGCCCTTGCTTGACATGCCTTCAGGCCTGTGAAACCTCGTTCCTCTTCCCTTCAAGTGGTGGCTGTAGCTCAGCCTGGTTAGAGCACCAGATTGTGATTCTGGGGGTCGCGGGTTCGAGTCCCGTCAGCCACCCCACTGGGGAAGTAAGAAGTAGGAAGTAAGAAGGCAGAAGTGCCGATCGATTTAGCAGAGACCAAGGGACTTGAACCCGCGAAGCGGGTTTGACGGAGCGAAGCGAAGA
>Ga0164313_10005204_pt1 | contig 11525 bp, 8 predicted proteins | sample GuaBasSedimGuay4_FD_113735 | JGI IMG/M metagenome (GOLD analysis project Ga0164313, IMG submission 113735) | Subseafloor sediment microbial communities from Guaymas Basin, Gulf of California, Mexico - Guay4, Core 4569-4, 0-3 cm | ecosystem: Environmental > Aquatic > Marine > Hydrothermal vents >...
ATGAGCATGAGATTTTCCTCAGCCCCTTTTTTACCTTTTCTTCCAAAAATGGCCTTAAACTTTATTGGGAATACATCCAACTCGAAAATCATAAACAAGGTAAGTATTGCAATAAATACAACTTGCCCTATCACCCGTTGAACTTCGCTTAAAGTGTTTAAAATAAAACCCATCACTTTGTTTTTATCTTGACCACCAGTTATGGTTTCATCTAAAAAATCACCCATTTCGGTACCTGATAAATTTTGCGATAATGCTACTTTATATTGTGGTATATTATTCACAAATTCAGTAGAGCTTTTGCCTATAATGTTTCCAAACAAATAAATAGAGCCCCCAAAAATGATTAAAACAATAATTATGGCCAGGTTGCGTGGAATTTTTTTTATCACCAAAAAATTTATGGGAAGACTTAAAGTTATGCTAACAAAAAGTGCGATAAAAAGTGGTAATACAATAGGTCGGGAAAACTTAATTGCGCCAATAATAATAAAAATGGCAGCCCATTTAACTATATTATAAAAGTTAGTTGGCACTTTTGATTTTGTATTCATTTTGGTTGGATTTTAACTAAATTATATGACTTAGTCGATCAGCAAAAGTATAAATTTATCTTATAAATACTTTTTTAATAATTGCCAGCTAAACAGGTTTAGTACCGTTTATTCTCTTAAGCAGGCAATTTATCGATATAGTCGGTTTTAAATGAAATGAAATAGTCAAAAGCACTCGGGTTGTTCATTGCATCTTTATTTAAAACATCTTCAATTTTTCCGCCCCTAAAATATTTCTTTACCGGGGTTTCCATTTTTTTACCACTTAAGGTGTAAGGCACCTCATCTATTTTAAAAACCTGGTCCGGCACATGTCGGGGTGAAAACTGTTTCCGAATTGTAGCTGCAATATTTTTTATTAATTCGGGGGTTAATTCTTCATTTTCCTGTAAAACCACAAACAACGGAAGGTAATATTTTCCACCTTCTCTTTCGAGACCAATAATAAGGCTATCCTTAATTTCCGGTAGTTTTTCAACAGCGCTGTATATTTCTGCTGTTCCAATTCTAATACCACCTCGATTTAGAGTAGAATCAGACCTGCCGCTTATTATTGCCCCACCGCGCTTTGTAATTTCAATCCAGTCACCGTGTCGCCATTTTCCGGGGTACATTTCGAAGTAGCTCTCCGAATAACGCTCATAATTATCATCATTCCAAAAATAAATGGGCATCGAGGGCATAGGTTCGCTAATCACCATTTCACCCACATGTCCAATTTCGGCATTTCCATCATCATCATACGATTCTACTTTAGCCCCCAACGACCGGCATTGAATTTCGCCGGGATAAACAGGAAGTGTAGGTAAGCCACCCGTAAAAACGCTGCATATATCTGTTCCACCACTAACTGAATTGAGCCACAAATCGCTTTTTACATTGTCATAACACCACTTAAAACCAGAAACGGGTAGGGGAGAACCAGTTGATCCGATACTCTTTAAAGCAGTAAGGTCATGTTCTTTTTTAGGTATTACCCCCGCTTTTTTACAAGCCATTATGTAAGCTGCACTGGTCCCAAAAGTTTCAATCTTTGCCCGGTCAGCCAGGTTCCATAATCTATTAATATCAGGAAAGGCGGGGCTTCCGTCATATAAAACTGCAGTACCACCAACCAACAGGCTACCCATTAAAAAATTCCACATCATCCATCCGGTTGTACTATACCAAAAGAACCTGCTACCGGGTTTAATATTGCTGTGCAAACTCAAATATTTAGTGTGCTCAAGAACAATGCCTCCCTGGCTATGTGTTATAGCTTTTGGTTTTCCGGTAGTTCCGCTAGAATATAGAACCCACAAAGGATCGTTAAACTCAACATAATTATAATCAATTTTATCTGCTTGCGTTTTCAAAACTTCAGTGAAACTGATTTTGCCTTTAATTTTATTTCCTATTTCACCGGATGGATCAATATAGTCAATCAAAACCAGGGTTTCGATTTCGGGGATTTCATCGCGGATTTCCAAAACTATTTCGGTACGGTCTATTTTTTTTCCGATGTATAAACAACCCTCCACGGCAAACATCATTTTAGGTTTTATTTGTTTAAAACGTTCGATTACACTTTCAGCGCCAAATTCAGGGGAACAGCTTGACCAAACTGCACCAATGGAAGCGGTTGCCAAAAAAGCAACAACTGTTTCCGGTGTATTGGGCATAAACGCAACCACACGGTCACCTTTTTTAATGTTTTTATTTCGCATAAAACGGCTTACAGAAGCTACTTGTTTATGCAATTCGGCCCAGCTCATTTCTGACATGTTACGATTCTCTGCTTCAGAAATTAATGCGGGATAATCGTCACTGTAATTTTTAAATAGTTGCTGGGTATAATTTAATGTTGCCCCTTCAAACCATTTAGTACCAGGCATTTTATGGCTATTTAAAACTTTTTTATATGGATGATGAAATTCAATATTAAAATACACAACAATGATTTCCCAAAAATCTTCGATATTATCTGTTGACCATTCCCAAAGGGATTCGTAATCGGAAAATTTTAGGTTTTTCTTTTCTTTTAACCAGCTTAAGAAACGGGTAATATTTGCCTGTTCAATGTATTCGGGGCTTGGTGACCATAATGCTTGTTCTGACATTTTAGTGTCTTGATAAATTAATATTCAGGTTAACAGATGTTAATTCAGATTGAATTTTTAGAGAAAAGAGCGAATAGCCATGTCGTAGCTTTTTAAGCCAAATCCACTTATCAGTCCTATGCAATTTTTTGAAATGTATGAATGTCTTCGGAATCTTTCCCGGCTAAAAATATTTGAAATGTGTACTTCTACAACCGGTGTATTAATTGCAACAATGGCATCAGCTATAGCAATGGAAGTATGGGAATATGCTCCGGCATTTAATATAATTCCATCGTGGGTAAACCCAACTTCGTGCAATTTGTCAATAATTTCTCCTTCCGAATTACTTTGAAAATACTCCAGATCTATGTCTTTAAACTCTTGTTTAATCCGGTTAAAATACTCCCCAAAATTCTGATCGCCATAAATCTCTTTCTGGCGAATTCCCAAAAGGTTTAAATTGGGACCGTTAATAATTATTATTTTCATCTTTCGAAGATAAACAATGTTCTTATACCTTGTGCTTTACATTGCAAAATAATTATGGTCTGGAAATCGTATATCGAAGGTTATCGACAATATCTGTTGCTTGAGCGTTCATTATCTGCTCATTCAATATCGGGTTATTTAAGCGATTTAAAAAAATTGGCCGAGTTTGATGAAATTAGCGGCAAACAGTATGGTCCAATAAAAACAGATTTAGATCATTTGCGGGATTTTTTACAATTCCTGAACGAATTGGGATTGGGTGCCCGAAGCCAGGCACGATTGATTTCTTCGCTAAAAGGGTTTTATAAGTTTTTAATCCTGGAGGATGAAATCTTAACCAGTCCTGCTGAATTACTTGAAGCCCCGCGTATTGGGCGTAAATTACCGGAGGCACTATCGTATGATGAAATTGTGGGAATAATCAGTGCTATTGATTTAAGCAAACCTGAAGGAACAAGAAATAAAGCGATTATTGAAACCCTTTATTCGTGTGGTTTGCGCGTAACTGAATTGGTTAATTTACGATTGGGAAATTTACACTTCGAAGAAGAATATATACGCGTAATTGGAAAGGGAAATAAGGAACGTTTAGTACCAATTGGCCCTGATGCCATCAAATACATTAGTATATATCTTGATGAAATCAGATGTCAACAGAAGATACAAAAAGGCAGTGAGGATATTGTTTTTTTAAACAGAAGAGGAAAACAATTGACAAGGGTGATGATATTTACTATCGTTAAGGATTTAGCTAAAATATCAGGTATTGATAAAACGATTTCGCCGCATACATTCCGGCATTCATTTGCTACGCATTTAGTAGAGGGTGGGGCAGACCTGAGGGTTGTCCAGGATTTATTGGGTCATCAGTCAATTACTACTACCGAGGTTTACACACATCTGAATACAGATTATTTGCGTTCAGCAGTGTATGATTTTCACCCGCGGTTTAATCCAGATAAAAATAATGATTAAACTACAGATCAATTGTTCATTGTAAATTATTCATTGTTATCTAGCTCAATGCCCAAATAATTCCGATAACTAAGCCTACAAGCACTAAAGCAAATAAAAGCGGTCCGGCAATGTCTGTGTTATTCTGAGTTTCCATGTTGAAAAATTTATTTCGGAACAAAAATAAAAAAAAAGTGAACTTATAAAAGTTCTTTTTTAACCTGGTTAAACCTATAAAAAAGTAAAATCGCAGCGGTTGATAATCCGGCGAGGTATCCATACCAAACACCTTCCGCACCAAGTTTAAAATATATCCCAAGTAAATAGCTCAACGGAAGACCTATAATCCAATAGGAGATCGCGGCAATATATGTGGGTTTGTTTAAATCGTTTAGGCCTCGCAATATCCCTAATCCAATGACTTGTAAGCCATCGAATAGCTGAAATAACACCCCGATAATCAGTAGTTTGGATGCCAAGTCGATTACCGGAATTTCGCTAATGTATAATGAAGGAAAAAACCGATTGCCTAATAGAAAAACAACCGATGCAAAAATCATAAACCCAATTACAATTTTTGTACCTGAACGTGCAGCCAAAAACAAATCGCCATAGTTTTTTAATCCCCTCAGGTTGCTTACCCTAATGGTGGTTGCGCTGGCAATGCCACTGGCAATAAGATAGGTTATCGAGACAAGGTTAATCGCAATTTGATGCGCTGCAAGCGGCACAGTCCCTAACCAACCAATCATTATGGTACCAATAACAAATGCACTTATTTCGATAATATACTGAAACCCAATGGGCAAGCTGTTTTTAAGTATGTATCCGATTTTTCCCCAACTAAAAATATGGTCCCCAAATGCAGAAAAATACACCTTAAAATGGGTTCTTTTAAAATAAAGGTAAAGGGTAAAAGTCATTGTAATCCTGGAAATAAGCGTTGCTATTCCTGCACCCAATACACCATATGCCGGGACCCCCCACATACCATAAATAAAAATAAAATTCAGGAAAATATTAAACAGGTTCCCGATAATGGTAATGTACATGGTTGGTTTGGTAATATAAACTCCCTCACCGGATTGCTTTAAATGGAAAAATACCATCGTAAAAGGGATGGTTGCTATTAACGTAATATAATATGGAATCGCATTAGTAATAACTACTTCGGGCTGGCCCATGTAAGGCATCAATGGAATAAGTGCAAGCATAAGTAAAACAATTCCAAATCCTACCAATAAATTGCTATAAAAACCGTGTTTAAAAAGAGAGGCTTTTTGTTTCTCGTTATTTTCTCCATGCGCTTTCCCAACCAAAGGTGTGATTCCGATGGCAACACCAATTCCGAATAAGATAAATAGGGCATAAACCGTATTTGCAAAAGCTGCGGCAGCCAATTTCTCACTTCCCAATTGGCCAACCATTACATTGTCTGCAACAGATGCAATCATGTGGCCTAATTGGCCTAAAACGATAGGCCAGGCAAGTAAGATAATTTGTTTGGTATGTTCCGCAGGAGTAAGTTTGTTCAAATTGTATTTTTAGCTGTTAGCCATTGGCTTTTAGCCGTTGATTTTAGTTTGTAAAAATACGCGAATTGCACAAAAAAGCGAAAGGCCAACAGCCAAAGGCCAATAGCCAATATCACCAGGGCTTAATTCCACTTTCCTGGTCTTTTCGGTTTTTGGGAACTTCCCTAAGTGGTTCGCAGGGTTTTAATCCACGGTAGCAGTCTCCGGGTAATTGCTGATATAGCTTTGTCCCTTCGGTTTTCCAGGAAAGCATTTTATCTGTTACGGGTTTAATAACCTTTGCCGGATTACCTACTGCAACACTTCTATTTGGAATTTCGGTTCGTGCAGAAACAAAACTTAACGCCCCTACAATGCACTCATCCCCGATAATTGCATCGTCCATTAAAACGGCGTTCATGCCAATTAAAGAATTTCGCCCGACAGTTGCGCCATGAACAATAGCACCATGACCAATGTGCGCACTTTCCATCAACAAAACCGTAGTTCCCGGAAACATGTGGATGGTGCAGTTTTCCTGTACATTGCATCCATTGCTGATAATGATTTTCCCCCAGTCGCCACGAATAGCAGCGCCGGGCCCTATATATACATTTTTTCCAATAATTACATTGCCCGTAACAGTTGCATTAGGATGAATAAATGCTGAGGGGTGAATAACGGGTTTATAACCGTCGAATTCAAAGATATTTACCATGGTCGCTTCTTAATAATGGGCTTCGACTCCGCTCAGCCTGACATACCCTAAATTTATAAATTGCAAATTACGAATTATCAATCATCCACCCACTAAATACCTCAGGTGATAACAGTTGATAATTGTTAATTATTAATCGTTCATTATTAATTTTAGAAATGCAATATTCTCGACATGATAAGTTTGTGGAAACATATCTACCGGCTGGACTTTTATAATTTCATATTTATCTTTCATTAATGCAAGGTCGCGGGCCTGGGTTGCAGGATTGCAACTGATGTACAGAAATTTTTCAGGTGAAGCAGCCAAAATTTCGTCAACAACCTTTTGGTGTAGACCCGCCCTTGGAGGATCAACTACAATGATATCCGGTTTACCATGTTTAGCAAAGAACGCAGGGTTTAAAACATCTTTTGTATCCCCGGTAAAGAACAATGTGTTTTCGATATTGTTTAGACGTGAATTTTCTTTTGCTGCAATAACAGCTTCTTCAATTTGTTCAACGCCAATAACTTTTTTTGCATTTCGCGCGATAAAGTTGGTTATGGTTCCCGCACCGGAATAGAGGTCATAAACAACATCATTTTCGCTTATGTCAGCAAATTCCAGGGCTTTTCCGTAAAGATTAATCGCTTGCTTCGAATTGGTTTGGAAAAAGGATTTGGGCCCTATTTTAAAATCCAATCCATCAAGGTTTTCGATGATGTAATCGTTGCCTGCAAAGCACTTGATATCCTGATCGTACAAGCTGTCGTTCTTTTTTTCATTGATCACATACATCAACGAGGTAATTTCAGGGAATTTGGTTTTAATTGCTTCGAGCAAGGCTTCCCGTTTGGGTTTATCCTCAAAGAAAAAAGAAAAAATCACCATTAGATCGCCTTTTTCAGAGCTACGTATAATCAGGTTTCGCATCATTCCTTCTTGTAACCGTAAATCGAAAAAGGAATAGTTATTTTCAAAAGCATAATCTCTAACAAATTGCCTGATTTTATTCGAAGAGCCGCTTTGTAAATGGCACTCGTTTAAATCAACCACTTTGTCAAATGCACCAGGTATATGAAACCCAAGGCCATTGCGGTCGTACTCTTTCCCCGATTGAATTTGCTCGATCGTCAGCCACTTCCTGTTCGAAAAGGTAAACTCCAGTTTATTTCGGTAATGTGTTGTATCAGGGGCAGGTAAGATCGGAAACCATTCATTGACTTCGAGGTGACCGATACGTGTAAACTGATCTTTTACCTGTTGTTCTTTATAAAAGAGTTGGTGTTCGTAAGCCATATTTTGCCACTTGCAACCGCCACAAAGCCCAAAATGCTCGCAAAAAGGTTCGCTTCTTTTATCTGAATAGTGATGAATAGCGACTGGTTTCCCCTCGAGGTATCTCCTTCGTTTTTTAGTAATCTGAATATCTACAATATCACCCGGTACGGCTCCGGTTATCATCACTACTTTTTCGTTGTAATGCGCAATGGTTTTCCCTTCTGCACCGGCGGTTTTAATTTCAATATTCTGTAAAAGGGGAAATGGTTTTTTTCTTCGGGTCATAATTAAAAATTGGGTGCAAATTTAATTACTGTTTATAAGTTGGCAATATTTTACAACAGTTTGAGTCAAATATTATAAGACTGATAAATAACATCTACATTGTCAAGTTACCAGGATCTTAAATCATGGGTAGTAAAATTTGAATCGAAAATAATGAAGAATCAAAATTATTTTTGAACCGAAAATCTTGTAGAGTATAAATTGCCGGATGCCTGATCAACCATCCTTATGATATAAACCCCGGTTTTAAGGATACTGGCATTAATTATACTGTTATTACCAATCGTTAATCTTATCCGATTTGTGTAAACCACCTTACCGGTGAAATCAATAATATCATATTCAAAAACACCAGAAAGGTTTTCACTGTTGATTTTAAACATTCCCGTACCGGGATTTGGAAAAAGTTGAATACCTGTATGATTTGTAAATTCCTTTACCGATGAACAAATGTAAAAGTCATCTTCAAGCCTCAAATTATCAATATATAGTTGGTTTGTATTCGTCCCATCATTATTTGCTAAAGAGAAAAAATTAAGTGCATCAATAGTAGCAATGTTATCAATGATAAAACTTACTGTATTACCGTTAATATCCACAATTATTAAATCACATTCATATCCAAAGCCAATTCGAATTTTGAACCACTCATTCTCTGGATAATTAAATTCATTAGACACTTCACTTGATTCAACAATTACTACCCCGGTACCGGGTAAAATACCATCCTTATTAAAAAAAACACTTAATGCTGATTGGTCATTCGGTGTTTCAGTATTTATAAATCTAAAAACACCAGAAGCATTTTGGGGAACATAAACGTCAAACTCAATAGCGTAATCGAATCCTCCTACAGAACCAAGCATTAAAAGAACGTTTTGTGTTCCGGTACTATCAATAAACATACAATTTGGTGCACTTTGAGCCTGGTCAGTAGTTACAATACCATCTTCATCGCCACCTTCGATACCACTCCAGGTGGTCCAATGTTCAGATTGAGGACTAAGGAAACCTGCACTATAAAAATCGTAATTATCACAAATAATTGCTTCGGAACCACATCCAATCGGACTGGTTTTAAAAAAGGAAACATTATCTAAATAGAATTTTGGATTATCTACAGCATCAGGAAAAAAGTCAGCAACAGCAAGTGTTTTGAGTCCAGGTGCACCCGTATTGTTAATCAAGCTCCATTGCCAGGTACGAACATTTATTCCTTCTACAAACATCCATGCTAAGTCATTATCCAAATCAACAACACAAAATACATCTATCCAGGTATCTTCTGAATAATCAAATGCAACATCTGTTTCACCGGCAGCAGTTGTTGACCCGGTACCGTCTCCATTAAAGAAAACATCAATCGCCCATTCGTAAGGACCACCATTGGTACTAAAACTATGCATCATATTAAAGTAACCACCAAATCCGGCTGGAAAATATAGACTCATCTGCAAACGGTAAGTACCTGTGGTCAAATCACCTAAGGGCAATACCAAATCAGTTGTAGTATTTTCAAGCAAAACGGCATTGGGTGCACTAGCAGCAAATTCATCAGTAACAAAAGCATCTTCACCAGTACCGGGCATCCCACTCCATGTCGTCCATAAACCATCTGATTGTGAAGCCAAATATTCACCAGGGGTGTAAACATCAAAATTATCACAGATAATCGTAGGGAAGGGGCAAGGGCTGAGCGGTTCGGCTTCGTCGAAAACAACATTATCTATATACAGTTCGTTGGATTCAGAAATTGACCAGAAATTGAGTGATCCCAAATAACCATCAAAGGCTAAATCCGCATAAACTAATTGCTCATTGATCCAGAACGACATTAAATTGGCATCGAGATCAATTACCATATGAATAGCAAACCATTCATCCTCGGGATAGATGAATGTAGAATCGGATTGATCGAAAGATCCAACGCCCGGCTCTCCGCCTTCGCGATTGAAATAAACATCTAAATTCCACCCAACACCAGGAACTTCATCTTCCTGCAAGTTATAATAACCAACTTTTTCTGAAGGAATAATTAGGTTAAAATTAATACTATAAGTGCCGGATGTTCTATTTCCTAATAAAAGAATCACATCAGAAGAGTAAGACGCATAGTCTCCGATAAGAAGACTGTTTGGTCCACTGTTAAATATTGTATCTACAATAATGCCGTCGTCATTTCCAGTTCCAGCCCAGGTAGTCCATTGTGTTGATTGCCCACTTAGGGGACCTGTAACATAGGAATCGAAATTATCAGATATAATTTGTGCAGTTATTGATCCGCTTATGCCCATAAGAACAATTATGGTGGTAAGCCAATAAGTAAAGTTTTTAATAAAAAAGCTGAGGGGAACGTAATTCTTTTTCATAACCATTATGATTTAGTTTACGACCTAAAAGTACAAAAAAAAGGCTGCTCAATTGAGCAGCCTTTTTTAATAATATAAAAGAATTAATCTTAATAGATAGAAACCCTTGTAGTAAACGCTTCATTGGTTGATTTGTCAACCATTCTTAAGATATAAACGCCAGTGTTAAGATTGTTAGTGTTAACTACTTTAGTTTCGTTTTGAGAGATATTAACATTTTCAGAGTAAACTACCCTTCCGGTTATATCGATCATTTCAACTAAATAAGTTCCACCAAAATCTGCACTTGAAATTGTAAATGAACCATTGTTTGGATTTGGATACAATTTGAAATCTTTCAATGCAGCCAGTTCCTCAACGGTAACAGCAGGGTTAACATAATAAACAATGTTATCAAAATATGCATTGTTATTATCATCACCTGAGAAGAAGTCTAGTGATCCAATATTTCCGGGAAATACGTAATCATCAAAAACTAATTCTCCATTCGCCCAAAACCACATATTAGGATTGTCAAGGTCAATATCCATTCTTAAATGGAACCATTCATCTTCGGGATAACCGAAAGTAACAGTTGGATTTGTAGCAGCAAAACTACCTACTCCGGGCTGGGTATTGTCAACATTAAACCATATTTCCAGGTTCCAGGCAAGACCAGGTATTTCATCATCTTGTACATTGAAATATCCACCTTTACCAGCTGGAATATAAACATCCATTTCCAGTGTATATTTTCCGGCGTCTTTGTTTCCTAATAATAACAGAACATCTTGTGCACCTGTATCACCAATATACATACTGTTTGGTGCGCTTTGAGCCTGGTCTGTTGTTACAATACCATCTTCATCGCCACCTACGTTTCCACTCCAGGTTGACCAATGGTCAGCTTGTGGACCAAGTGCTCCGGTATTATACTCATCGTAATTATCACAAATAAGAGTTGGGAAATCACAAACTAAATGAGCAGCTTCTTTAAAATATACATTGTCCATATAGTATTTTGGATTATCAACAGCAGCAGGGAAGAAATCGGCAGCAGCAAGAGCCTTAAGACCAGCTGCACCTGTATTGTTAATTAAACTCCATTGCCATGTGCGTACATTCATTCCTTCAACAAACATGCTGGCTAAGTCATTATCTAAATCGATAACACAATATACTTCAATCCACATATCTTCTGTATAATCAAAAGCTACATCAGCTTCACCACCGGCAGTTGTAGAACCTGTACCATCACCATTAAAGAAAATATCTATTGCCCATTCGTAAGGGCCACCAGTAGTATTAAATTGGTGCAT
>Ga0164313_10005205_pt1 | contig 11524 bp, 7 predicted proteins | sample GuaBasSedimGuay4_FD_113735 | JGI IMG/M metagenome (GOLD analysis project Ga0164313, IMG submission 113735) | Subseafloor sediment microbial communities from Guaymas Basin, Gulf of California, Mexico - Guay4, Core 4569-4, 0-3 cm | ecosystem: Environmental > Aquatic > Marine > Hydrothermal vents >...
CGGCTAAATACGTAAATTCAACCTGGCTCGTGCCGGAATTATAAAATCCGAAATTACTGCCATAAATTGTAATATACTGCTCAACCGGCCCTAGCGCCGGATCAATATAGTCTATTACCGGACCGCCGATTATATCTTTAAGCACATCAAAGCGCAAATAATTTGAATTCTCGGCATTAGCCATAATAAACACGGTATTCTTACCAGGCAAAATATTGGGTATATCGGCTTCAACCGATGTGGTCTGCCAATTGGAAATATTATTCGCGGTTATATTACTGGCTTCATTCCCGAACTTTACAGTCCGGTCTGCTCCGGTAAAACCTGTGCCCTCTAAACCAAAACTGTCTTCAAAATAGCCGCAATTGGACTCAAAACAAACATGTAAACTATCTGTTATTGTAAGATTTTTCGCTAAACAAAGACCGGGCCGGGCTATACTATTTACCTCAAAATCGCTTAAAAGCGGACCATAATTATCACTGCTCTCGTCCTGCTTGCCGTCATCCCTTACTACTTTAACCGAGCCTGAGGCCGCGCCTGAAGGCACTACCACTATTATCTGATCCGATAGCCAATCACTTACGCATTCTGGGTTAATATCGCCGGGGAATTGAGCCGGAACAGCCATATAATCGTTCAAACCTGAATCCCAAAAATAAACTTGTCCCGGTACTGTTCCAAAATAACGGCCACCGATAGTTATCCAGTTTCCCGGCGCCCCGTTATCCGGACTAAAATAATAAATAACCGGATCCTGATCTTCGCACGGCTCGCAGTCCGCGCCGCCGCAGTCAATTTCTTCTTCGTCCGCATCCAATACCCCATTACAGCAATGCCCCACGCGTATTAAAGCATCAAAACTATCACTCGCCATCATGCTCGCCATGTCGTCGGCCTCCAAACTAAACGTATAAGTTTGTCCGGCTGCCGTAGAAGGTATGTTATATTGATATTCACTAAACTGATATCTATTCCCGGTGCCCGGTTCGGTATATACTAATAAACTTGTCCAATCATAAAATCTTAATTCTGAAATTCCAATATCATCCCGGCCCCAGCCGCCAACCGTATTAGCGTCTATTTCTAAAGAGCCGTCATCAGCGCACATTTGCTCCGGTATAATACCGGCAATAGGCGGATCACTGTCAACTACATTATTAGTACTAAATACGAATTGGCAATTTCCGCTCAAACAATCCAGGGCTTGCGGCCCGGCCGCTACTATTTCGCTGCTACCGTCAATCGTAACCTGAAACTTACTCCACTCGTCAAAACAATTAGTAGTATTATTTTCATCGCCACAGCCGGCCAAAGCTTTAAAGCTTAACCTGCGGCGATTAGAAGAAATAATAATATCTTCGCCCGCTACCGCCAATGGCCCAACCGGAGTTTCCACGCCAGTACCCGAATCAATATCGGCAATTTTTTCTATTTCAAAATTATTATTTAGCATTCCTTGGGTAACGCTTACGTCAATCGCCTTATTAAAATAAGTTTTTACGACTACGTTTCTTATGATGTTAATCGCCCCATCGCTCGGAATAGTGTTTGAAACTCGAAAAGCGTTTCCGCTCGGTATTCCGCAATTACTGCCAATGCATTCGCCCCAAGTTCCGTCAATACAAGTCCTAATTCCGCCACAACCACAATCCCTGGTTGCTCCATCTTCGCATCCTCCGCCGGTAATAGCTTGATCGGCAAAATTTATCACAAACGTGACAATGGCGAAAGCCGCTAAAATGATTATTAAACCGATAACCGCCGCTATTAAAGTCCGCTTGGCTTTTTCAATTCGTTCCGGCTGTCCGGACGCGGTCATCCACAGCCAGCCCCCGTACATTATCATAACTACCGCTATAATCCCCAAAAACCCCAAAGCAAAACGCACCACATTAACTATCATCACCCGTAGGTCAGATTCGCCGGCTTCGCTTAAACCAATATCACCAGCGTAGTCCAAACCGATATCCGGACCCTGGGCTAGGACAAAATTAACCCCGGCAATAAAAATAATTGCCAGGATTGAAAAAAATATTAACTTCCTAAAACTCTTTGACATTAAAATATTTTAGTATTTCATTTATAATTATGGTTCGCAACTATTAGTGCTTAAAGTTCCATCGCAACAATAAGGATAATCGGGAGGATTGGACGTACAATTAGGTCCAGCGCTGGGATTATAGCAATTTTGATAAATATCCTTGGCATTTGAATTTATTTCAGGCGTGTAACCAGCTTCTTCAGCAAAATCCGCATGATTTATATTAAGCCTAGTTTTTATTTCAAGCAGTAAAACTTCATTGGTTATCCAATAAAAAACCGCGTTACCGGCCGGATCAGCGTACAGGGCAACGCTGGTTTTGTTTAAACTACTGCTCATCATGCGCTTATCAAAAATAGCGTAGACTGCCTGATCTAAAGCTATGTTAGTATCGCCTATATCAGGACTAATTTGTTCAATCGCCGGCGCCGAAACGTCTATATTAGAAGAAGTGTTAAAAAGCCAAGTATAATCATCGCCTTGTATGGCCGCGTCTGGATTATTTTCGTCATAAGGCGGCAAGCCGGTCTGTGCTTGCGGACCCTGAGCCGTGCCGTCTTTATTTCCATCCAGGGAATTGTCCGCCATGTCCACTAATCCGTCATAAACTAAAGGAATGGAAAGATCGCAAGCTTTAACCAAAACCGAAATAGCGCTTGACCCGGGCAGACAATAAACTATATCGCCGCAAGTGTTTATCCCGCAATCGTCAACAGTTAAAAATTCCACTGTGCGGTATTGGTTTGAAACATATAAATTCCCGGCCACTAAACTGCCGCCCACGTAAACTTCAATATTAATATTTGAATCGTTATATACTGAGCTAGGGTCAATGGCTTCGTTAAAATTAATCTGGATTACGACGTTGCGGGGCTCAGTATCGTCGGGCTGGGGAATTACGCTGGTAATAATCGGCGGTGTAACATCAATAAACGTGCTGACTTCAAATTTCCAGTCATAACCGCCGCCAGTTCCAGGAAACAATAAATCACCGTTGCCCTTGTGAATATCATTAGTTAAAGCTACCGTATACCAAATTTCTTCGCTGGGAGAGCCGATATAGGACGGAACCTGGGTAAATTTATATGTTTTTTGGTCAGCGCTGGCTTCAGCTGTAAAATTATCTAAAAACGGCCCATCTATTGATTCGCTGGTTTTTGATATTTTTATATTAGCCGTATTTATGCCGGTGCCGCTGATTATATCGCTGGCCATAATCGGCTCCCTAAATGTTATTACAATTTTTGTGTTGCGCGGTACGTCTGTCTGGTTTCGCGCCGGATAATGGTATTCAATCGCGTCGTTCCCGGAAGCACCAAACCCGCCGCCTCCACCTCCTCCGCCGCCGCCGCCGCCTCCGCCGCCGCCGTTTAAACCGCCACTAATAGTATTAACTATAAAGGCAACAATCGCGTAAGAAGCTAAAATAATAATCAGACCGATAACCGCGTTAATTAAAGTTCTTTTGGCCCGCCCTATTTTCTCTTCACTGCCTCCGGAAGACATCCATAGCCAGCCGGCATACATTATCATTACTACCGCTATAATTCCCAAAAAAGTCAACAAATACTTTATTATATCTAAAATTAATATTCTAATGTCTTTGTCTTCGGCGCTTGGTAAATTTAAATCTTCGGCATATTCAATGCCAATATCCGGGCCTTGAGCAGAAACAGCATTAATTTTAATAAATAAAAAAACAGCGGTCATTAAAAAAATAAATAAAATAACCGCTGATATTATTGACTTTTTGCTTCTTTCACTCCTTGTGCGCATGAAATAAAATTTATTATATAAAAACACTAAAAATACTGAAACACTTTTTTAATAATTTTAATATTATTCTTTTTTATTAAATAACTCTGCTTAATTATAAATCAAAACAAAATTGACTAATCCACAGTTTTATAATATTATTATAACATAAAACTGAAAAAAAATACAAAAATAATTTATTCTAAATTTAATAAAATGACAATTAGCCAGGTTATAACAAAAGTAAAAAACAATAATCCGGAGGCGGATGAAAAAATGCTGAAAAAAGCTTATGATTTTGCGGCTAAAGCGCACGAAGGCCAAAAAAGAAAAACCGGCGAACCCTACATTCAGCATAGCTTACATACCGCATTTGTGCTGGCGCAAATAAAAGCCGATTTTCCAACAATAATTGCCGGCCTGCTTCATGATGTGCCGGAAGACACTGAATACGGCCTGGAAGAAATAAAAAAAAAATTCGGTGAAGAAGTGATGATGCTGGTGGAAGGAATTACTAAGCTAAGTAAAATCAAATACCGCGGAATTGAACGATATCGGGAAAGCTTGCGTAAAATGTTTTTGGCTATGGCTCGCGACCTGCGGGTTATTTTAATTAAGTTCAGCGACCGCCTGCATAATCTGCGCACCCTGGACGCCTTGCCGCCGGAAAAACGAAAACGTATTGCCGAAGAAACCATGGAAATTTACGCCCCGATTGCCGGCTTATTGGGAATTTGGCGGCTTAAATGGCAAATGGAAGATATTTGCTTTAAATTCCTTTATCCGGAAGAATTTAAAAAGCTGGAATATAAATATGAAGTGGAGAAAAAAATAGAACGCAATCAATATGCACAAAAAATAAAAAATATACTGGGACAAAAATTAAAGCAGGAGGGCATAGAATATAAAATAGAAGACCGCTTTAAGCATCTTTACAGCATATATAAAAAAATGCAGAGAAAAGACAGAAAATTTGACGAAATTTACGACGTATTCGCTTTAAGGCTAATCACTCCCACTATTTCCGATTGCTACAAAGCCCTGGGGGTAATCCATACTTTATGGAAGCCCAAATCAAATCGCATAAAAGATTATATCGCCGTACCCAAGCCCAATGGCTACCGCAGTCTTCACACAACCGTATTCGGCCCGGAAAACAAAGCCACCGAATTCCAAATTAGAACTAAAGAAATGCACGAAGAATCACTTTACGGTATTGCCGCTCATTTGCATTATAAACAAAAAGGCGGCTCGGATTATAAAACTTTAAAACAACCCCACTGGATAAAAGATATACTAAATATCCAGCGCCAAGCCGAAAATACAAACGAATTTATCAGCGCTTTAAAACTTGATGTTTTTCATGACCGTATTTTCGTTTTCTCGCCAAAAGGCGATGTTTTTGATTTGCCGGAAAAATCAACTCCGATTGATTTTGCCTATATTGTCCATACGGAAATCGGCAATAAGGCTACCGGTGCGCTGATAAATAATAAAATGGCGACCCTGGACCAGCCTTTAAAAAATGGCGATCTGGTAGAAATTATAACCGATAAAAACCGCAAGGGGCCGAACCGCGATTGGCTGAAGTTCGTAAAAACCAATCGCGCAAAAGAAAAAATTAGACACGCCTCCAAAGCTTCAAAACTTGAACAAATCAAAAAAATGATTCCCGGCATGTAAAAAAATCAATACTAAATAGTTAGTGTGTAAAAACTAGCATCGGCTTAAAAATTTAAGATTTTTAACTTCGCACTAGTTTTTACACACTAACTAAATAAAAAAACAGGCCTAGGCCTGTTTTTTTATCTATATTAAAATCAAAAAATTACCATCTGTTTCTTGGCTCTTCTTTTAATTTACCAGTTTTTCTTAAATATTCATTTTTCTCACGAATTTTTTTACTGGCTAAAGCATACTCTTTTTGTCCGGCTTTATTTTTTTTCGCTTTTAAATATTTCCGATTGCGAAATTCTTTTAATTTTCTGCTTCGCAGCAATGTTTTATTAAATCTTCGCAAAAAGCCTTCAAAACTTTCGCCTTTTTTTCTTTTAAATTCTACCACTTTTTCGCACCTGCCTTTCTAGATAATTTATTATTAATTAATTTTTTTTTCTTCTTTTTCTTCCATAATGCCAATTGAAGAATTACTGCCATTTTCAAGCCTTTTATTTATTTCACTATAAATTTTTTTAAAATCAATTACTTCCTGCGTGCCGGAATCCATGTCGCGAATAATTATAGTACCGTCTATCAATTCTTTTTGGCCCAATATTAAAGTCTGCTTCGCGCCCAGGCGGTTAGCTTCTTCCAGTTGCGCCTTAAGCCTGTCTTTTGTAAATGCCTGCCTTACTTTATATCCCCGGCGCCTCATTTCTTCAAAAAAAACAAACATCTTTCTTCTGGCTTGGTCTCCCAGCTGGGCTAAAAAAATAATATCGACTTTATCGCTCTTTAAAGGAATATTTATTTCTCTGATTTTTTTAACAACCCTTTCCAACCCTAATCCGAAGCCGAGCGCCGGCGTCGGCCGGCCGCCAAGAATTTCTACCAGGCCGTCATAGCGCCCGCCGCCACATAGTGAAACTTGCCTTTGGAAAGAAGAAGAATCTTTATTTTCTTCATTTTCTGTTTCCTCAAATATAGGAACAATTTCAAAAACTGTGCGCGTATAATAATCAAGCCCGCGGACTAAAAACGGATTTAAATTGTATGGAATATCCATTTCGTCCAAATATTCCAATACTTTTATAAAATGATCGCGGCACCCGTCGCACAAATAATCAACAATCTGGGGAGCATCAGCGCTTACCTCTCGGCAGGCTTCAACTTTACAGTCCAGTAGCCTCAAAAGATTTTTATTAAATCTTTTTTTACAATCTACGCAAAGTTTTGTGCGCTTTCCCCTCTCTTTATAATATTCTTCTAATTTATTAATATATTCACTTCGGCACTCCGGACAGCCAATGCTGTTAATCTGCACCTGAACGTCAATTTGCAATTCGCTAAAAAAATTATAAGCGATCAAAATTATCTGCGTGTCCGCTACCGGACTATCTTCGCCGATAATCTCCAAATCAAACTGGGTGTGCTGGCGCCAGCGGTTGGATTGCGGCTTTTCATATCTAAATACAGGCCCGAGCCAAAACATTTTTACCGGCTGTGGCAAATTAAATAATCCGTGCTCAATATACGCCCTGACCAAGCCCGGAGTCGCTTCGGGGCGAAGTGCGATTTTATTCCCGCTCTTGTCAATAAAAGAATACATTTCTTTGGAAACAATATCGGTGTCCTTGCCAGTTGATCGTTCAAACAATTCAATTCTTTCCAGCATCGGCGTTTCCACGCGGTTAAATCCGTAAACCGAGGCTAAATCGCAAGCTTTTTTCTTTAATAAATCATAATATTTATATTCATCAAATAAAATATCCCTTACTCCTCGCAAGCGGGAAAACTTTTTTTCCTTTCTTTTTCTAAATTCTTGATTTTGCGGTTTTTTTATCTTTATATTAGCCATAATATAATCTATAATATTATTTATTAACTCACCTTGCGTACTTTTTAATAAATACTGGATAAACCACCATTAAATGTGTAATAATTTTTAATTTCCAATTTTGAATTTTGAATGAATTTTAAATGATTTAATGTTTAAAAATTAAAAATTAAAACATTCATTCAAAATTGGAAATTCAAAATTGGAAATTAAACAATATTTAATGTAGGTCTAAAAATATTATATATATTTAAAAAATAATAAAACGTGCGTATGGTAAATTATTAATACTCTGGGGCTTCAAATAAATGTATTCGGTCAAACGGCCAACCCCGTAAAAGCACCCGACCGGTCAAATAACTGTCATTTACCGGGCCAAAGCTACGGGAATCCTTGGAGGAATTACGATTATCTCCCAATACAAAATATTCATTATCGCTGAGGATTACTTTTTTTTCGGACAAACCGTATGTTTTAACTCCTGAGGTTAAATAAGGCTCCTCCAAAATCATCCCTTCCTTATTTTCTTCATTATAAATAATTACATTGCCGTCCTTTATTTGCACTTCCTCGCCCGGCAAGGCAATCATTCTTTTAATAAAATATTCCTGCGGATTTTTAGGATAACGGAACACGACAATATCGCCCCTTTCCGGAGAATTAAAACGATAAGTAATTTCATCAATTATTAAATACTCATGATCGTAAAAATTCGGTTCCATAGAAGCTCCCTTAACATAAAAAGGCTGGATTAAAAAATACCTGACGGGAATAATAATAACCAATGAAATCACTACTATTTTAATTAATTCAAAAACAAAACTAAAAAAATTCCTAAGCATATATTTTTTATATATCAAACAAAAGAAACAAAAAATAGGAATAATTTATATTATTCATATTTTTCTTTCTTTTTTTATTATTTTTCTCTAATTCAATATAACACTAAACTTAAAAAAAATCAAATATACGTATAAAAGCCTATTCGTCTGCATTTTATCCCCTTTACAGTCTAAAATTTAATTGGATTTATCCAAATTGGTAATATTGTAAAATTTTGCAAACCTAGCTATAATAAAACAAGAATAAACAAAGTAAAATAGGCCTAATATTAAAATAGGTTATTTTTATGTTTTAAAAACTAAATTGATACCATAATTTTATGAATAAAGCCCAAACAAGCACAACCCCCCCCTTCAATGAAGACGGAGAAGATGTAAAAATTTCCATTAGAACCAAAAAAAAGAAAAAATTTGCGAAACCGCTTATCTATCTGTCTATTTTTATAATAACCGGCCTGGCGGTTTTTACCAGCCAGGTTTTAGTGTCTGAGCAAAGCTCGTCTTCCTGGCTGTATAATCTGCCGCTCGTAAAACAAATCCGGCATCTAGCCGAAAGTGCGGATCGAAATCTTAAGGGCGAAGACAGGGAAAGAATAAACATGCTTCTTCTGGGCATGGGCGGCAGCCGGCATGAGGGCGGCTACTTAACCGATACTATTATGATTGCCAGCCTGGATATTAAAACTAAAAAAATTGCCTTAATCTCGATCCCCCGGGATTTAGCCGTGCCGGCAGAAGACAGGGGCTGGATAAAAATAAATCATATTAACGCTTATGCCGAAGCCGAGGCCCAAAATAGCGGCGGCTTGGCAATCAGCCAAGCGGTCAGTGATGTCTTTGCTATACCGATAGATTATTATATTCGCCTTGATTTTGACGGCTTTGTTAATATCGTTGATGAGCTCGGAGGGCTAAACGTCCAGGTGGAAAATACCCTAGATGATTATTCTTATCCTGTTATGGGAATGGAAGAGGCCGAGCCATACGAGGCCAGATACGAACACCTGCATGTTGAGGAAGGCTGGCAAAAAATGGACGGGGACTTGGCGCTTAAATTCGCCCGTTCGCGCCATGGCATCCGCGGCGAAGGGTCTGATTTCGCCCGCGCCAAAAGACAGCAAAAAATATTGGAAGCGGCAAAAAATAAAATTTTATCCATGTCTGTTTTGTTTAAACCTAAAATGATCTCGGATATTATCAGCCAATACAACGAACATGTCAGTACTAATTTAAAAATCTGGGAAATAATAAAATTGTGGGATTTATTTAAAGATGTTGACAAAGAACATATAATTAACAAAGTGATTGATAACGGCCCTAACGGCCTTTTGACTGAATCCATTTCCGAAAAAGGAGCCTATATACTAAGTCCTCGCAGCGGAGATTTCGCGGAAATTCAATATTTCATTAATAGTATTTTTTCAGACGCCCCCGAAGAAGACAAAATCATGGTATCGGACGAAAGGGCAACCGTGGAAGTCCGTAATGGCACCTGGATTAACGGACTGGCTTCCAAAACCGCTTTGGACATAGAAAAATACGGTTTTATTGTTGTTAGAATTGGAAACAGCACCCGGCAAAATTTTGAAAAATCCGTTATTTACGACTTAACTTACGGCGAAAAAATGGAATCTTTAACAATATTAAAAAATAAAACTAACGCCAATATTTCTTTCAGCCTGCCCGATTGGCTGGTAGAAGAAATCAGTAATGAGCTGGAAAATGAAAAAAGTCCGATTCAACCCGATTTTATCCTGGTAATCGGCCGTGATGCCGACATAACCGAATCCGGAATTGAAAATACTGAAAATGAAATGTAATAACTAATTATTAGTTATTGGTTATTAGTTATTAATTATGAAATATACAAAAAAAAATCTTCCCTCGGTGGTTCTGTTCGGCCGTACTAATGTCGGAAAGTCATCATTATTTAATTGCTTAACCGAAAAGCGCAAAGCTTTGATTTCCAATATTGAAGGAACAACCCGGGATGCTAATATCGGCGAAGTAAATTGGCGCGGTAAAAATTTGGAACTGATTGATACGGGCGGGATCATGGATCTTAAATATTTAACCGAAAAAAAAACTAAAACAACGGATATTGAAGCAAAAGTACAAACCCGGGCTCGCGATTATATCGAACGGGCTGATTTAATTTTATTTCTGGTAGATACTAAGGCCGGACTTCTGCCGCAAGACAAACAAATGGCTCTGTATCTTAAAAAAATATTGCCATTTACCGACAATATTATTCTGGTTGCCAATAAAACCGACAGCCCGAAACTAAGAAGGGAAATCGCTGAATTTAATAAATTATCTTTAGGTGAACCGCTTCCGATTTCAGCAATAACCGGCTCAGGCACTGGAGATTTATTGGACGAAATAGTTAAAAAAATCAGAAAACTTAAAATCCCCTCCCCATCGATAATAAAAAACGATGAAAAAGAAACAATAAACGTTTCTATTATCGGAAAACCCAATGTTGGAAAATCAAGCTTGGTAAACGCTATTTTAGAAAATGACAAAAATATTGTCAGTCCAACGCCCCATACCACCCGCGAACCGCAAGACACTTTAATAGAACATAACGGCGCTCTTATAAACTTGATTGATACTGCCGGTATCAGTAAAAAAGGGCAAAAGGGAGCAAAACGCTTAAAAGTAAAAAATACATTGGAAAAATTCAGCATAACTAAATCTTTGAAAACTCTGAAAAATTCTGATATCGCCCTCTTGATGCTTGATATAAATAAAACAATAACCCATCAAGACGCTAAGCTGGTCGAAGAAATAGTTAAAACAAAAACCAGCTTAATAGTCATAGCCAATAAATGGGATACGGTTAAAGAGCGTAATACTAAATTATATACCCAAAAAATTTATACCTACCTGCCGTTTATAAAATGGGCGCCAATCCAGTTTACATCCGCTTTAACCGGTGAAAAAGTTAAAAAAGTTTTAGACATAGCTTTAAAAGTTTCCGAGGAAAGAAAAACAGAAATTCAAGCCAACCCTCTTAATAAATTTCTGTCTCGAATAGTAAAAAAACACGCTCCGGCAAAAGGAAAAGGCACAAAACATCCCTACGTATATGAGCTAAAACAAATGGGAGCAAATCCGCCGATATTTGCCATCCGTATCGGCGCAAAAGACAATATCCATTTTTCTTATTTAAAATTTATTGAAAATAGGTTAAGAGAAAAATTTGGATTTTTAGGAACGCCATTAAAAATGTGTATAGAAAAAAATAAAAAAATTCATGGTAAAAAAGAGGAAATTTAAAGAGGCTAAACCACTACGATTTGTATTTGTTAAATTGAGTTTTAAAACTCAATTTAACAAATACAAATCGTAGTGGTTTAGCCTCTTTAAATTTCCTCTTTTTTA
>Ga0164313_10005206_pt1 | contig 11523 bp, 2 predicted proteins | sample GuaBasSedimGuay4_FD_113735 | JGI IMG/M metagenome (GOLD analysis project Ga0164313, IMG submission 113735) | Subseafloor sediment microbial communities from Guaymas Basin, Gulf of California, Mexico - Guay4, Core 4569-4, 0-3 cm | ecosystem: Environmental > Aquatic > Marine > Hydrothermal vents >...
CCTTCGCCAGCTGGATGGACCGGCAGTATCTGGAAGATCGTAAATCTCTCGCCCCAGATGAAGACGACGGCATGCTCACCGTCCTCGCCAGGCGCGGCAATGAACACGAACACCGTTACCTCGCATCTCTAAAAGAGCAGGGCTTGGATGTCTGCGAAATCCAAACAAGCGACAAGGATGCACAGACAAACACCCTAAAAGCTATCGAACAAGGCCACGAAGTCATCTTCCAGGCCCGCTTAGCAGGCAATGGCTTTGCCGGCTGGGCCGACTTCCTGTTCAGGCAAGAAAACCACGATGGCACCCACACCTACGAAATCTGGGACACCAAACTGGCCAAAACCCCAAAACCCTACTTCATCATCCAACTCTGCTGCTACGCCGAAATGTACCAGGCAATGAGCGGGCGCGATGTCGAGTTCATCGGTGTGGTACTGGGCACTGGCGAGAAGGTGAAGTACCGTCTCGACGACTTCAAATACTATTACCAGGGTGTTTCACAGCGCTTCTTGCAAATGATGGAAGCGTGGCCCGCGAATGGAGCGCCGGAACCGGAACCAACAGCCGACCACGGGCGTTGGAGCAGTTACGCAGAACAATGGCTACTCGACCAGGACCACCTCTCACAGATTGCCAATATCAGCAAAGGCCAAATCGCTAAACTGGCCAAAGTGAACATCACCACCATGACACAACTGGTAGATGTTGCACCAACCCACATCAAGGGCGTCAGCGATAAGGTGCTGGCAAAATTGGTGCGCCAGACACAACTACAGGCGCAATCCCAAGGTCTTGAAAAACCACTTTACGAAATCCTGCCACCGCCCAGCGACAACCCGTCACAGGGAATGGCGGCCCTCCCCCCAGCGGCGGAACTGGATGTTTATTTCGACATGGAAGGCTACCCATCGGCGGATGACTGGCTGGAGTACTTATTCGGCGCTGTTTATGAGCAAGACGGTAAAGCTGTATTCAAAGACTGGTGGGCACATGACCCGCAGCAAGAAAAGGCTGTGTTTGAACAGTTTATCGACTGGGCTTACGAGCGCTGGCAGCGAGATCCGGGCATGCACATTTACCACTACGCTCCCTATGAAACCACCGCTATGAAAAACCTGATGGGTAAATACGGTACCCGTGAGGATGAAGTTGACAGTCTGTTGAGAAACAATGTTTTCATTGATCTTTACGCTGTCGTTCGCAACGGCTTGCTTGTCGGCGAGCCGTCATATTCCATTAAAAATCTCGAACACATTTACATGCAAAGCCGGCAGGGTGATGTGGTTGATGCAGCGGCATCAATCGTGTTTTACGACCAGTGGTGTGAAAGTGGTGAGCCCGAGGATTACCAACAGTCACCGCTACTCAAGTCCATCAGGGATTATAACGAGGATGACTGTGTATCAACTTGGCTATTGGCAAAATGGTTGCGTGATGAACAGACCGCTGCCGGAATCGCCTATGCAGGTGATAGCAGTGATGATGAAGAACCCGCCTATGTTTATGAACCGCCCGAGCATGTTATCGAGACCCAACAACTTGCATCAGCAATCCAGTCTTCACTGCCGGAAATGCCACCCAAGGATCCGCAACAAGCTGAAAAAGCCCGTATCAACGAACTGCTGATGTGGTTGCTGGAGTTTCACCGCCGGGCGGAAAAGCCAATGTGGTGGGCATTATTCGAGCGCATGGAGATGACCACCGACCAGCTTTGGGAAGATATGGATTGTATCGGCGGTATCACCTTGCATGGCGGACCCGAACCCATCAGGCGATCAATGGAGTTTTATTACACTTTTGACCCCAACCAAGACACCAAACTGTATGAAGGCAAGCAAATACGCTTTGCGCCCGATATGGAGATCGGCGCAAAAATAGAAAAATATGATCCTGAAGGAACGTTGTCTCTCCTGGTTAGCAACCAACAACTCACTAGGGCGCACATCGAATTATTACCTGCCTTCACATCCATATTGCCGTACGAATTCATTAGCGCCAAAGCCATATCAGATTCCATTTACCGCCTGGTTAAGCGCTACGTTGAAACGGGTGAAATACCCTCCGCATTGAATGACTTTTTGCACCGTAACCCTCCGCGATTATCAAACCCGCCAGGCACCAAACTGATCCGGGATGAAGAGAGTATTGTTGAAGCAGCAACCCGTATTGCAGCCGATATGCAAGAAACCTGTTTATGCATCCAGGGGCCACCGGGTACCGGTAAAACATACACCGCCGCGCGCGTCATCACCGCATTGATTAACGCGGGAAAACGGGTCGGTATCACCTCTAACAGCCACAAAGCCATCATCAACCTAATTCGTGGAGTCTGTGAAGCCCCCGAAAGCGGCGGTTTTCAGATCATCAAAGTGGGAGGGGACAGGGACGATGAAATCTTCGATGAATTCCCACAGGTTGATCACCAACAATCCGGAGAAGCTGCAGACGGCTATTCGGCTGGACTCATCGGTGGAACCGCCTGGTTTTTCTCACGCGAGGACATGCAAGGCAAACTTGATTACCTGTTCATCGATGAAGCCGGCCAGGTTTCCATTGCCAACCTGGTCGGCATGTCGGCCGCAACCAAAAACATCGTCTTGATGGGCGACCAGATGCAACTGGGCCAACCCATCCAAGGAAGCCATCCCGGTGAGAGCGGGCAATCAATACTCGAGTATTACCTGCATGGCCACGCGACGATTCCGGAGCATTTTGGAATCTTCCTCGGCACATCCTGGCGCATGCACCCGGGTGTTTGTTCATTCATTTCCGAAGCCGTTTATGAAGGAAGGCTCAAACCAGAAAGCCATACGAAAAACCGGGTTATTAGACTGCCCGAAGACGGTGGTCACCATATTCAAGTGGCATCAGGTATCCTGTTTGTGCCCGTTGAGCACGAAGGAAATGTCCAAGGAAGTGACGAGGAGGTCGCCGCGATTGCGGAGATAGTAGATGAGTTGGTTGGCCGCGATTATCTTGATGATAAGGGTAACATCAAGGGGCAAATCGATATTGAGTCCGGAATCATCATTGTTACGCCTTATAACATGCAGGTCAGAAAACTGAAGAAAGCTTTGCCAGAGGGTGCAAGGGTCGCCTCGGTTGACAAGTTTCAAGGCCAGGAGGCACCTATCGTTATTGTTTCCATGTGTGCTAGCCCGGGTGAGTTCGGTAGCAGGGGCATGCAGTTTATTCTGGATAAGAATCGGTTAAATGTGGCGATTTCGCGGGCGCAGTCTTTGGCTATTATTGTCGGTGACCCCCGGTTGGCTGAGTCACAGGCTTCGAACATTGAGGACATGCGACGAATGAATTTGTACTGTTGGCTCAATGCTTTAGGTTAGCGTGTTTCGGTTCAGAGAGTTGTCAAGGAGTTCACCGTTTTTCTGTGCTGGATAGTGGTCGACAAAGTGTTCACTGGAAGTCATGATGTCCGGGGAAAAGAGGGTTGAGAAATGGCGTCTAAGCATGGCAGGCTTACCGGTCACTTTTCGGTTGCTGTCTACAGATATCCGAGAAGGTCGCTATGACGTTATGTCAGCATCGACCTATCAAATTAGTTGCAGTTTCACCAGAAGGGAACTTTACTAATGATCGAAGCATATGATCGCGAAAACGAGCTTCGGCTCAGATTAATATCGTTTCTGGAACAAAGCCTAGGTCTTCCTAAAGATGACTATTACTCGCGCCTTGACCTTGATGGTTTTTTGCGGATGAAGTCAGTTCTTTATGATTGCTGCAGGTTGTAGAAGATTGAGCCGGAAAATACTATGAAACAATTGCCAATGGGCACCAAACTTGCCGCATTACGAGATTTCGAGGAAACTACGTGTGACGAAAATCGACCATAAGTTGACTGGTATATGGGACAACCACCACCGCGGCTCGATCGGTGATTTTCTCAAAGAGAAGATTACCCAAGGATCAGACCTCTCATTCGTTTCTGCGTACTTCACCATTTATGCCTACTCTGCCCTCAAGGGTGAGCTAGACCAGATCAAGCACCTCCGTTTCCTGTTTGGAGAACCGCAATTTATCCAATCACTTGATCCAGAAAAAACAGAAAAGAAAGCCTTCAGAATTGAAAATGACTTATTGGAGCTAGAGAACAAGCTTCAGCAAAAACACGTAGCGAAAGAATGTGCCGACTGGTTGCAGACGAAAGTAGAAATCAAATCGATTATCAAGCCAGGTTTCCTGCACGGCAAGATGTACCACATGGACAACAATGGCGTTAACGAAGCCATCATAGGTAGTTCAAACTTTACGGTTCGAGGTCTCGGCCTGGGAACATCAGGTAACAACATCGAACTTAATCTGGAAGTCGATAGCACCAGAGACCGAAAAGACCTCAAAAACTGGTTCGATGAAGTATGGAATGACACTGATTTGGTAGAAGATGTCAAAAATGAAGTCCTGAACTACCTATCTCAGCTATACCAAAATCATTCACCAGAATTTATTTACTTTAAAACACTTTTTCACATCTTCGAAGATTACTTATCTGATGCAGAACATGGCGGGCTTTTGGATGAGAAGACCGGCTTCTTCGAATCCGATGTTTGGGACATGCTCTATGAGTTTCAGAAAGACGGAGTAACGGGTGCAATCAATAAAATTCTCAAGCATCGCGGCTGCATCATCGCCGATAGTGTTGGCTTGGGGAAAACTTTTGAAGCGCTAGCGGTCATTAAATATTTTGAACTTCTCAATGGCCGAGTGCTCGTCCTTTGTCCTAAAAAGCTAGAAGATAACTGGCTGGTTTATAGAGAAAATGACACGCGCAATCCGCTTCTTAATGATCGGCTCGCGTTTAAAGTTCTCTCGCACACAGATTTAGGGCGGGATGCCTATGACACTCACAATTGGGGGAATTATGATCTCGTTGTAATTGACGAGTCCCACAACTTTCGCAATAACACGCGAGGTAAGATTCAGGAAGACGGCTCTCGCAAAGTGACGCGTTATGAGTTTCTAATGGAGCAAGTCCTCAAGCAAGGCGTGGATACCAGGCTGCTGTTGCTTTCGGCAACTCCAGTAAACAACAGCCTCAAGGATTTACGAAACCAGTTCTTGCTGATTACACAAGATAAAGATATCGCTTTTTTTGAGTCACTTGGTATCTACAGCATCGCCCAGACGATGAAGAATGCGCAGACCCACTTTACACAGTGGGCGGATCCAAAGAAAAATCCAAACCGCAAAGTCAGCCGCTTGCTTGATGCTTTGGATTCCACTTTCTTCAAGCTTCTTGATGAACTAACAATTGCACGGTCCCGGCGACACATCATCAGCCATTACGGAACCAAAGAGATGGGTGAGTTCCCTGAAAGGCTAAAACCGATAGCTTTACACCCAGCTACTGATATAAAGGGGTACTTTCCATCCTACGATGACTTGCATGCGGCAATTTCTGAGTACAAGCTGAGCATTTTCAATCCATCCGCGTATTTGGAAGATGCCCATGTAAATCTCTATGTCCAGGACAGCAAGCAACTTGTTCTTTTCAATGACCAGAGGAAACGCGAGTTCTTTTTGATTGGCATGATGCGTACTAATTATTTGAAGAGGCTCGAAAGCTCTGTTCACAGTTTTGAAGTATCAATCGACCGGACAATCAAAAAAATCGAAGACCTGCTGCTCAAAATTGACCATTTCGAAGGCAACTTTGATGAGTACACGAATCCTGATTTGTTCACAGACCAGGGTGAGGAAGAAGATGCAGAACTGCTGGAACGATTGATAGTAGGTAAGAAACTGTCGATCCGCTTGGATCATTTGAAGCGAGAGGAATGGAAAAAGGACCTTAAGAAAGATCGCAAGCAATTGATATCCATACATGAAAAGGCCGCAGCCGTCACGCCGGATCGTGATGCCAAGCTTCAGGAGTTGAAACGACTGATAGAGAACAAAACAAATCAGCCACTAAACGATAACAATAAGAAAGTGCTGGTGTTTACGGCCTTTTCAGATACGGCACAATACCTCTATACCAACCTGAAGGATTGGGTGTCAGAAGAGATGGGCCTGCACTGCGCGTTGGTTACTGGTACTGGCGACAACCGTACCACCTTCAAGCAGGCTGGTTATAAACGCCAGACCGATTTTATCTCCATCCTGGCTAATTTCTCCCCTCGTTCCAAGCACCGCGAGAAAATGCTGAAAATGCCGCAAGAGGGTGAGATCGACATCCTTATCGCAACCGATTGTATTTCAGAGGGCCAGAACCTACAGGATTGCGATTATGTCATTAACTATGACATCCATTGGAATCCGGTGCGGATTATTCAGCGCTTTGGTCGAATCGATCGCCTGGGCAGCATTAATAAACAGATTCAGCTTGTCAATTTTTGGCCGACTGATGATCTCAACAAGTACATCAACCTCAAGGACCGCGTTGAAGCGCGCATGGCCATGGTAGACCTTGCTGCCAGTGGTGCTGATAACCTGCTTGATCCTGACCAGTTCGAAGCGCTGATCGAAGAAGAATTGACCTATCGAGAAAAACAGCTCATTCGGCTCAGAGATGAAGTTATTGATCTCGAGGAAATGGACGATAACGTCTCACTGAGCGAATTCACACTTGATGATTTCCGGATTGAGTTAATGAATTTCCTGGCTAATAACCGTAAGCAATTGGAGGAAGCACCATTAGGCCTCTATGCCGTAACACCAACGCTTGACGAAATGAAAGGCGCTGAGCTGTTTGATAAGAATTGGCACGAGATTGTAAAACCCGGCGTAATCTTCTGCTTACGGCACCTGAACCCACCTCAAGAAAAACGATCCTCCAACGTCAATCCCTTGGGACGTTATTATCTCCTCTATATTCGTGATGATGGCACGGTGCGTTTCACCTTCACCCAGGCAAAAAATGTTCTCTCAATGTTCCAAAAACTCTGTGTAGGTAAGGCTGCGTCATATCAGAAGCTTTGTGACTTGTTTGATCAGGAAACACAAAGCGGTGCGAAGATGGATTCGTACAGCGACTTGCTTAAAAAGGCAATCAAATCCATTGTTCGCACTTTCCAGAAACGAACCATATCCGGGCTTCAGTCTGGCCGAAATTTTGTAATACCGGACAAGCAAGAACAGGCTACCGACACTTCAGATTTCGAGCTAATCACGTGGCTGGTTATAAGGTCTGGGAAAATTAATCCATGATGGAAACAGATACCAGACAACTAATCAACACTGCACTCCAGGCCTTTCCCGGTACCGATCTGCGCAAAGCAGCCATTGGACTACTGACTGGCCTTGGCTACCAAAGTGACAAAACACTTAATTTGGATGGCTCCCCAAAAAGCTTTATCGGTCAGTTTGACAATAATCCCAATCAGCCTTTCCAAAAAGACAAGGCCCTTTTTGATGATTGGAAAGAGATTCAACTATTATTCCAGCTCACCGATCAGGAGCTGAGCGGTCAGAACAGCCTGTTTGCAAATAATGAAGTACAGCAGGGACTGATGCATTCCTATCTTTTCTTTGCCGTTAGCTTGCAAGGGAAATCATACGCACGTGGCAAACTGGCACAGATAACCCGGCAAATTAACAGGCTTTTTCCTATGCCAGTCATGGTGATGTTTGAGTACGACGAAAAGCTATCAATTGCTGTGATCAATCGTCGTCGTAGCAAACGCGATGCCGACAAAGATGTGCTCGGGAAAGTGACGTTTATTCAGGATATTGACCTCGTATCACCGCATCGTGGGCACCTTGATATTCTCAGTAGTTTTTCTATTTCAGCGCTGGCCAGAATGGGTATCGTCCACAATTTTGATGCATTGCATACTGCGTGGGAAGAGGTCTTTAATGTAGAGCTGCTCAACAAGAAGTTCTATCGTGAACTTTCCAACTGGTATTTTTGGGCCATGCAACATGCGCATTTCCCATTTGATGATAAGGAGGCCGATAAAACCGATCTTTTCAGTAGCGAAGAAAAAGTTCGGGAACACGATGCCAAGAACCTCATCCGGCTGTTAACCCGTCTCCTGTTTGTCTGGTTTATCAAAGAAAAGGGGTTGATACCAAAGGCATTCTTCGATCCGGGTAAGTTGAACCAGGAAGTGCTCAACGAATTTGATACCGAATCTGAAAATACATATTTTTACAAAGCTATTTTGCAAAATCTGTTCTTTGCAACACTCAACCAAATTTGTGGCAAACGCCAGTTTCGCAACTCAGGAAGGCAGCACCACAACATTACAACGTTGATGCGCTATAAGCAGTATTTCCAGAACCCCGATACATTCATAGAGGCTGTCGAAGCCACGGTGCCCTTTATGAATGGAGGTCTTTTTGAATGTCTGGATCAACCCCACCCTACCCTGAAAGGGCCGCAAGGTGGCGATATCATTATTCATGAAGATGGGTTTTCTGACCGTAGTGATAACGTACTTAAGGTGCCCGATTTTCTATTTTTCGGAGAAGAAAGAAGTATTGATCTCAGCGATATTTATGGCGATAAAAAACGTAAAAATGAAAAAGTGCGCGGCATAATCTCGATTCTGGAGCGCTATAAATTCACTGTTGTTGAAAACACCCCAATCGAGCAAGAAATTGCGCTTGATCCTGAATTGCTCGGTAAGGTTTTCGAAAATTTGCTTGCTTCTTACAACCCTGAAACAAAAACCACTGCACGTAAGCAGACAGGATCTTTTTATACACCTCGGACCATTGTGGACTATATGGTGGATGAGTCACTCAAAGCCTATTTGCAAAAGGTCTTATTAGAGACTTGCCCGGAAGTAACACCAGAAGATGCCAAAGCGGGATTGGAAATCCTGTTTGCTTATACGGAAAAGGATCATGCCTTCTCAAAGGTGGAAAAGCTCGCATTGGTGACAGCGATTGATGATTGTAAAATACTCGACCCGGCCTGTGGTTCCGGGGCATTCCCGATGGGTATCCTGCACAAACTGGAATTCATTCTCAGCAAACTCGACAAAAATAACAGGATGTGGCGAGATCGGCAGACCGGAAAAGTTGATGACACCATTGCGGTTGCTAAAGAGATCGACGATCCAAACATCCGTGATAATACTGTCAAGGAACTGGAAGACCAAAAACGAGATATTGAAGAAGCCTTCGATCACAATGATCTTGGTTATGGCCGCAAGTTGTATCTGATTGAGAACTGCATCTACGGTGTTGATATTCAGTCGATTGCAACGCAGGTAAGCAAGCTCCGTTTCTTTATTTCACTGATTGTAGAACAAGATGCCGATCCTGAAAAAGATAATTTCGGTATACGGCCTTTGCCCAATCTGGAAATTAAGTTCGCAACTGCCGATACGCTGATCAAAATCGAAAAACCAGAAGCACAAGGATTATTATTTGAATCCGAACAGGTGAAGGAACTAGAAAAAGAATTGAAGCAGATTCGCCATAGCCTGTTCAGTGCCAAAACACCAAAAACCAAAAGTAAGTATCGCACACGCGACAAGGAACTCAGGGAACAGATTGCCGTAGAATTGGAGGCCAATGGTTGGGGCAGCGCCTCGGCCAGGCAGCTTTCCCAGTGGGACCCTTATGATCAAAACGCTAGTTCCCCATTCTTCGACGCCGAGTGGATGTTTGGAATTACGGAAGGATTTGATGTTGTGATTGGAAACCCGCCGTATATATCTGTTGAAAAATTCAGTGGTACAGAGCGACAGAAGAGCTGGAGAAGCAACTATTCGACCTATGCTCCTCGAGGAGATGTCTATTGTTTTTTCTATGAACGTGGTGCTCAACTACTCAGACTCGGTGGGCATCTTTGCTACATCACGTCCAATAAATGGATGCGTACCGGTTATGGCAGCAAGTTGAGGGCTTTTCTTTCGTCAAAAGTGGATACAACAACCGTTTTCGATTTTGGTATGGCACAGAATTTTGGTGCTGCCACTACTTATACCAATATTCTGAGTTTTGAAAACAGGCCATCCACTAATTACACATTTGCTTGTTACGCTGCTGATGACAAAGCAGCTATGAAAAACCCTGAAAACTATTTCAGGGGGAACGCGGTACATATGCCTGAACTAGGCGAAAGTTCTTGGGTGGTGATCACTCCCAAACGCTATAGCATCAAGAAAGCGGTTGAGGAGCAGGGTATTCCACTTGAAGAGTGGGATTTGAAAATAAATTATGGGATCAAAACCGGGTTCAATAAGGCTTTCTTCCTCACTCAGGGACAGCGTGACGAATTGATTAACCAAGAGCCAAGTGCAGATGAAATTATTGCCCCGCTTCTTCAAGGGCGTCACATTGGTCGTTATAAGACTAATTTTGATAATCTTTACATACTGCTGATAAAGTTCGACTCTTATAAGACACTTAAGCAATATTATCCAATTGTATATTTACATCTGAAGAAATTTGAAGCCGCATTGAAAAAGCGCGGCCAGTGCAATTACTCTCGAGCAAAGAAAAAGGGTGCAAACCAACAATACCCAGGACAACATCACTGGTTAGAATTGGACAACAACCCCTCAGATAAATATATTGAGGCCTTTCGTAAGTCAAAGATAATATATCCCAATATGACAAAATATCTGCCGTTCTATTACGATCAGCAGGGTCATTTCTTCATAAACGACAAAGCATTTATTATGACCAGTGATACGGAATCATTGCCGTATCTAACGGCTGTACTGAATTCTTCTCTATTCAGGTGCTGTTTTCGCGACAATTTCCCGGAACTACTTGGAAACACCTATGAAGTACGAAAGGTTTTCGTGAACAAAATCCCAATCAAGAAAAGTGATGCACAGACAACTTCCGTGTTTGAGGTGTTGGTAGATTACGTTCAGTTTATAAAAGCCTATCAACGCCGGTCGGATGGCACTTCACCCGCTGTACTCAGCGCATTTTTGGAAGAATTAATCGACGCCTGTGTAATGGAGGTCTACTTTTCTGACCATATGGCAGAGAAGGAGCTAACTGTACTTGCCGAAGTGGAGAAAATCATCCAACCGTTCCCAAGCAGCGCATCTGATAACACTAAGCGGCAACTGGTCCAATCCTTCCATGATGTAGTCAACGCGCCGAAACACCCTATCCGCAACCGCCTGATACGGATTCCAATAGATAGTCCCGATCTACTTGGCGTGATCAAGACAGAAGGGAAAGTCTGAAGTGAAACGAATTCATGCTATTGAGCTAAAGCACTTCAAGGCATTCCGGGACACGCCACCCATCGAATTAGAAGGCAAAAATCTGTTGCTTTATGGCCCCAACGGCAGCGGCAAGTCATCTATTTACTGGGCGCTCTACACTTTTCTGCAAAGTAGCCAGAAGGAAGTCGTAGAGGTCCAGAAGTATTTTGATCCTTCCTGCCCGGAAAACTTAGTCAATATCTACAAGTTGGCAGATGATTCGTCGTCAATTGTGTTGCATATAGGAGAAGATATTGATGGAGAAAGTACATTTCCAGTGCGTATCGATTTAAACACGCACGAGACACAGGTGCCTGATCTACAATTTGCGAACCTCGCAAGTGATTTTATCAACTATAGAGTGCTCTTTCGTTTTTACCAC
>Ga0164313_10005207_pt1 | contig 11521 bp, 9 predicted proteins | sample GuaBasSedimGuay4_FD_113735 | JGI IMG/M metagenome (GOLD analysis project Ga0164313, IMG submission 113735) | Subseafloor sediment microbial communities from Guaymas Basin, Gulf of California, Mexico - Guay4, Core 4569-4, 0-3 cm | ecosystem: Environmental > Aquatic > Marine > Hydrothermal vents >...
CGACCAAGGGATTATGAGTCCCCTGCTCTAACCAACTGAGCTACAGGCCCTTTTGACAGGGTTGTTCTTTAAGAATTGCTTCACCCCGTAGTGATCCACGGGGCAGGGCGGTTTAATCGAGGAAACTGCGAACCTTTTCCGAACGACTTGGGTGGCGCAGTTTGCGCAGGGCTTTGGCTTCGATCTGCCGGATACGCTCGCGGGTGACGTCGAACTGTTTGCCGACTTCTTCGAGGGTGTGATCGGTATTCATGTCGATGCCGAAGCGCATGCGTAGAACCTTGGCTTCACGCGGGGTGAGGCCAGAGAGTATGTCCTGGGTGCCTTTGCGCAGTCCCTCAAAGGTGGTGTCGTCGATGGGTGACACTGCGTTCTGGTCTTTAATGAAGTCACCGAGGCTTGAATCTTCGTCGTCGCCGATGGGGGTTTCCATGGAAATGGGTTCTTTGGCAATGCGCATGACTTTGCGGATTTTATCCTCGGGCATTTCCATTTCTATGGAGAGTTCTTCAGGCGTTGGTTCGCGGCCCATTCTCTGGAACATCTGCCGTGAGACCCGGTTGAGTTTGTTGATGGTCTCGATCATGTGTACGGGAATACGAATGGTGCGAGCCTGGTCGGCGATGGAGCGGGTGATTGCCTGGCGAATCCACCAGGTGGCGTAGGTGGAAAATTTGAATCCGCGACGGTATTCAAATTTGTCGACGGCTTTCATTAAGCCAATATTGCCTTCCTGAATAAGGTCGAGAAATTGCAGGCCGCGACTGGTGTATTTCTTGGCGATAGAAATTACCAATCTCAAGTTGGCTTCGACCATTTCCTTTTTTGCACGGTTGGCTTTTGCTTCGCCAATGGAAACGTGACGGTTGATCTCTTTGAGTTCCTTGACGACCATGTCGAGGTCTGTCTCGATGGCGATCAGGCGTCGCTGGGCGCGTTGGATTTCTTCGACCTGTCCTTTGAGTTTTTCACAATAGGGCTGGCGTCGGCGAGCCTCTTTTTCGGCCCAGCTTTCGTCGGTTTCATTGCCCGGGAAACGAGAAATGAACTCTTTGCGCGGCATCTTTGCGGTGTCGATGCAGCAGCGCATGATGACCTGCTCCTGGGCACGGATTTCGCCGACGTGAACACGTAGCAACTGGGCCAGTTCATCAATCAGTTTGGGGCTGAATCGCAGCTTGGAAATTTCTTCCTTGAAGGCGAGTTGCTTGCTGTTAAGCAGTTTTTCGGAAGGAGTTTTCTTAGCGAGTTCCTTGGTGTACGTTCGGTACAGTTTCTCTGATTCGGTCAGGATTCCCCCAATATGCTCCCAGTCTGGTCCGGTATCTTCTTCCTCGTCGTCTTTTTTTGGGGCTGGTTTGGGAATGATGGTTGGGTTTTTGCCTGCTTTTGCTGCAGCCGCAGCGGCAGCCGCAGCGGCTGCGGGCGCAGGATCTGCCTCGCCAGAATCGGTAAGCCCGGCGATCAAATTGGGGAATTTATAGTCGCCGGCAACCGCTGACGCATGGCGTTCAAATATGCGCTCTACGGTGGTGGGGAAGTCGAGCAGAGTGTTTAAGACCATTAGCTGGCCGGCTTCAATGCGCTTGGCGATGATAATCTCACCTTCGCGACTGAGTAGCTCTACGGTGCCCATTTCACGCATATACATGCGTACCGGGTCAGTAGTGCGGCCTTCAGTATCAACCGCGCTAAGCACGGCAGCGGCGTCTTCTACCGCTTCTTCGGTAACATTATCTTCGGAGAGCAGTAGTTCGTCGGCATCGGGTGGGTTATCGTAAACATTGATGCCCATATCGTTGATCATGCTAACGATGTCTTCGATCTGTTCGGTGCCGACATCACTGGAGAGGTGATCGTTAATCTCGGCATAGGTGAGGTAACCGCGGGCTTTACCAAGCGCCAGTAGTTTTTTGAGTTCTGACGCCTGCGCTTGCGTGTTATCAGCCATGGACATGTATCAACTACCTCGAGTACGGATGCGACTAAACCGAATATTATAATTCTTAATCTAATTTATCGCTACTGGTTGGCGCTAACGGGGTTGCTTGCTTCGACCACGGTGGGCTTCCTGAAGTTGCCGTAATTCTGTTTTTTCTTTTTCGTCCAGCCCAGCGCTGGTGAGTTTTGCGATCAGAGTATTTAACCGTTGGCGCTTGTGGTCGCCCAGGCGACCGCGCGTTTTGTGGATGGCACCGGTTAAATCAGAGAGCAGGTTGTCGAATTCTTCCGTCCAGGCTTTGCTGTCGCCTGGCGGGGCGGAGTGCTGCAGTAAACGTGTCAGCGCGGCTGCTTCCTGACTTGATTCAAGCTGATCCATAAAGAGCGAAATAGATGCGGTTGTGGAAGCCTGGAAGTGACCCGCGAGGCGACGGAACAAATCAAAGCCAGCCTGATCGCGGTCCGCGAGCCTGGTTAGTGTTTCGGTTGAAATTCTTTGCGCAAGGTCAGGTTGTTGCAGCAGGAAAACAAACGCCTTTCGTAATACCCGACTGGGATTAGCCGGGGGGGTTGGTTCTGTTGATGTTGGTCGTCTCGTCGCCGGTCGGGCAGGTGGTGGGTCCCGTTCGGGTAAATCTACGCCGGTTAACTGCTGTAATTCTTGACGAATCAACTGTTTGAAAAACCCGTCAGGGATTTTTGCAATCCACGGCTGGGCGTTTTCAGCCAGACGCGCTTTGCCGTCCAGAGTTGTTAAATCGCAGTCACGTCGCAGGTAAGTAAACAGAAATTGCGATAGGGGCTCGGCGTTGGAAATTTGCGCTTCGAAGCCGGCGAGTTCCTCGCGACGAATAAAGGTATCCGGGTCGTCACCGTCGGGTAAAAATAGAAAATCAGCTTGCCGACCTTCCTGCATGTGCGGCAGCAGGTTTTCAAGGCTTCGCTCCGCGGCCTTGCGACCGGCCCGGTCGCCGTCAAAGCAGAGCACCAGTTTCTGGGTCACCCGGTAGAGTTTGCGAATGTGATCGACGGTGAGTGCTGTGCCCAGTGCTGCGACCGCGTAGGTTGCGCCGAACTGAGCGAGGGCGATGACATCAAGATAACCCTCGACAACTACCACGTGGGCAGGCTGCCGTTGTACCTGTTGGAGTTGGTAGAGCCCGTAAAGCTCTTCGCCTTTGTGGAAAACAGCAGTCTCAGGACTGTTCAGGTATTTTGGCCCATCGCCGTCGAGCAGCCGGCCGCCAAAGCCAACCACCCGGCCGCGCTGATCGCGAATCGGAAAGGTGATGCGTTCACGTAGCCGGTCGTAATAACTGCCCTGTTCGCTTTGACTGGTCAGACCGGCGTCGAGAAGCAGTGTTGGTTGGGTTTCGCTAAGCGCCTTGCTTAAACTGTCCCAGCCAGGGGGGGCAAAACCAACTTCAAAACGGCCGGCAATTTCACCGCTGACACCGCGGTTTTTTAAATATTCCACCGCTGTGGCAGCGGCGGGGTGTTCGCGTAGCTGGCGACGGTAGTAGTTGTTGGCCTGTTCAAGCAGGTCGTACAGAGGGGAGGTTTTCTCCCGTGCGGGTTGGTGGGTCTCGCCGGCTTCGCGTGGTACTTCCATGCCGACCAGCTGCGCGAGGTCGTTGATGCTATCGACAAAGCCGAGGCCGTCATATTCCATTAAAAAGCGGATAGCACTGCCGTGCGCGCCGCAGCCAAAGCAGTGGTAGAACTGCTTCTGCTCTGACACGGTGAACGAAGGGGTTTTTTCGTCGTGAAACGGGCAGCAGGCGCTGTATTCCTTGCCGCTGCGTTTTAACGGCACGCGCCGATTAACGACGTCGACGATATCAACGCGGCGCAACAGGTCATCGATAAAGCTATCGGGGATTCGGCTCATGGGTACAGAAGATAGCGTTCAATCCACCCGGTCGACAATGGCAGAATTGATTGGCGGGATAAAAAAAGCCACGTCGATGAGACACCGACGTGGCTTGATGCTGATGCGGCGTTATGACGCGCCGTCTGTTTTCAATTAAACCGGATAGACGATATACCGCGGTGAGACGTTGGTATCCATTACCGCTTTTTTGGATTTAAACAGCGGCGTATCGCCGAGCACGATTTCATCATCATAATGGCCGGTGACCAGTACATTGGTCTGACCCTGTTCCGGGGTAAATAGAATGTGGTAATTGGTGATTATCTTGTAGGTGTCGTTACCCATTGCCTCGGCGGAAATGCGCTGAGTAAAGTGACGGGTCTGGTAATCCTCGAAGGTTCCAGCCCACACCTTGGTGACGTAGGTGACCCGGTCCTGCAAACGGGCATAGCAGTCATCCAGCATCAGCGCGATGGGCAGGTTGTTGGCCTCATTCTCGGCGGCGATACAGATATACGAGCCATCGGTCGTAAAACTGGCTAGCCAGCCGTCCATGTTTTTGGTGTCAAGTGCATGGATGTAACTGTTTTGTGCGTTATCGAGTGCTAGTAAAATCTCGTTGGATAATTGGCTCATGCTTCCTCCCTGTTGAAGCCTAAAGTTTTTCGGTAATATTCCCAACGGGGCAAATTGCCGGCCTCGTCATTTTGTTTGAAATCGTACCAGATACGGTCTTCGTGCTTGACCCCTTTTTGAAAGGTAACGTTGCCAGGGGTGTGATTGCCGAGATGGATGCGGTGAAAAATGGACGCATCTTCCATCGATACCAGTCCGGTAGGCCCAAGCATGTTGGAGGATTGACGAATGCGGTGCTTAATCATTTCATCGTCGTCATCTTCGTGGCAATAGTAGCCGTAGTGGACTTCGGTTTTACCCACGCCGCGCGGAAAGGCAAAGCGAATATTGATCATGTCCATGTGCTTGGTGATGACCGTAATCGGAAAAGTGCTGGCGATGGCAGAGCCTTTTGAGCTCTCGGTGCCCTTAAATTCCAGCAGGCAAGGATCGTTGAGAAAATCGGTGCCTTTGGGGACTTTTAACTCGGACTCAAAACCAATATGGCCGTTTTCTGTGGCGTACTGTTCACCTTTGCCGCCCTGCCAATCGAGCAGTTTGAAAGCAGCGTGGAGCAGCGGCGCGTGGTAGCCATCGTTATCGACGTAGGCCTTCCAGTTGACGTCATAGAGGACCTTTTGGTAGCCGAGCAAGCGTAGGCGACCGTCACCATTAAAAGTCGTCGCCAGTGCGCTTTTGACTCGCCCCAGGTAACTGTCCAGGTCCGGGGTTTCGTCGCTGCAGGTGACAAAAATCAGTCCCAGATATTCGGCGGAACGGATGGTCGGTACGCCGAGCTCTTCCTTGCAATAGCTTGGCGAGAAATCGTCATCGCCCGGTGCGCCGCGCAGATCACCGCGAATATCAAATAGCCAGCGATGATAAGGGCATTCGAACTCTACAGCGTTGCCGCTGACACGGGTCTCTAGCAAATTGCCGCGATGGGAGCAGGCGTTGTAGAAAGTACGGATTTCACCGTCATCGCCGCGAACGATCAATATCGGCCGTTCGCCAACATTAATGGTTTTGAAATCGCCGATATCGGGCAGTTCGCCGGTGTGGGCTACCGGATGCCATTCCGGACCGTAGAAAATATTCTCCAGCTCTAGCTGATAGACATCCTCGCGGAAGAAAATATCTTTCGGGATTTCATTAACCTTCGCTGGCCAGGTGACCAGCGGAGAGTATTTTTCGGGTGCGTTCATCTTTCTCTCTCCGGGCAAGGTTTAATCGACTCGACATGCTGCTGTTTGTTCTGTGTTTGCTGCGCGCCTTATACGACGCTGCAGGTGTGAAGCTATTCTGCTTGCCCGCAGGAATACGGGCAAGCAGTGATTGGATGGCGGTGGTTATTCCCCGCCGGGAAATAGTCTTATTACGCCAAGACCACCATCGGTATTGATGGTAACTCCGGTCATGGGGCCGGAATTTTCCGGTGACGCCAGCAGCACATAAGGGCCGCAGTAGTCCGCCGGTTTGGGGGCAAACTGTAACGGCACCATGTTTTCTATCATCTCTTCCAGACCCGGCATTGAGTCGAGCTTCTGGTCGGCCATGCCCATGGCGTTTAGTCCACCTAACTCGGTCTTCATGCCGCCGGGAGCCACACCGTTAACGCGAATCTCTGGCGCTAGTTCCTGGCCGAGCTGTTTGATCAGGCCGATAACCGCGTGTTTTGATGCGGTGTAAATCGGCCCGCCGCCGCCGGGGTAAAAACCGGCGTTGGAGACAGTGAAAATAATGCTGCCACGGGTTTTTTTAAGCTCTGCCGATGCCGCTTTGGCGCCGAGTAGATAGCCTTTGACGTTGACCGAAAAAAGCTCGTCAAAGGCTGCACTGATCGCGTCGCCATCGAGGTCATTGACCGACTGAAAGTAGTCGAACACGCCCGCATTACCGATAAAGGTATCGAGTTTGCCAAACGCTGCCACGGTAGCTTCGACAGCGGCCTGATTGTCGGCATAGTTAGCAACATTGCCCTGGGTAACTGAGACCTGGTCACCAAATTCGGTTTTAAGTTGCTTGGCTTTGTCGGCGCTGAATTCCAGCACCCCGACTTTGGCGCCTTCTGCTAAAAACCGCTCCAGCAGCGCTTTGCCCATGCCAGAACCGGCACCGGTGATCAGAACAACTCTATTTTCCATCCAGCCCATGTTGACGCTCCCACAATTATTCAAAATAAATGCGCCCGCCGGAGGCCTACCGGCGGCCGCTGTACACCCGACGGGTTTCTAGATTTTGCCAGTACCAAAAAAACTACGGGCAATGGGGTTGAACTCTTCCGGTTGCTCGTACTGTGGCCAATGCGCCGAGTCATTTTTCATTACATAGAGCTGGGCGTTGGCAATTTTTTCTGCGCCATACTCGCCGACTTCAACGCCGTGTACCGGATTGTCGGCTGTCCACAACAGGAGTGTTTCGGCCTTGATCTGATCCAGCGGAATCAGGTTGTCGTCGTGAGTTTTCATCATCGCGTTAATGCGCGGAGCTACGGTTTTCATTTCTGGCTGGGTATAAATGTTCAGCCGAGTTCTGACCAGTTCTTCGGTAATCATGTCGTAGTTGTTGGCGTTAAACAGCCACTTCATGCGGTTTTCAATGCTCTCGTAGTTAACACCGGCAGCAGCAGCTTCTTTGCTCAACCGAGCCAGGTCAGCCATGTCGGCACGACCCTTGTCGGTGAGAATTGGGAAACCGGCGCTGGTGTTGAGCATTAGCCGCAGTACCCGCTCAGGGTATTTGCAGGCAAAGGTGCCCGAGGTCCAGCCGCCAAGGGATTCGCCGGAAAGATGGGCTTTGTCGACGCCGAGAGCGTCCATTACTTCACCCAGATGCTCGACCAGCATGTCTACGGAGTAGTCCACTTCCATTTTTTCTGAATAGCCGTGGCCGACGTAGTCATAGGCGACGACGTGAAACTGATCGGATAGCGCCACCACGTTCTTGGCATAGGCTTCCATGTGTCCACCAATGCCGTGCAGGAAAATCAGTGTTTCATTTGCCGGGTCGCCGGCCTCAGCAATGCGCACTCGGCCAAAGTTTTTAGTCTGGATGAAACGGATTTCGGCACCGATAAAATCTAGCCACAAGCTCATTAAATCTCTCCCTTTTTAAGTCTAGTGTAGAAGGTAGGGTATTTGGTCCGGTAAAAATTCCGGGTGCTCATTGTGGGCGCGCGTTCCCGGTTTGTAAAACCGATTCTCAGGACAACTCTCCGGAAATTAGTCGGTTTTCCTATTAGGTGTATGTGATGGGTATCAAAAAAATGTCACCCCTCCATTCGGTTGACATGGGTCAGAAGTAAGCCTGCTCAAGGGTGACATGATCCGTTCCCACAGCTAGTGACGAATGGTTCCATGCTGAACATTAAGTAGCAATTTGCCTGGAATGAACTGGAGAAATTAGATATGGACGCAACGACCAAACGCCCGAGTGCTGCCGACCTGGCGGCTTATATAGACGAACGTTTTGATGAAGGGGTTGACCGGGTCGATCGCTCGATTTTTACCGATCCAGACTTGTTTGAACTGGAGATGGAGAAGATCTGGGAAGGTAACTGGATTTACATGGCCCACGAGAGCCAGATCCCCAACCCCAACGATTTCATGACCCTGACCATGGGTCGCACCCCAGTCATTCTGGTGCGCGATCCGGATGGCAACGTCAACGCGTTCGTAAACGCCTGTGGTCATCGCGGCACCACGTTGTTACGTGAAGAGTGCGGTAACAAAGTGGACTACAGCTGCCCGTTCCACGGCTGGGTGTTTAATACCCGTGGTGACGCAGTGGTGGTTTTTAAGGAAGAAGTGGGTGACTACCCAGATCAGTTTGATAAAAAAAACTACGGCCTGACTCCGGTAGCTAAAGTAGAGAGTTATCGTGGCTTTATTTTCGGCAGTTTGAACGGTGATGTGCTTGAGCTGACGGATCATCTCGGCCCGACCACCACCATCATTGATTTGTTAGTCGACCAGTCCCCTGATGGCCTGGAAGTGCTGCGCGGTCACTCCACCTACCTGTTTCAGGGTAACTGGAAAATTCAGGCGGAAAATGGTGTCGATGGCTATCACCTGTTTGCTACCCACGGTAATTACGTAGCCACCACCATGCACCGTCGGAATTTACTCGGCGATGCCGATGAGGTGAAAGCGATGCAGGTCGGCGACATGATCGGTAAAAAAGGTGTTGGCGGTTATTTTGATCTCGGCCATGGTCACTGCACGCTGTTTGGTACCTTTCCGAATCCTGAAGATCGTCCTAATTTTAGCCAGCTGGAGACTTACACTGAAAAATTTGGTGAAGCTAAAGCGCGGTGGATGGTTACTAAATTGCGCAATACTTTGGTTTATCCCAATGTGTTTTTAATGGACCAGACCTCCACGCAGATTCGTGTTTTCCGCCCGATTGATGTGGATACTACCGAGGTGACTATCTTTGGTATTGCTCCGGTCGGTGAGAGTGATAAAGACCGGTCCCACCGGATTCGTCAGTGGGAAGATTTTTTCAACGCCTCCGGCATGGCAACCCCCGATGACATCATGGAGTTCAAGCAGAGTCAGATGGCTTTCAAAGCCAAATCGGCGCGCTGGAATGATGTGTCCCGTGGTTTGAGCACGCGTAAGTTAAACGAGGATCACCCAGAAGCTGCGGAGTTAGGTATTAAGGTCCAGGGCGGTGGAATGATGCTGGAGGACGAAGGCATCATGGCGGCCCAGCATCGCTGGTGGTTAGAGACTATGAGCAGCTAGCTCTAAATTGTCCGCTTGTTAGCGTCGAACTAAATATTAAGTCACAATAAGGAACTGGACTAATGGATGCAAATTTAATTGCTGAATGCGCCGATGTGCTTTATCGCGAGGGCCGTCACCTTGACGACAATGATTGGGATAACTGGCTGGGTCTTTTTACCGAGGATAGCTGGTGGCATATCCCCATGTGGGTCAATGAATACGAAGTAACCACCGACCCGCAGCGGGAACTCTCACTGATGTGGTACCCCAATCGTAGCGGGCTGGAAGATCGTATTTTCCGTATTCGCACGGGTGCTTCGTCGGCGTCAACACCGCTGCCACGCACGGTGCACGCTATCTCAAACGTTTCCGTTGAAAAAAAGGACGATGGCGAATACACGGTTTTTTCAGTCGGCGTGGTAAGCAGTTTTCGCCATAAAAATCATGACGAATTTTACTGTCGTTATGAACATACTCTTCGGCGTACCGATGACGGGCTGAAAATTTGTGGAAAGAGAACCATTGTCAGCAATGATTTAATTCCAGATATCATTGATATCTATAGCGTTTAGTTAATCGCTAATCCTGAAAAAGCCGCTCATGAGCGGCTTTTTTTGTTGGCGGGAGCAGGTTTGGTTATGTGATTGATTTACGGTAATGTACGGGCATAAAAGCCACTGTTATGGTTTGATCCAGGAGGAGTGATGAATAATCCCAACGAACAATTTGTTGCCGCAAACTATATCGAGGAGCGCCAGGCGGACGGCGTAGCCCGGGTCAACCGGTCGATTTTCACCGATCCGGATCTGTTTGAGCTGGAGATGGAGAAGATATGGGAGGGTAACTGGATTTACCTGGCCCATGAGAGTCAGATTCCCAATCCCAACGATTTCATGACGCTGTTCATGGGACGTACCCCCATTATTCTGGTGCGCGACCCAGAGGGTAACGTTAACGCCTTTGTAAACGCTTGCGGTCATCGCGGCACTACCCTGCTGCGCGAAGAGTGCGGTAACAAGGCGGATTACAGCTGCCCGTTCCACGGCTGGGTGTTCGATACCCGTGGCGATGCCACGGTGGTTTTTAAGGAAGATGTGGGTGACTACCCGGAGCAGTTCGATAAAAAGGACTACGGTCTAACCAAAGTCGCTAAAGTCGAGAGTTATCGCGGTTTTATTTTCGGTAGTCTGAACGGTGACGTGGTTGAGCTGGCCGAACACCTGGGGCCAGCATCGACCTTTATCGACCTGCTGGTGGATCAGTCGCTCGACGGTATTGAAGTACTCAAAGGCCGGTCGAGCTACATTTTTCAGGGCAACTGGAAAATTCAGGCCGAAAATGGCGTTGATGGTTATCACGTCTACGCCACCCACGGTAATTACGTCGCCACCACCGAGCGGCGGCGCAAGTTGCGCGGGGAGGAGGACGTGGTCAAACCGATACAGGTTGGCGACATGATCAACCAGCGTGGCATGGGGGGCACTTTTGAGCTGGGGCATGGCCATTGCGTGGTCTACGGCAATCTCCCCAATCCGGGAGACCGTCCCGGTTATGGGCTCTATGAGGAGCATAAGCAGAAGTATGGTGAAGTCAGGACCCACTGGATGCTGGGGCGGATGCGCAATATGCTGCTCTACCCCAACGTATTCGTGATGGATCAGACATCCACCCAGATTCGCGTGTTCCGGCCGATTGATGTGGATACTACCGAGGTGACCATTTACGGTATCGCCCCTAAAGGAGAGAGTGACGCGGATCGCTCCCGTCGAATTCGCCAGTATGAGGACTTTTATAACGCTAGCGGTATGGCCACCCCAGATGACATCACCGAATTTAAACAGAGCCAGATTGCCTTTAAAGCGAAAAATGACCGCTGGAGTGACGTGTCTCGGGGGTTAAAGAACCGAATAATCGGAGAGACCCACCCAGATGCAGCCGAACTTGATATTGAAGTTCCCGGCGGGGGAATCATGTTTGAGGACGAGGGGGTGATGTTTGGTCAGCACCGCTGGTGGGCGCAGATTATGGGCCGCTAATAAGTCCGATTGTTCGCTGGTTATTGGTAGTTGCAGAGGCCCCGACATGTCGGGGCCTCTGGCATTGTAGCGACGAGGTTTTGCCTCGCTGGTCGTGGCGGCTGGTTGGATATAGAATTGCCCCTCATGCCTGAAAAAGGCGTGTGAAGTTTTACCCAAAAAAACTGCGACTAAAAAATGCGTAGAACCTGCCAGTCGGCCCAGTAAATCACACTGAATTGATTTTCGGACCGATTAAAGTTGAAAAGTTAGCCACGGCTACGTGGCGATGGAGCGAAACTCATGAATAAACCTGTTGACTCTGCTATCCCTCGTAAGTTGATCGA
>Ga0164313_10005210_pt1 | contig 11513 bp, 11 predicted proteins | sample GuaBasSedimGuay4_FD_113735 | JGI IMG/M metagenome (GOLD analysis project Ga0164313, IMG submission 113735) | Subseafloor sediment microbial communities from Guaymas Basin, Gulf of California, Mexico - Guay4, Core 4569-4, 0-3 cm | ecosystem: Environmental > Aquatic > Marine > Hydrothermal vents...
CAGCACAGCCAAGAGCGTCGATGTCGACCTGGATCTGCTCGACAGCTACGACGAGATCATCCGGGGCATGGAACTGTTCCTCGTCAACCGCGCCAAGGAGCACGACGTCAACGCCTTCCATCGGCTGCGCTCGGTGCCGGGCATCGGCAAGATCCTGGCGATGACGATCCTCTACGAGATCCAGGACATCGCGCGCTTTCCGCGCGTGCAGGACTTCGCCAGCTACTCGCGGCTGATCAAGTGCGCCTCGGAGTCGGCGGGCAAGCGCAGCGGCACGTCCGGCGCCAAGATCGGCAACGTGCATCTCAAGTGGGCCTTCTCCGAAGCGGCGGTGCTCTTCCTGCGCAACAACGAGCCGGGGAAGAGACTGCATGCCCGTCTGCAACGCAAGCACGGCAAGGGCAAGGCGCTCAGCATCCTGGCGCACAAGCTCGGCCGCTGCGTCTACTTCATCCTGCGGCGCAAGACCGCCTTCGACATGGAGCGCTTTCTGGCTGCCTGACAACACACCAAGGAGGAGGGCGCGTGAGCCCGTTTCCTAACTCGAGCCACATGGGCCGAGCCGCCATCAGATCCCAACGCAGCACGACAGGTCATGCGGCCTCGACCGCGCCCGTGGATCTTCGGCCGAGCGCCCGGCAGCCCGATGACTTGATTCGACACGCGCCCTCTCTCCGTTTCGCTTACTCGATCTGATCTCAAAGGACTCTGCCCCTCCCCCGAACCCGGATCTCACTGGACAGCCGCACTGAGCCAGCAACCTTTGAATGGGACGGCACGAGGGAACCGATGTGTTTCTAGGACGCTCCGGGCACACACGCCCGGGGCTACGCCGCCCCGCTGCAGCACCGCGGGGACCACGGCTACTGATCCTCAATAAGTGTTTGGTGCAGCGTCCCAGCGACCCGCGCCTGATGCCCGAAACGAAGCCAGGGACCACCAGATCAATCGCGCACTCAACGGGAGGTGACACGCCTCGCGACAGATAAACTCCGCCTATTGACGCTGGGGGGCCTCATAAGTGTTAGGCGATCTAATCGTCGAAGTTCCAAGTCTCTGTCTCGTTCTGCCACGAGTAGTATGGGTACAGCATATCGTAGAGCGGGAGCTCAAGGCCGAAGACCAACGAGTAGCCACCATCTGCGAGCAATCGGTAGTCCCACTCGGTTCTGCCCGCCTCAGGGGGAGGGACTTGCGCGAGATACCCTGGAGCCAGGTCGCTCAGAGCGCGTGGATACTCGCCCCGATCAACTTCAAACTGCTCGATCGCAGCCGCAATCGTAGCGCCAAGTTGCTTAGTCCGAGCGACCGCCTCGGTGTCGTTGAATGAGATTCTTGCAGCGATGCCCGCTTGACGCTTCTGCCACAAAAACGCGCCCACAGCCAACACCAGGGCAGCGAGGAATAGGGCGAGCCACCTTCGGCCTTGAGCACGACCTCGGTTCTCCGCGGCTTGCGCGAGGCTCCCTTCCAAGTTGGCAGACTGCGTAGCTTCGATTGGGCGCACGCTGATTCGCCTAACGGTTCGGTCGTTCAGCGGCGGGCCGCGCAGCGGACCGTCCGCTGCAACGACTTGATCCTCATCAAGGCCCTCCTGAAGCTACCGGACCGCCCGCTAGCCTGGATGCGACCACAATCACCACATCCTCCAGGAGGACGCATGAGATTCTACACGATGCGGCACAAGCACACCTGCGGCATCGATCTGCACGCCCGAACAATGTACCTGTGCATCCTGGACGCCGAGGGCAACGTCCTGCTGCACCGCGACATGCCGACCGATGCCGAGGCGTTCCTGGCCGCTATCGAGCCCTTCCGCGACGACCTGGTCATCGGCGTCGAGTGCATCTTCACCTGGTACTGGCTCGCCGACCTCTGCGCTCGGGAGGAGATCGTCTTCGTACTGGGCCACGCCCTGTACATGAAAGCCATCCACGGCACCAAGTCCAAGAACGACCGCATCGACGCGCTCAAGATCGCCAAGCTGCTGGCCAGCGGCATGCTGCCCCACGCCTACGTCTACCCGCGCGAGATGCGCGCCACCCGCGACCTGATGCGCCGTCGGCTGCACCTGGTCCGCAAGCGCGGTCAGCTGCTGGCCCACATCGAGAACACCTACAAGAGCATGCGGCAGCCGAACTTCATGGCCAAGAGGGAGAGGAGCCACTGTGGCCCGCCCTCCACCACCTCCCCACCACACGTCCGGCCACCCCCACCCCGCTCACCACCCCCTACTCCACCAGCTTGACCACGTACACCGGCGGCAGGTGCTCGCTCAACGTGCTCCAGCTATCGCCGCCGTCCTCGCTGATCCAGAGCGAGCCGGTGGTGCTGCCGAAGACCAGCGTGCTGCCGCTGGCGTCCACGGCCAGGGCGTGGCGGTAGACCAGGTCGTAGGCGTGGCGCTGGGGCAGGCCCTGGCGCAGCACCTCGAAGCTCTGGCCGCCGTCGCGGGTGCGCGAGACCACCACCTGCCCGGAGCCGGGGAAGCGCTGGTCGTCCTTGACGGCAGGAACGAACCAGGCCGTGTCGGGGTCGTTGGGGTGCACCGCTACCGCAAAGCCGAAGTGGGTCGGCTTCGCGGTCGTGATCTCCTGCCAGCTGGCGCAGCCGTCGCCGCTGCGGAAGATGCCGTTGTGATGCTGGGTCCAGTAGACGTCGGGCGCGCTGGGGCACTGCACCACGCGGTGCGGGTCCTGCAGGTTGGGTTCGTGCTGCTGCTCGGGCGGCAGGTACTCGGCGCGCATGCCCGTGGCGCGGCAGGCCCAGGTCTGGCCCGCGTCCTCGCTGAGCCACACGCCGCCACATGAGATGCCGATGACCACGCGCCGGCTGTCGCGCGGGTCGACGCAGACCGAGTGGATGCCCGGCCAGTCCGCGCCGCCGCCGAACCACTCTCTGCGTTCGGGCATGTTCCAGAGCGACTCGACCAGCTGCCAGGAGTCGCCGCGGTCGTCGCTGCGGAACAGGCCGCCCGGCAGGGTGCCGCACCAGAGCGAGCCGGGCCGGTCGGGGCCCGCGCTCTCCAGGGCCCAGGTCAGCTTGAGCGCCCAGGGGATGGGCGCGCGGTCCTGGGCGCCGAGGTCGTCCTCGCCCTCGGGCTTCTCGGGGTAGCTGGGCACGCCCACCTCGATCCACTCGCCGCCGGCGTCGCGGCGGTGCAGCTTGGAGCCGAAGTGTCCGTGGTCGAGGGCCGCGTAGTCGGCGCCGTCGCGGGCGTCGTGGTGCAGCATGGGCACGGGCACGCCCAGGAACGCCACCTCGTCATCGATGGCCCAGGCACCGTCCACACGCCGCAGCGTGAACAGGCCCTTGCGCGTACCTACCTGGATCCGCTCAACCACCGGCCGTCTCCTCGTCCGTCGGGGGCAGCGCGGCGGCGATGTCGACGCTGTGCACCTCCACCCGGTGAAAGCGCACCGAGGCGTCCCAGGTGGCCAGGCCGATGCGGTCGTGGGAGCGGGGCAGGGGGTCGCCCTCCACCACCGTCAGGACCTCCTGGCCGTCGATCAGCAGGAAGCTGCGCTGTCCGGCGCGGCCCACGATGATCTCGTAGATGTGACCCGGGTCCATGGGCCCCGCACGCACGGTGGCGGCCGGGCCGTTGGGGTGGCGCTCCAGGCCGTGACGCGAGGTCCACCAGCCGAAGGTGCCGGCGATCAGGCAGGGCTCATCCAGCGTGCCGGTGCCGAACAGGTAGACGTTGAGGTCGCTCTTGTGAGGCGGCACCGCCTGGGCCCAGACGCGCACGATCACGTCCCCCGGGAAGGGGCGCGTGCACCACAGCGCGGCGGGGCCCTGGTGCTCACTGGTGCCCACCACGCCGTGGGGCCCCGGCTCCCAGCTGCCCGACTCGACCTCCCAGTCGTCGAAGGCGCGCTCGCGGATGAAGTCGCTGGCGTAGATCAGCGACTGGCCGTCCAGGCGCACCTGCTGCAAGCCGAGCTGGAACACGGTGGGTCCTTGCTGGGGCATGGGACGGGGCTTGGGGCCGATGCAGCCGCCCAGGGTCAGGGCCAGCAGCGCGCCCGTGAGCCAGCGCATGCAACGGCTGGTTGTCATGTCCACTCTCCGCCTGTCGCGCGTGGTGATGTCGACGCGCTCATGGGTCCATTCGGCTACCCGTCTGACCACGTTCATCCTCCACTCAGGGCCTGCATGACGTAGACCTCCGACGAGCCCTGCAGCGCGTCGCTGAGGCCCTCGCGGTCATGGATGGGCGCGCCGTCAACAAACACGAGCATGTGCCGACGCAGCCCGCCCGACTCATCCAACACGTACCCCAGGGCGCGGGGGTTGTCGGCCAACGCCGCCGCCAGCGCCTGCGCCACGGTGCCGCCCTGGACCTGCGCCGGCGGGCACGCCACGTGCCGCTGCAGGTTGGGCGTGAAGCTCACACGGGGCATGGATGCGGCTCCTGCGGCGGCTGGCTTGCCGTCCGGACGCGGCCGCGCGCCGGACAAGAGGCAGCATCCCGGCCCTCTGAGCCGGCGTCAAGCCAGCCGGGGCGCCACCCGGCATTGCCAGCTCGCCCCCCGCGCGGTCAGGATGGGGCCGTGAATGCACAGACACTGCTGACTTGCCTGGCCCTGCTGCTCTGCCCCACGCTGGCCCCCGGGATGACGCTCCCGGCGCCAGCGGCTGCGCTGACGCCGCCTGCCCCGCCAGCGCGCGCGACGCTGCCGGCGGTCGCGGCACCGTCGGCGCGCCCCCTGCCAGCGGCGCTCCCGCTCCCGCTCCCGGCCCCCGCCACGCTCGTGCCGGCCCAGGACCCAGCGGACGCCCAGCCCGCCTCGCCGCAGGAGCCGCTGCCCCCGGGCGCCGTGGCCAGCCTGGACGGCGAGCTGGTGAGCGAGGCGGCCTTTGTGAACTACCTCGGCAGCGCCTTCGCGCGCCAGCCGGAGGGGCACCAGGCCCTGCAGCAGCTCTTCGTGGAGGCCCTGCTGGCGCAGGAAGCCAGCGCGAGAGGCCTGGTGGTCGACCTCGAGCTGACCAAGGCGCTCTTTGATCGCTACGAGGCCCAGGCCCGCGCGGCCAGCGGCGGCGCCACCGGTCTGCTGGAGAACGCCGGCGGCCCGGCTGCGGCCGACCTGCTGGAGGCCACCCTGCGCCTGGCGGCCTTGCAGCGCGTGATCGTGGCGCACGAGGACGGCGTGGACGACCCGCTGGACGTGACCGACGCGCGCCTCTCGGCCTGGCTGACCGAGGCCCAGGAGCGCTGCGAGCTGAGCGAGCGCCGCCCCAACGACAGCGTGGCCGCCAGCTGGACCGGGGGCGAGATCCCGCGCTCGGTGGTGGGCCTGCGGCTCATGCGCATGCTGCCGCCGGAGGTCGTCTCCGGGGTGCTGACCGAGCTGCTGGGCATCGTGGCCATCAGCCGCGTGGCCGCCGCCCGCGGCATCGAGTTCAGCACCGACGCCGCCGTGGCCGAGCTGACCGAGCGCGAGCGCCTGGTGACCTCCACCCCCGCCGCCACCGGCATCAGCTACGAGGAGTACCTGCTGCAGACCGAGGGCCTCAGCATCGAGGAGCTGCTGGCGTCGCCGGGCTTCCGCGCCGAGGTGCTCATGGTGGCGCTGGTGGATGCCGACTGGGACGCCGCCCAACTGGCGCTCCTGTTCGAGGAGCTGCGCGAGCCGCTGGCCGAGCGCTTCGGCCCCGACGTGACCCTCGACCAGGCCCTGCCCACGCTGCTCAAGGAGGCCCGGCAGCGCGCCTACCGGGACGTGCTCGGCTCGGTTACGATCGTGCGTCGCTTCTGAGCCTCGGCCGCCCGCCGTCGCTCCGCGCGCCGGGAGCCTCACCCATGTTCATCGGCAAGGTCGTCGGCACCGTGGTGTCCACCATCAAGGACCCCAAGGTGACCGAGCTCAAGCTGCAGGTGGTGGCCGAGCTCGACGAAGCGGGCCTGCCCCGCGGCAAGTACGTGGTGGCCGCCGACACCGTCGGCGCCGGACACGGCGACCTGGTGCTGTTTGCCCAGGGCTCCAGCGCGCGCCAGACCGTGCTGACCGACGGCCGCCCCATCGACGCGGCCATCATGGCCGTGATCGACAGCTGGGATGTCGAAGGTCGGCTCGTCTACCAGAAGGAGGGCCTGGAGGCCCTCGGCCTCGATCCGGCCGAGGTCTGAGCGTGCACCTCGGGCGCGTCATCGGCCGGGTCGTCGCCACGCGGCGCAGCGATGGTCTGCAAGGCCAGCGCTTCCTGATCGTGCGCCCGCTCGATGAGCGCGGCGAGGCCTGCGCGCCCACGCTGGTGGCCTGCGACGTGGTGCAGTCGGGCCTCGGCGACGTGGTGCACGTGTGCGACGGGCGCGAGGCCACCCTGGCGCTGGAGACCAGCTTCGTGCCGGTGGACGCCACGCTGGTGGGCCACGTCGAGCAGTTCGCCCACGAGACGCCCACGGCGAAGCGACGCCCATGAAGATCGGACGCGTCATCGGCACCGTGGTCACGCCGGTGCAGCACCCCGCCTACGACGGCATGACGCTGCTGGCCGTGCGCCCGCTGGACCCCGACGGCAGCGAGGCCGACGAGCGCATGTTCGTGGCCGTCGACCGCGCCCAGGCCGGGGTCGGCGATCGCGTGCTGCTGATGGCCGAGGGCAGCTCCGTGCGCGACGTGCTCGGCATGCCCCACGCGCCCATCCGCTGCGCGGTCGTCGGCGTCATCGACGAGATCGAGGTGGACGGCGCGCGCACCTATCCCACAACTCCCGGACACGAGGCCTGACCATGAGCGATCGCTGGAGCCGCGGTGGCAGCCCTGACGACCTGCCCACCTCAGACATCGACGCCATCCCCAGCGCCTGCGATGCGCCGGCCGTGCAGCCCCAGCGAGCCGGCAAGCCCATCGGCGTCACGCCCTGGCAGGCCCCCGTCGCGCCGCCGCTGCGCCACGGCGTGCTGACCGACGCCGCCCGCGACGACAAGGCGGCCCTGGCCAAGCAGATCTGCGACGTCATGCGCCTCATGTACGAGCAGGAGGTGGTGGTCGCCAACGACGGCAACGTCTCCTGCCGCCTGCCCAACGGCAACATCCTGATCACGGCCAGCGGCATCCTCAAGGGCTTCATGACGCCCGACGAGATCATCGAGTGCGACCCCGAGGGCAACAGCCTCGACGGGCGCCGGGTGACCAGCGAGATCAAGATGCACGTGGCGGCCTACCAGGTGCGCCCCGACATCCGCGCGGTGGTGCACGGCCACCCCATCTTCGCGGTGGCCTTCAGCCTGGCGGGGCTCTCGCTGGCCGAGTGCAACATCCCCGAGATCATCGTCACCATGGGCGCCATCCCCACCGCGCCCTACGCCACGCCCGGCACCTACGATCTGCCCGCCGTGCTGGCCGGCCACCTCGCCAACGGCGACGCCGTGATCATGGAGCGCCACGGCGTCGTGACCGTCGGCAGCGACATCTTCGACGCCTTCAAGAAGATGGAGATGGTGGAGCACACCGCCAAGATCATGCACGCCGCCCAGACCCTCGGCGGCCAGGTCAAACCGCTCAACCAGCAAGAGGTGCAGGAGCTGCTCGACAGCCGCAAGGCCCTCGGCATCACCACGACCAACACGATGTGCTGGAAGTGCGGCGCCGACCAGGAGTGCGAGGCGCCGGATGACTGAGTCGGAATGGAGACGACTGTGCACTCATTGCCGACGTGCTTCGCTGGCGTCCTGTGCACATCCAGCTTGTAATCACACAAGGCCACTGAGATGACAGACTCGACGTTCATTGAGCGAGTAGCGCTGCGCAATTACAAGAGCATTGGCGCTTGCGATGTCAGGCTTGGAAATCTCACATTCCTCGTCGGTCCAAACGGGTCTGGAAAGAGCAACTTCCTAGATGCACTGGAGTTCCTTGCCGACGCCACAAGGAATTCCCTCGACCATGCCCTCAGAGGACGAGGCGGAATCAACGAAGTCCGTCGTCGCTCAAAGGGCCATCCAACTCACTTCGGCATTCGAGTCGAATTCCGAATCCCCAATATCGCAGTAGGCCATTATGCGTTCTTGCTAGGAGCCAAGAAGGACGCATACATAGTCCAGCGAGAAGAGCTCGCCTTCTCGGAACTTACCGCGCAAGGAACCATCTACCATCGGTATTTGGTTGAGAATGGGGAAGTAGTTGAATGCACAACCCCCGCACCACCCGCCGCGTCTCGAGACCGGCTGTACTTGGTGAATATCTCTGGCCTTCCGCAGTACAGACCGATCTACGATGCGTTCTCGCGAATGGGGTTCTACAACTTGAATCCGGATGAGATGCGCGATCTCCAGCCGCCCGATCCAGGGGACTTACTCAAGAGCGACGGGAGTAACCTCCCAAGCGCACTTGCCGCCCTTGCGAGGAGGAACCCGAGAGCGAAGCAACGGGTTTGTGAATACCTTTCCTCCGTCGTCCCTGGTATTTCTGACTTCTCAACGATTACACAGGGAAATAAGGAGACGATCGAGTTCCGGCAACTTGTTGCAGGCGCACCCCAGCCATGGCGTTTCACGGCATCAAGCATGTCCGATGGAACACTTCGAGCACTTGGGATCCTGACAGCCCTATTCCAGAACACGCGACCGGGCTCTAACCCCGCGCATCTCGTTGGGATAGAAGAGCCCGAGACAGCCCTGCACCCCGCTGCGGCGGGCGTTCTGATCGATAGCTTTGAGGAAGCGTGCGAACACGTCCAACTAATCGTAACTAGTCACAGCCCTGAGCTCCTAGACAACGAGGCCATCGGCAACGACAATCTACTTGCAGTAGTGTCAGATGATGGGAACACCCACATAGGCCCGATTGACAATGCTGGTCGATCGGCGCTCAGAGACCATCTCTATACAGCGGGCGAGTTGCTGAGAATGGACCAGCTTCGCCCGGACCCGCAGAGCAGAGTCACGCCAGAGCAACTCGACTTGTTCAGGAAACTACATGCGGATCGCTAGTATCGTGGAAGGGAAGGGCGACGCAGAGGCATTCCCTGTCCTCCTTCGTCGCATTCTCCACGACGTGTGCCCGCGCGAGCACCATGACGTACTGCGGCCCATTCGCATTCCGCGCAGCAGGCTTGTTCGCCCAGGCGAATTGGAACGAGCGGCAGACCTAGCGTCCCGAATGACCGGCCCTGGTGACGCCGTGGTAGTCCTCATTGATGCAGACGATGACCGGCCTCAGTGCCTTGCACCAGAACTGCTCCACCGTTTGACTCGAAGGGACCGAGTTTACCGCGTAATTCTAGCCAACCGTGAGTTCGAGGCTTGGTTTCTCGCTGCAGCGAAATCGCTTCAAGGAAGACGAGGGCTTCGCGACGACATCACAGCCCCCTCGAATCCAGAGGACATTCGTGACGCCAAGGGCTGGCTCCGCGAGCACTCAGTTAGTGGATCGTCATATCGACCCACTGCAGACCAAGCAGCTCTCTCAGGCGTCCTAGATCTAGATCTCGCCATGCGCGCGCCGTCCTTCGCGAAGCTAGTTCGCGACATCCGCTCAGTCACTGAAGGAACAGCAACGTAGAGTCCGACCAGTTTGGGTAAGTCGACTCGCCTTCGCCGCTAAAACATGACGGATTCCATAGGCGGAGTCTGTGCGCAGGGACTAAATGGGCACTTGCCTCGGAAGAACGCCTTTGCCTTACCCCGTCACCCGCCGCGCCGCGTCCAGCGACTGCGCCGCGCGCACGCGCTCGCCGTGCTCTTCGAAGCCGGGGCGACCCATCAAGCCGTAGGTGACGACCTTGCCGGCCTCCACGCCAGGCTGATCGAAGGCGTCGACGCCGTACAGCTCGCCGCCGTAGGCCGTCGCGCACATGTTCCACATGAGGAACTCGCCCACGTGGGCGGCGTCCACGCGCGGGAAGTTGATCGTGGCGTTGGGCCGGCCCGCGTCCGTGAGCGCCTGGCGCGTGGCCACGCACTCGGCGTCCAGCAGCTGGCCGAAGCTCTTGCCGCCCAGGTACGACAGGCCCTCCAGGCCCGCGGGCGGCCCGGGGATCTGCACGTCGTCGGCGTGCTCCTCGACGCGCACAAAGGTGAAGACCTTGTCCTGCGGGCCGTCCACGAAGAGCTGCACCTGGCTGTGCTGGTCGGTGGCGCCCACGGCGCTGTGCGGCAGGGGCCCCACCCGCGTGCCGTCGGCGGTGCGCTTGCCCAGGCTCTCGGCCACCAGTTGCACGTTCCAGTCGCCCAGCAGGCGCAGGCGGTGGCTGTACGGAAACAACACCTGGATGCCGTGGTCGAGACGCGTGTCCATCAAGTGCCCGCTGGCCGCCATGAGCGCGCCGGGGTTGCTGGCGAAGTCGTCGCGCAGGCAAGCATCACGCCCCCTGGCCGCACCAGCCAACAGCGCCGCCGCGTCCCACCCCATCAGGCAGGCCGGCAGCAGCCCCACCGGCGTGAGCACGCTGAAGCGCCCGCCCACGTTGGCCGGCACCACGAACGACGCCAGCCCGTGCTCCTCGGCGAAGGGCCGCAGAAAGCCCTGCTCGGCGTCGGTGGTCACCACCACGCGCTCGGTCCAGCCGTCTCCCAGCTGCGCCTTGAGCGCCGAGAAGAACAGCAGAAACTGGCTCATGGTCTCGGCCGTCGAGCCCGACTTGGAGATCACGTTGAAGAGCGTCGTGTCCAGGTCGACCACCCGCAGCACGTCGGCCACCAGAGCCGGGTCGACGTTGTCGATCACCAGCAGCCGCGGCGAGCCGTTGCCCGGGTCGAGGTCGTGCAGCGCCGGCGACAGCGCCGCATGCAGCGCCCGCGTGCCCAGCGCCGACCCACCGATGCCCATGATCACCACCGTCGAGACGCGCCCCACCACCTGCGCCGCGTACTCGGTGCACAGCTCCAGCGTGCGCAGATCGTCCGGCACATCAAAGAACCCATGCGTCCCCGCCGCGCGCTTGGCCGTCAGCCCCCCCAGGTGCCCCGCATGCGCCGCCGCCGCCTGCTCCAGCCAAGCGGGATCAAGCCCCACCTCACCCTGCGGACCTCCGCGGATCAGCGCTCCGTAGTCATAGGTCAGCGGCATGACAGCACAGGCTCCAGAGGGCGATGCACCAGCCCTCGATCGTAGCCAACAACGCCACGTCGTTCCCCCTCCGAACGCCGCGCGATTCCCACCCCAAGCCGCCAACGGCGTCGCACCTTCCAGCCCACCGCAAGCCCCGCCCCATCGCACCTGCCAGCACGCCCCAAGCCCCGCACCGTCCCACCAGCCAGCACGCCCCAAGCCCATACCTGCCGCCGCCTCCCCACCGCCGCAGGCGGCACCAGAGGATTCGCCCCGCGAACTCCGCATCCCCCAAACACCCCACCCCGGGGGGGAGCCCCTCCACCCCCGGAGGCCGGTGCGAGCGGCTGGTTCCCGCAGCGAACCACCTGCGACCGGGCGGCCCCGCCGTCCCGGTTCAGGTGATCGAGCGAAGGGAACCAGCCGCTCGCACCGGCCGGACGCCCCCAGCCCCCAGCCCCCACACCCCCACACCCCGCCACCCCCCAGCCACCCATCTCCCCCCACACCCCCGTA
>Ga0164313_10005211_pt1 | contig 11511 bp, 16 predicted proteins | sample GuaBasSedimGuay4_FD_113735 | JGI IMG/M metagenome (GOLD analysis project Ga0164313, IMG submission 113735) | Subseafloor sediment microbial communities from Guaymas Basin, Gulf of California, Mexico - Guay4, Core 4569-4, 0-3 cm | ecosystem: Environmental > Aquatic > Marine > Hydrothermal vents...
CACTGTCTTTAGATTCAATGTTTTTAAATTCTCCTGTAGAAAGATATTCTAACTTATCAAACCGATTTTGATAATCGAACAGTTGAGTTCTAATAGTATCAAGTTCCGAATTCAAACGATTAATTTGTTTTTCAGTCTTTTCAATATTTGTTCCTGGTTTTTTCTCTTGTTCACAGGAGATAAATGCAAATATCAATATGATTATTAGTATTCGGTTCATTTGTATTATTTTAATTACACACAACGGTTTGTTCTATATTTGGTTCTACAAATAATCCCATTTTTTCAATGTTCTCGATAGTGTTTTCCTTTAATTCCAAACATTCTACATACATATAGTAATCATATCCAAATATTATTTTAATACCCGAATGGATTAAATTCATCCATATGGTTTCTCTTAATATCAATCTGATAATTTTGTCGATTTCATTAAATTCCAAAATCGTGTTTTCCTTTAATCGCTGAATTTCTTCATTAAAGTCAATGCTTATATTTTTCAGTCTTCCATCATTTTTGAAGTTTTCAAAATCAGTAGATGAATTGTGTAATTCTATAGAGTCCGTTTGTAAAGTCTTCATGTTTTTTTCATTAAGAATGAGTTTAACTGATTCCACATATGCAGTTTCGATTTTTTCATAATCTTGATAAGTTGTATTCTTGTATTTTGGATTTCCAATATCGCTAATTGCTGTCCATTCCGAATCATCCAAATAATGTCCTTCTTGATTTCTTTTATTTGGGTCAAATTTTGTTATTCTATAACTTATCATATTATTCAAATTGTGGGGAACAAAGGTTTAGGATTGTTACGAATTTAATGAACTCTTATTTTCCCTTAAAAAACCAATTATTAAATATACAATTACCATCGAATCATGCATAAAACCAATATATAATTTAAGTGTTGTCTGGTGTGGTTTTTTATTCCTTCAAAAAATATTTTTTCATATCTATAGGGTATTCAGGTTTATATTCAATTCCAGCCTTATTTAAAGCTGTCATAAATCTAAATACTATTCTTCCCCAAGTCTCTTTATGTGAATCATTAATATTTTCGGGGATTTTCCTCCATTCGTTGGCAATAAACTTGATGTCATTTGGGTCTAACCACACAGCTATCCTCCCTTTATTTGATTCCGTATTATCCATTCCGATTAATTTATTTGCTCTAGAGTTTGTCTGTTGCTTTCCACCATTCCATAATTTCAGCCGCTTTTTTTTCTGCATCCTCTTTATCAGCTGACAGTCCGTAAGTCACAGTTAACTCAGTATCTAAAAAATGAGCTATTTTAAAAAAATTAGAACCTTTGTATAAATGACTTAAAATTTGATGATTTAATGAGTCAAATTCATCTTTTGGTGAATCAGGAATCAAATCCCAAGAATTCAATATTTTTCTCAATTCTAAATTTTTTTTCTTAAAATCTTTCTTTAAATCTTCTTTGTTCATTTCAAAATTACACCTAACATGAGTTCATGAATTAACCACACTAATATATTAATAATTCTGATTGGTATTTGGTTTTGCTTGATTCGGGGTTAAAAATATATAGCAAATTAGTGTGATGAAATTTGGATTTTACCACAGTTCATTGTTAGAACCAGTATTAATTTTCCGTTTTGTAACATCCAATTCCCCAAATATTAATTTTTTCCAATGTATAGTCCAATTCAACCTTATATTGGTCAATAACTTTGAATTCATTTCCAACCTTGAAGTTTGAGTCAAAAAGGTCATCCAAATGTATAGTGTCTTTATCTCTTTTTTCAAAGTTCAGTAAAATAGATTTTTCATTTCCATTCCACAATCCGATGGATTTTATTATGTCAGGTTTGGAATCAGTTTCTTGCATCGGTTCTGGATAAATTTTCATATAAAAATCAAAAGTCCCATTTGGAATTAAAGTCAGTTTTATTAGAGCCAAATCATTATTTCCACTTAAATAAAATACAGTGTCATTAAGTACTAACCTGTCAGATTTAACATTTTCGAATTCTGTGTTTAATTCAGATTTTTGGATTGTTTCTGTTTTTTCAGAACTTTTGTTTTGACAAGAAAATAATATCAAAACTAATATTAGAAACATTGGTTTTATCATTGTAGTTATTTTATTGGTGCTAACTGGAGTTTGTGTTTTAATTCCACGAATATATTAATAATTCTTTTGGATATTTGATTTTGCTTGCTTGAGGATTAAAAATATCTCTAGGTTAATACAATGGAGTCATTTTTGGGGAAGACATGGGCATTATATGTAATATATGGTGCTGTTTTTGTTGAACCATACTCAAGGGTCGTTTGCATTACCTTTCAAACCCAATATAAGATGATTTCCGACATTTTAATGGAATAACCGTCAACTTACATTAAAGCCACTCAAAAGTTCTGCATATGGTTTTAAAATACATTTATTGTGCTGGGTTCCAGGATATAACAGTCTAGATATCTTTAAAGTTTGAATTGATTAACCAATGAAAAGGGTCGTAATTTTGATTGATTTTTGTCAATGTTTGTTTGATAGGGTCATCTTTTTCTTTTAAATTGATTGCAACAAAGAATTACACCTTTTGTTAGGCACTGGCTTTTTTATTCAGACAATAAATACAGCTAAATTCCAAAATATATGAAAGAGAACTGATGGTCCTATTGATTTAGATTTATAATAAATAATTCCAGAAATAATTCCACCAAAAATTGTTAAATAGAATTGATGCCAATCTTGTTTTGATGATTCTAATATCAAATTCAAATATGGGGAATGGATTGATGCAAATACTAGTGAAGCTAATAAAACTGCAATAAATCTATTCATTTTTTTCTGCAAATTGTTCTGAATGTATTCTCTAAAAAACAGTTCTTCACTAATTGGAAATAGCAGAATGTTGGAAATCATGTTTATGTTCCTGAATTTAGGCAGACCATCAAATCTATAAACAATACTGTAATCAGTTCCAAATAAGAAGTTATATATCCAATTCAAAGGTGATTGTATAAAAACAAAGGATATTCCTAATATCAGAGCGAACAAATACCATTTGTAATGAGTTTTCTTAATCAGATTATTAAGAGTCCTATTTTTTATAAAATAAATAAAAATGAGAACTGCGATTAGATTTAATGTTCCTTGTATTAAAAAATAATATTTGTAGTAATTCTCAGATTCAATAGCTTCTGCAATAAAAAACCAAGAACCTATAAGTTCCGTTCCAATAACATAAATTAAAGTTGCTAAAATAGCTTTTGGAATGCTTATCAATTTGTTGTTCAATTTCAATAGTTTTTCAGCTTGTGCCTAAGTTTTGGTTAAAGTTTGTAACGAATTAAACTGGCTCTTATTTTCCTCTAAAAAATCGATTTTTAAATATACTCTACCCATAAAATAAGCCAATAAATCGTAATGATTTTTAGGTGTTGTTATGCACAGATATTCCTTTATTATTAGGTATTCAGCATTCAATTTCGTTCACATTATTTTTTTCAATTCCATGAATAGAACCATAAGTCCGACAGCAATCAAACCTAAAACTGCCATGTTTTTTTTAACTTGACTTGCATAAGCCATTCCATCTTTCTTTGTGATTTTTTCTTTTTTATTAAAATAAAAATTAAAAAAAGAAACACAAAAAATAATAAGGCCAAACCTAAAAAATAAATAATAAAATCCAATAATTATTAAATTCTTGTAATTTTCCTACTTTCTGATTTATTCTTCTATTTTGTAATATTCCTTTTCTGTTCCATCTCTCAAAAGAATAAGTTTATTTGAATTCAGGTATTTTAATTCAAGAGTCATAGTTTCAAATGTGTAGATATACTCTATTTTAAACCCATTTTCATATTTAATTATTTCAACAAAGGCATCATTATCCGTTCTAAAAATTCCTTCCTCTTTGTCATTTGCTTTGAAATATTCTAAGTAACCCTTTCCATTCTTGAACGAATAGTAATAAATAGTTTTTGAATCAGAGTTTTTTAACTTCCATTTTCCGTTTAAATAGAACTCAACTTCCTTTTCCGTTTCACAACAATTAAGATGCTGTCCGAATGTTGTCAGAGATAAAAAGGTAAATATCAAGAATAGAGATTTTCTCATATGTTCGTTAAGATACATGGTTTACAAAAGTTAAAGATTAGACTAGGCTCCTATATTCCGCTGTTAATTTATAATTAAATATTCCACTGACTTCGGGTTTAAGCTCTAACCAAGCCATAAATTTAACCGTTGTTACGACAGTTAAGTCATATCTTAAAATTAATAACACCTTCATACCTCAAAGAATAATTCACTTCTCCAACTAATTCATACAAATTGACTTTGAAATATGTTTTTTTTGGTATTATTGATTTATAAAACCTAAGAATAGTATAGCCATCTTGAACAATTTTATTTAACTCTCTAAGTTTATGAAAATTCTTGTTATCAACACTATATAGTAAGTTTACCAGCCAATTCTCATTAGGGTTATTTCGAAAAATAAAATAATAGTATTTGCTATCATGTTTAATCTTTGGGATATCAGAAAAGCCGACCTTAAACCATATTGGATTAATGAATTTAGACTTATTAAATTTTTCTAACGATAATGGCTTTTCCAATAATTGCCAAGTACTTTTTTCAGGGTAATGAGTTATGATTGCCCTTTCAGGTGCCATATCAAAATAGAAATCCGATATTTCGGCATTTAAGGAAGTTCCCCAAGTTGTATCAACAAGCATCCATTTACCATTTAGTTTAATTGCACTCCAAGCATGACTGTAATCGGAATCTAATTCCAATTCAACATAATGATTTCTTTCATCTCTAATATATCCAGTAACAATCGTTGATTCAATTCCTAGTTCTGTCATAAACCATTCATATAATTTTGAATACCCGTAGCAAACTGCTATCCTCTTTTCAAATATTTGGTATGGGTAATAATTGTAAGAATACTCTTTATTAAAGTGAAATGGGGAAGATTCTTTTTCTAAGAGTTCATAGTCGTAATTTATGTTAAGTCCAATCCAGTAATAAAGAAATTTTGCTTTTTCAATACTATCAGTAAATTTTTCATTTGTAAATGAAACTAATTCTGACATTTTAAGATTCTTGTTTGATATTTCCTTAGCTAAATCTCTAATGTTATTAGTTTGAGAAAAAGAAGAAATACCTAAAAAAAGGAATATTGTTATTAGATATCTTTTCATAATTTGTGGTAACGATTTGGCTATGGTATGTTGTGGTCAAACTAGCTATTATAGTCTGCTAGCGATTGTTTTCTTTATCTCTTATTTCGGGAAAATCACTTACCCACAAAATATTAGACCCGTGGTTGTAGGTAGCTCTATTCGTCAATTAAATCCAAATGTGGTGTAGATGGAAGCTTATATTTACGTTTTTTTAATTCGTTCAAAACATAATCTCTTTCTAAACCCCATTTACTAGAAATATAATGTATATGCTTTTGGCCATTTTTATATTGGAGCTCTTTTCCTCCTAAACTTTTGTAATTTGAAAAAAAACAATGCCATTCATCGCTCTTGTCGATAAATTTTGCAATTGTTACAACTCTATGATTAATTGCTTGTTTTATTTGCCCTTTAGTAAAACATGTATTTTCATTTGAGTTAACTTCACCCTTTTCATCAATAAATGCAATTCCATTTAATTCTTCTATTTCAATATTTTTTTGTTGGTATTCTGTTCTATATTGACTGAATTCAAATCCATAATCGGTAAATGATTTTATTATAAAAGCTGTTATTTCTCCCTGTCTAATTGATATTGATTTTAAAAGTTTAATTTGAGTAGACTTTTTATTATTAATCAATGAAAGCAAATTTGGATTAATATCAGTCTTCATAATATTCTCATACCATTTATTCCATCCCTTTAAGGATTCTTTTAAAATTAATCTTTGCTTTTCAGTTTCATTTAGATATATATTTCTTTTTGTAAATTCTTTTTCAAAATTGGGGTATAGAGTAGTATTAAATTGAATATTGGAATTTACTATAATGTTGTGGTACACTTCAATGGGGTTTTTATATTCAAAGTCTTCGACAATCGAAATATTAAAATTACTGTCACCATAAGGAATATTTACATGTTTTATCATGATTATCTGAAGTTAACTACAATGGTTTGCGTATGGATAAATTTAGCTATTATTCTCCGCTTTTAAATTACTTTATAAAAAAATAACAAACTTCGGTAAAGTTCTAAACCACAATAAAATATACGCTTTGTTGGCAACTGTGTTTTAATTGAATGTCAAAATGATGAATTTATCTTTCAAGATTATCAAAATATATAGGTTTACATTCCGAAACACTATCTTTTTTCAAGGTATATCCTATAAGTAAACCATACTCTTCATCAAAGGCATCGAAAGGTACATGAAAAATAGTTTCGATGCTATCATGTGAATATAGATATAACGTATTTCTATACCCTAGTACATAGTTGTCAACTTGTTCAATTGTTGATTTGGGAAGAGTATAGGGAATAATAATGGTCTCATTATCAGTTTTTACCATGTCTCCAATATAAGCATTCTGTATGTAAACAGAAGGCTCAATACAATAGTCCAAATCATTAACAGCTTTTTTTTCTGAATAAATATCAATGGAGCATATATTGCCCCTTTGATTTTCATTCGTAAACTGTTTTAACCAATAATTCGATGTTTTAGAAATGTCAAAGCTGTTCATAAACGATGTTGCGACTTCTGCATACCCATTCTCTACAGTTTGGACTTGAGGATATTCAACTAATAAATGATACATCTTTTTATCATGATAAATCAATCGTTCAATCACTTTAGAATCTTTTAAAGTGTCTCTAGATTTTATTGTAAAATCTAGAATACCATTTTTTCTCTCTGTTTCGAATGATTCCAATATGAAAGCATCTCTTTCTTTCATTAATTCAGCTATTTCAATGACCATTTCTTCTGTGTAATTATTACCACCAAAGGATGTCATAATTCTCATCATGTCATATTCGGCAGAATACCATTTGCGATTGGGTATTTTTTTTATAGAATCGTATTCTGATATTAGTTCCCCGTCAGGTAAAAATATTTGACCCCCAGAAAATTGGTCTGTATGTATTCCATTACCTTTCTTTAAAGAAACTAGTAAAGAATCAATTTTATATTCCCATTTCCTTTGATTCGAAACATGAAGACTATGTTTAGTATCTTTATCATATTGATTATGAATTTTGTCTAATTCCTCTATTGATTTATTTAGTTCAAATTGAACGTTTGATTCATATTCCAATCTATCATCAATAATTAAGAGGTTAAGTTTTTGAGCGTAATATTGAGTAATCTTGAAATGATATTGTTCATGACATAGTAATTCATCTGAATTTTTGGATGAAGGGTTTACCCAAGATTTGTTTCTATCAATTACAGCCAATGTTCTAAACCTTGACTGGACCGAATCATATACGATATCAATTCCCGTAAATATTTCTGCATCATAGTTAGAAAATAGTTCGCTAATTCCTCTAAAATCTTTCCATTTTAATTCTTTATAACTAGTTACGTTCTTTCTGGAGTTAAAGTTCTTTTTAAATGAAGGAATAAACGATAATATTACTAAACAAATAACTATGACTAATAATTTAATTCTCATAAAATATCAATCTTTACTAATTTTAGTACATATTTAAGTAATTCAACTAGAGTTTCAAAAAGCATAATGCAAAGAAAGAAAAAAACGGTTAAGAATATAATTGACCAAAATGGAAGATTTATCATACTATAGCTTGGGTCATTATATAAATTGAACAATTGGATAACAAATAAGAAAGATAAAATAAGAATAGAATCGTTCAGGCATCTACCTATATAATTATTGGACTCTCTATATTCTTTTCTGTAAATTAAATGGTTAAGAATAACAATTAATACACCTATAAATTTCAAATTTTCTTGAGTAATTTTATAAATGAGACTCGTGCTCAAAACTAGAATTAATGCTTCTCTTAACAGTAAGAATAATAATGCAAGAGAAATATTTGTCAATACTAAATTTAGGCCAAAGTTTTTAAAAAAAGGTTTTGGATTTAATTGTAATTTATACTTCATTGAATTAAATTCTGCTCTTCGTTTTCGCTATTAATTTTTTTTTAATATATACTTACCCTCAGATTAAGCCACAAAACCGTAATAATTTTTAGGTGTTCTTGTACACTGGCTTTTATTTTCCTATGGTCCGTTTCCTATTTGCATTCGGTCAATTATTATACTCTTTTCCTCATTACTTCTCCAATCTCCAAAAGGGTATAACGCTTGGTTAGTTATTATAAAGAACAATGATTCATTTTTATGACGGTCTATAGTTTGTAGAAATTCAGCATTATTATTTTCCTTTATTTGAGGAATTTCATTTACATCCAATATTATCAATAGATAATTCTTTTTGGCTGTTGAAATAACATCTTCATCATTCAAGATATTCCATTCTAATTCTTGATATTTTTCAATGTCTCTATTAACGACAGCGAACAATAATAATCTATTATCCGAAGTTGTACCTGATATATTATTCTCATGAATACAATAAAGGGCATCTTTTATTTCTCTATATGTTTCTTCACAACAGTCACAGACGGAGGTTTTTCCTTTACCACAATTGCTTAGCGTTAGACTGACAATGAATACAAATACCAAAAATCTCATTTTTGTTCCTTATGTTGATTATTAATTATCCCTAACGGTTTTACTATGATTTTCTTGTGGATAAATTTAACTCTAATTGTCCGCCATTAAATTTTTTATAAATATACACTTACCCTCGAAATAGGACAAAGAACTGTAATAAATGTTAGGCTTTATTGTGTGTAGTATTTTTTTCGATTAGTTTATTTAGTTCTGTTTTATTCGGTATCCAAAACCACATTCCGATTATCCCTATGAACAAAATCATTAATGTATTATCAATTTTTTTCTTTCGTAGAATCGGCATCTTTTTCCAATTATACCAAATTATAATTCCCATAACTAAAAGATGAAGAATCCAAATTATAAATCCACTAACAATAAATGATAGAATCCAAACCGTAGTATTATTACTGTTATTTTGAGCATTATTAGCCCACAGTGTCCCACCACCAAATATTAGTACAAAATATGAAAATTCAATGAATGTCAGAATGATTAGTAAAATCCGTATTTTTTTTAAATCTGATTTAAGATTTTCAGAGTCAGATTGTAATTCAGTCATTTATTAATTCAATATTCGGTTAAGATTGGGTTGCATTACACACAACGGTCTGAATAAAGCGTGTTTTTAATGCGCTTTATTTATTGTTGTGAACAGTATTCTTTTTTCAATTTTTTTAAAATTATTCTCATTGAATTCAATTGTTCGTTTAAATTCAGCTGTCGATGTATGGAAAGCTTCATGAAAAGTAATGACTTTATCTTCCATTCGCTCAATAGCAAGGCACTCATACGATTTGACTGATTGATAAAACTCATCTTCAATTTCATCATAGATAAGTATATGAAACATTCTCTGGCTGCCCAAACCAAATAATCCACTTTTCCTTACTCCCACAAATCGAGAAAAAATCAATTTTCTTTTATCCTGAGACAATCTTTCACCATCGGCAAGAAATCTTCCATTCAAAAATTGTCCTTTGAAATTAAGAGTACCCATATAGGGACCAGCCATTCTAAACGACTCTTCTACGTCATGATATATTATTCCAGACAGTGTCATTTTTTATTGCACACATAGATTAGGCTATGATTATTTGTGGATAAATTTAGCTCCAATTGTTTGTTATTATTTGTTTTATAAATATACACTTACCCTCAGCTTAACCCAAAAAAACGTAATAATTTTTAGCCGTCATTGTACTCTGTTTAATTTCCACAATCATTTTCCAAGTAATAAAATTTTATCGGATTACTCTCTGTATACTTCTTTCCTTTTACTGAATCACAAAACTTTTCTTTGTCAAGTTTTATTATCTCTTTTAAATAATAATCAAACAGTTCAAAGAATTCACCATCGGCAAAACTTGCAAGTTTTAAACTTGGTAAGTAAAACATTTCATTTTTTTCATCTATGACCTGTTCAAAAATCAATATAGATGTATCGTAGAAAAAGTTTGTTTCATATAGTATATTTTCTGGTCCAGTAGTTCCGTAATAAATGATAAATTCGGATATATTTTTTGGCACTAAATTCAACAAAATATTTTCTGGAATTACCTTATCAGATAAATAAAACTCAGAAGCAATAATTAAATTTTTTTCATATTCATTTTGATTTAAAATATTTACTTGAATATTGTTTCCTAATGCCATTTGTGAGTAAACAATAATACTTAGAATTGAAATAATTTTGTTCATTTATTATTCAGATTATAATTAATGTTTTATACAGCGTGTTCTAACATGTTTAAATAATCCCTACTACCTGAGTAAACTTATCAAATGTTGGGCGAATAAGGAAGAAATATGCAATGATTATAACAGCATTAATTTGTGGAGCTTCATCATTAAAAATTGAATAAAAAGCTGCTCCTTCAAGTACAGCCCAACGCATTAAACTAGCTGTTTGATACTCACCAACTTTATGTTTATTTTCATTATTTGATTTCAATTTTTTAATATTAAATTCAAAGAGCAATTGACTTCCAATTATACCTACTATTGGAATTAGAAGGTATACATATTGCTTTTCTGAAATTTCTCCTATGGTTTCTAAACTTACCTCTTGACCAAAAATAAAAGCTAAAATAATCCCAGCTAATAAAGCGAAATAAATTGTTCTAATAATTGTAAATTTTTCCTTCATACAAATTTAATTATGATTAGTTTTTTATGTTATATAACTGTTTGGATAAGTATTGTTACGGATTAAATTCAACTCTTAGTGTCCTTCATTTTTTTTATAAATATACACTTACTCTTGATTAAGGCTACAAACCGTTATAAAATTTAAGTGTTGTTATAGCAAGTTATTATTCCACTGATACTATTTCAGCAATTATACTTTTATAATTTAGTTTTTGATTTTCTGGGAGTCTGTAATTTAATCGTCCTTTCATAAAGCTTTGAAATTCCATACTTAATTTTTTATCATTTTCAATTACACAAATTACATCTCCATTTTTAACAATTTGTCCAGTATGAAAGTTCCACTTAACGATTTTAAAATTTAACTTGTCATCAAGTTGTTTTGGGAACATTATTTTCTGAGATTCCCCTCTTTTCAAATTGATTTCTTGAATTTCCGTTTCAAGATTCTCTTCAGGCATTCCTTGAATCAATCTACCCCATATTTCAGATAAATATTTAAACATATTTTACTTAGAAGGTTCATTTAAATTAAAAGTGGTTGTTTTCGTATAATTTTTTCCAAAAATCCAAGAACCGCTTTTTCTTGAGATATCAATTTGTAATTCTTTTGGTCGGAAAGGAATTGTATCAAAATTAATACTATCCATTACAAACTGACCAATTTCCCTTAATTCTTTATTGAATATATCCTCGTTA
>Ga0164313_10005212_pt1 | contig 11507 bp, 17 predicted proteins | sample GuaBasSedimGuay4_FD_113735 | JGI IMG/M metagenome (GOLD analysis project Ga0164313, IMG submission 113735) | Subseafloor sediment microbial communities from Guaymas Basin, Gulf of California, Mexico - Guay4, Core 4569-4, 0-3 cm | ecosystem: Environmental > Aquatic > Marine > Hydrothermal vents...
GCATAGAAACAATCAAAGATTTTGAACGCTTCCTGAGAGATTCAGGCGGTATTTCACGAGGACTGGCAACCGCGTTATCCAGTCGTGCAAAAGAACTGTTTCAGAGTGATTCTGAACCACCTAATGACACAGCGGTGTTTTTTCAGGAATTATCAAACGCCCTGGGGCGAATTAAAAGTTCTACATCGTTATAACGAAACTATGGCCAGTTAAACACTGGTTTTTTTATGTCAAAAAAGTGAGAAGAAAATGACAATAGAAGCAGCATTAAAACAAATGGATGGCATTGAAAATTCAATGTCTCAGTTTCATGAAAAGGTCAGTGCAGAAATTGCCACAAATGGTAAGGCCCGCATTGAAACACAAAACGTCCTTGATAAACTAGGCGAACAACAACGCGAAGTTGCTGACAGAATGCTTGCATTAGAGCAAAAAGGTATGGGCAATACCGGTGGTGGTGATGCCGTTGCTAGTATGGGTAAGCAGTTTACTGGTTCTGGCGCATACGAGAACTTTCAAGCAGGCAATACTCAAAAAGCCCGTTTTGAAGTTCAAAATAACACGGTGGTTGGTTCTGATGTAACTGTGGCGCCAGATCGTAAGCCGGGTGTTGTGGGCGGTGCATTTGCCCCGTTAACGCTTGAGGATTTCTTGCCTGCTTTACCTACAACCAGCAATGCGATTGAATTTACTCGCGAATTAGCGTTTACCAACGCCGCAGCGGAAACAGCAGAAGCGGGCGCGAAGCCTGAATCAGCTGTTACCTTTGAGCTGGAAACCATGCCAATCTCAACGGTTGCGCACTGGGTAAAAATATCGCGTCAATTAGCATCAGATGCCCCCGCTTTAGCCGCATATATTAATATGCGTATGGCTTACGGTGTGGATCGTCGTGTTGAAACTCAGCTTGGAGCGGGTAACGGTACAACACCAAACATTAGCGGTTTGTTGGATACTGGTAACTACACGGCCCATGGTTATACAGCCGCTAATTTGGGCGCAACATTGCCTAAACTGGTGTTAATCAGAAAATTAATTGCTGATTTGATGGTGATTGGTTATCCGGCGGATGCAATTTTGTTAAACCCGGCTGATTGGGCCACGGTTGAGATTGAATTGTTAACAACAACGGCTAATCAAGTACGTGTTGGGGTTAATGCCCAAGGCAACACAACCTTGTGGGGCGTTGCTATTATTCAGGCGGTTGGTATTACAGCAGATACATTGCTGGTCGGTTCATTTGGTCAGGCTGCGACGATTCATAATCGTGAAGGTGTGATTGTTGAGTTATCAGAATCTGATTCTGACAACTTCACTAAAAACCTGATCACAGTGAGAGCAGAACGCCGTTTGGCGCTGACTGTTGACAGACCAGCAGCGATTTTAGGCGGTGATTTAACACCGGCTTAACGTTTTACTCTAAGACTCAGGGAAGAGTCACCCTAATTAGGATAAAAATTTATGAAAAGAATCAAATTTAACCGGGCCGTTATGGTGCCGAAATTCGGTGTGTTTAACATTGGTCAGGAGTATCAATGTGACGATGATTATGCAGTGCATGTTGTCGAAAGCATGAAAGCGGCTGAGTATGTAAAAACAGCTAAAGAGCCCGCCGTAAAAAAACAGAAAGATTGATTTTAATTCAATCAATATAAAAGGTAAGAAAATGCAAAAAACATTTAAAGCGTTACGCGATTTTAAAAGTCGTGAGTTCGCGGGTACGCAATACGCAAAAGATATGACCTACACGATTCGTGAAGGCAATCAAAAGCTGGCAGGCATGACACAACGATGGTTAAAAGCAAAGCTGTTTAAGGTGTCTGAAGATTTAGAAATGTTTGGCGCACAATTTGCGGCGGGGTCAATCAGTTATTGCATTGATGATGCTTTTGCAGGCGTGGTTGCTGGATGGGTTGATGAGGGTAAGGCTGAATATGTTTCAGGCGGTTTAATTTCCTTTGATTTTGATGATATGCCAAGCGGCATAACAGGGGGTGAGTAATGGCATTAACACACACAGCAGCAACACGTAATGTTGCGGCAAATGCGGTGGTTGATTTGGTTGATGTTGGGTCGTCAGATGCAAATGGTGATCTGGTTTTTATGACTTCAGGTGATGTTGAGGTTGCGACTTTAGCAATGAGTAATCCAGCATTTGGCGCGGCATCTGCGGGTGTTGCCACAGCGTCGGCAATTTCAGACGATACCAGCGCCACGGGCGGCACTATTGCAAAATTTAAATTGCAGGACAGGGATAATAGCGAAGTTTTGCAGGGGTCGGTGACAGCAACCAGCGGCGGTGGTGATATAGAGTTATCCAGCCTTGCGGTTGGTGCTAGTGACACGGTGAGCATGAGTTCATTAACTTACACTGCTCCGGTGTAGCGATTAAACTTTTTTTTATGGAAAGTATAATCAATATTTTCAAATCTGTTAAACGCAGAAAATGGCCTATTAGTAGGCTTGAAAAGGAGTGTTTAGCTGAAAAGTGGGACATTCATTTTGCTAACAAAGCTATAAATGGGCTTGATTTTACTATTGCTTGCAGGCAGTTATGCAGGGAGCAAGGCTTTGAAAGCAGCTTGGTTCTGTGTATGTTGCAAAACAGAACATTGCATATAATGCTGTCGTGTAAAGGTTATTTTTTAGATAGTTTAAAAAATGATATAGACAGTAACTTAAAATACTTAGTTGTTGCAACTTCAGGCCTAAAGCCTGCTGACGGATGGACAATAAACAGGAGGATGGCGTGAGTATAGTTAATTCAGAAATAACCAGTGACAGAATGCAGGCTAACAATACTCGCAAAATTAGTGAGCAGCATACCGACCATTTAGGCAAGATTTATACAATCAAATATTCCGGTGTTGACGTTAATTATGCTGCTGATGCACGATTAGCGGCTGATGCGATTACCGTTGATGAAAGCACGGCAGCTAATGAGATAGCTGAAGGCATAGTAATATTTAAAGCCGGTGGCGATCCTTTACATATTGATGAGGGAGGATGGTTCAGTAAAGTTATTCCAGATTATCAAACATGGGAAGAGTTGGCAACAGGGACAACAATTCCATTTATGCAAGCAGAAGATCAGCTTGAATTAGTTAATATCCAGTACACCTCTCGCGTATCTACTAATGATAAAAAACTAATCTGGGGCATGACTAATCAACAAGTTTCTAGCGTAAATGCAGATATTCAAGTAGCGATTGATACACAAGCCAGCTTAGATTTATATCTTCCTTGGTTTGATGATGAAGGAGTATTGAAAGATGCCTAAGTGGTTCGTAACTTCTACAGCAACAGATAATACCGGAACAGGTGCATGGGATGATCCTTTTAAATATCTGTATTTAACAGACGGCTCAAACTTAGGGCTGATGTTGTCAGCAACACCGCCAGCCGCAGGCGATACAATTTACATCCTAGATGGGCATGTAGAAGAATTCTCTTCTGGATTAATAACGTTATCTAGTAATGGAACATATGATGCTACCGTAAAATTTAAAAATGTAGCTAGTTTTAACTCAGGAACACCCACTACAAAAGGAGCTGACGCGGGCTGTAAGATAGGCCATGTATCTGCTGCTGTCGGTTATGATATAAAAATTGATCCTAACTTAGAAATTTATGGCTTTCATATTGTCGCCGGTGATGAGATATTTTTAACAGGGAAGGTTTTTTCTGGGAGTGCGGCACTAAGAATAGAAGACTGCTTACTAGAACAGTTACGTGTGGGTTTATTTGATATAAATATAGGCGGAGTTTCAGCAGCAGAGCAAATTAATACAATTGTAAATACTGGGTTTAAATTTGCATCGACGGGAAGAATTGAAGTACAGGGAGGAGAATACAGATTAATAGATTGCTGGGATGAGCGGACATCAACGCCTAATGAAATATTTACGCAGGGGGCTAATGGTATTGTTTTACATGTTATAGGCGGTGACTTTTCTTCAGGCGGTGCGACAGAGTTATATAAGATTCAAGTGGATTCCAAATCATCTTTAATAGAATTAACTGATGTTATTCTCCCTGCCGGTGTCACAATGAGCAATTTGCCTACCACGGCTACCACAGCCAGACTCATAAATAGCGGTAGTGTGATCGGCAACGGGGGTTTGTGGTTTCGAACCAATGCAGGGCACATAACGGATGAAACAACTAATGTCAGAACGGGCGGGGCTCAAATTGATGGGGCTGGTTATTCATTAGAATTTAACCCTAGCGGCTCGTGTAGCTCTGGAAATCCGCTTGTATTTGAGACACAAGAAATGCCTGTTGATTTTTCAGCCTCAAAAACAATAGATGTATGTATCGCTAATGCTACCAGAGATTTAACAGATTCAGAAGTGTATGTCGAATTGTCCTATTCTGCATACAATGCAGCAGGGCATAAAATAGTAGATAGCCGTAGTGCTAATTCTAATATAGTGGGCGTGACCATTACAGATGATACAAGCTCGACTTGGGGCGGCTCTCTAACCTATATGCAGAAAATTTCAATCACAGACGGTGGTGCTACTGATGGGCGTGATGGTGTTATGAGATTACAGATAATTTCTACAACTGATGTTGGCTTTTTCGTTGATCCACTTCCAGTTATTACATAATGTATTTATTAAAATCAGGGTTATATGAAGATTCTGAGTCAGGTGAGTTAAAACTTACTAAAGGTGGGTTGTATTCTGAGCAGAGTGCTGTAGGTGGTGTCACCGGATCGGGTGCACTAGCATCAGATAGCGCAACAGCATCAGGCTCAGGCAATAGAGAACTAACCAGCGCGGGTTCGTTGCAATCAGATATTGCGGTATTAACCGGCGTCGGTTCGATTGCGGGTGTAGTCACCGGATCGGGTGTACTAGCATCAGATAGCGCAACAGCATCAGGCTCAGGCAATAGAGAACTAACCAGCGCGGGTTCGTTGCAATCAGACATTGCAAGCACAACAGGTGCGGGCGCGGTTGGTAATGTTACGACAGGAAGCGGGGATATACAGGCAGGGACAGCACAACTGACAGGCGAAGGGCTGATAAACGTTATCGGTTTAGGGAGCTTACAAGCTGAAGCCACACAGATAACCGGCGCAGGGCTAAGAAAAATAACAGGATTTGGTCTTATGCAATCAGACGCAGCCATCATGAATGGTACTGATTTTGTTAATGATCAATTTTATAGCACACTCTCGTTTAATTTAATTGTGCAAAAAAGAGTACAACACGATTTGCGTATTAACAAATCAATGTCATTTCAAGTAATGGTTTAATTATGGCCTGTAATGTAATAAATGGTGATATAGGAACAGTGTTTGAGCTAACCGTTACTGATTGTGATGGTGCGGCTATTGATATAAGCGCTGCAATATCACTGGAGATTAATTTTAAAAGTCCGGCTGGTGTGGTGGTTAATAAAACGCCTGTTTTGAGTACAGATGGCAGCGATGGGAAAATGAAATATATTACCCTCGCGGGTGATATTAATGAGTATGGTAAATGGATCATACAGGGTGTGGTTGAGCTTGCTACTGGAAAATGGTCAACATCTACCAGTCATTTTTATGTAGATGAAAATATATAGAAGTATTCGTGATTAACAAATAAAAACTGAATGTAAATTATGACGCAAATAAAAATTTTAAATCCTGAACGGCTAGATGTTCCTTATCGCGGTCATGGTGTTTATATTGCCGATGTTGACAGCTCATTGGTGGCTGGTATGGTAAGTGCTGGGGCGGCAAGTTTAACGCTGACCGGCACAGGGCCAACTATCAATCTGTCTGCTAGTGAAAGTGATGATTATATAAAATCGTTTTCAATTAAAGAAATTGGTTATTTGTCGTTAGTTGATCCGCGATTGCCTACGGCTGAAAAATTTGGAATAGGGCATATATGGATAAATAAAACACAATATTGGAGTGACGGGATAAAATACCGGCCTGCGGTTAATACTAATAATGCACGAAACAGGCTTGATAGAGCGTCATCTGGCCAGTATATTAATTTTGCAGACTATTCACCTACATTAGCAAGTTTCACTTCTGGCGCAATAACCCCCGCAATCTCAGTACGAGATGATTTATCAGGCGTTACTTGTACAATGGATGGACAAACAGCGAGTAATGCACATACAGGGCTTCAAGCGGTGAACTCCGTAGGTTTCTGGGATTTATCAGCACAACACACTTACCCTGGGAAATCGGCAGATACAGTTTTTCTATTGGATGTTGAGTTTCCTGAATTGCCTGAAGGTAATGATGTGCAATTCTCCACAAAAATTTCAATATTTTTTATTACAGGATCTTCTGGTTCAACAGGATTCACTAATAATTACCTTTTAGCTAATATGCTAGAACGGGTGGCAAAAGGTAGGCGCGAGCTATTAGCGTTTAAATTTTCGGATATGGCGACTGCTGGAGCACCTAATATAGCAGAGGTGAAAAGAATAGAGGTTCGTGTTATTAATGAATTATCAGCTAATAGTGATTATTTAGAAGCTACTGTTCGTGGCCTGTATGTAAATACGATAAGAAAAGGACGGTTAATATTATCCTTTGATGATGGTGATGAAAGTTTCTATACTCAAGTTTTTAAAAAGTACATTCAGCCAAAAGGGTGGGGGTGTTCAGCTGGAATTAATTCTGCAACTATTGGCACTGGTACGAAAGTGTCGTTAGATATGCTCAAGGAGCTAGATAATTCAGGTTGTGAAATATGTAATCATTCGGAAACACATCAATCGGCTATATTTACTGCTTCACCAGCTATCTCGGGGTCAGGTCCATGGACGGTCACTTATACTGAGACTGGGCATGGTCGATCACAAGGAGATATACTCGATATAAATGGTAATTCAGCAGTATTTTTGAATGGCTCTCATACTATCAGTAATATTGTGAATGCTGACAGCTATGAAGTTATTTACACGTCAAACCCTGATGGAATGACTGATACGGTTGGTGGTGTGATTATTGCTAATCCTGGGTGGACTGATACTGATATAACTGCTTGCAGCTCATTTTTAACGGCTAATGATATATCAGGATCTAATGTTTTTATTTACCCTGGCGGAAAAAATAATCCTGCACTATGGGCGCAACTAGAAAGATTAGGTTATGTAGCTGGTCGGTCTGTTAGAGGAGGCAGTGAGCCGGAAAACGCATCAAACACTCATTATGGACTGCTGAAGAATTGGGATATTCCGGTTTTAGCATTAGGTAATACTGATACAGCAGCAAGCATACTAGCTGAACTAGATGATATTCTTGCGCTCGGCGCGGATTGCTGCATTTACGGTCATAAATTTGTTTCTAGTCCTGTGCTTTCAACTGAATTTAGTATTGCCGAACTAGCTCTATTAATCGTAGGGATTCAAGCCCGTATTGATTCAGGGTTGTGTGATATTCCAATTAGTTTGGGTGAGTCGGTAATAAATTATTAGTTTATACGATATGACAAATAGATTAACAACAGCACCCACAGAAGAGCCCATCTCATTAGCAGAAATGCGCTTGCAGATTGGTATTACTGGCAATGATGATACAGCGCGGGATGCTGTGATCAGTTCGCGGATAACATCAGCGCGGCAGTGGGCAGAAAAACACACGCAACGTGCGTTTGTCACTCAAACATGGACATACTACGCCTCTGTTTTTACAGATTATTTTGATTTAAAATTAGATTTACAAAGCGTAACAAGTGTTAAATACATTGATTCTGATGGCGTATTGAAAACCCTTGATTCAAGTTCCTACAAAGTTGATTTGGTTAATTCGCGTGTTTATCTGGCCTATGGCGAATCATGGCCCACGGTGCGTAATGAAGTCAATGCCATACAGGTAGAGCATATCAGCGGTTATGGGCTGGCTGAAACGGTTCCTGAACAGATTAAAGAAGCAATTAAATTTACGGTGGGCCATTGGGAAAACTATCAATCGACGATAGAGGGAGCGGAACGGATCACAACTATACCCTATGCAGTAACCCAGTTATTAGCGCCGTATGTTGATCTTAGGAGCGTTTTTTAATGCACCAGCGTCGTCAATTTTTAGAGGCCATTAAAACTCAGTTAAAAGCTGTGGATGGTTTTCCCGGGGTGTGGATACAGCGTATAGGGCCTCAAAGAAATATATATCCGAGTATTACCCTGTATTCAGATCAGGAAAGTATAGAAACGTTAACCATACATAGCCCGGCACGTCCACAAGATAGGGTATTAACAATATCTATTGTAGCCTGGATCAAAGGTTCAGCAGATGATGAAAAAGCCGAGCAGGATATGGATAAGGCGGCTGTTTTAATTGAACAGGCCGTAACAAAGCCGGTTGGCGCTGATGATATGGCGCTGATCGCAACAGATTTTATAGTCGATGAGGAAGAAGCAGAGATACACGCCGTGACTTTAACCTACACCCTTTTTTATACCAGTACAGAGTTTTCGCCTTCAGTTTAAAAGCTGTTATTTTAATCCCCCTATACGGCCTGCTTAATGCGGGTTTTTTTATGTCTTTTTATCGGAGTTTTTAACATGTCATCAGTAACAAAATGGGCGAATGTCGCCGTTGCCATGCAATCAGTGATTGCAGCTGCAAAAACTATCACAGCCGTTACCCAGGCCAGCCCTGCGGTGGCCTCATCAGTCGCTCATGGTTTTACCAACGGTGATTATGTATTAATCGCGGCGCAAGGAATGACCCAGATAGATAAGCGGGTGTTTCGTGTCGCTAATGTGGCAGCAGATACATTTGAACTGGAAGGGATTGACTCAACTAGTTTTGATGCTTTTACATCGGGTGATGCTAAAGAGATTACATTGGGCACTAGCTTAACCACATTAACCAGTGTTTCAGGGTCGGGCGGTGATTTTGATTTTATCGACACCACCACGATTCACGACAGTATTAAAACCCAAATACCTGGCACAGCCAACGCCTTAACTTATGAGTTTGAGAGCATCTGGGATGTTGCAGACACGGGTTTGATTGCGCTTAAACTGGCATCAGATAACCAGGAAGAACGTGCCTTTTTGTTCACTTTTCCGAATGGTCAAAAAATGGTGTTTAATGGCTTTGTCGGAGCATCGTTGGTACCGGGTGGTAATGCACAGGATAAGGTTACAACCTCTGTGACCATTACCGCGTTTGGTACGCCTACTTATTTGGCTACATAATTTATGCAGTCATTAATAGATAAAATAAGAAAGGCCAGACAGCAAACCGTTGAAGCGGGAGGGTTTAAATTTACTATTGAACGCCCTACTGATATGCAGGTGATAGATCTGCAGCAAGATAATGTCAGGTTAAGACAGTCGGAATTGCTTAAACGTTTTATTGTCGGTTGGGAGGGTGTCAAAGAAACAGATATTATCCCCGGTGGTGTCGGTGTTGAGGTTGAGTTTGACAATGATCTGTTTATCGAATGGATTGCTGATAAGCCGAATCTGTGGACACCGATCACTGATGCAATCACCTTATCCTATCAAGATCATATTAAAGCCCTGGGTGAGTCAGAAAAAAAGCCCGTAGCTGGTTAGAGTCTACCCGTTTACCCTTTTCATCTGATCAGCCTTGCGCCAGTTTAAACCTGGCAACAAAAGCCTGGAACATGATGGAAGGTAAAATTGATTGGTCAGCCTTGCCGGTGGTGGTTGAATTGTTGGGCATTATTGACATAGAACAATTATTAAGTGACTTAATGGTGATTCGCCAGTTTAAAGCGGAGAAAAAAAATGGATGATTTAAGCGTAAAAATCAAAGGGCTAAAAGAAACGCGGCTAAAAATAGAGCGTTTTTCTTTTAAGCTGGCAGACAGAATAACGCTGTTGGCTGTGCGCTCCGGTGCCAACTTTATGCTAAAACAAGTCAGGGCGGCTGCTCCCAGAAAGACAGGGCGGTTACGCAGGGCTATCAAGGTTAAAACGTCAAAAATAAACCGGCGTAGACGTAATGGAAAGGTTGGGGTTTATTTGACGGTAACGGTAGGTAAAAAACGGGATGATCCAAAAGGTGCGTATTACGGCGGTATTGTTGAAGGGGGGCAGAGTAAAAGGCGAAAGGTGGCGGGTAAGTATTTTATAAGAAGTACTTACAACCGAACTAAGCGCCGATCTGCTGAGTTGATCATCAGGAATATTGAGGCGGCGGGTAAAAAGCTGGCAGCTCGGCTGTAAAATAGCCGCGGTTATTTTAAATCTTTAGCACAATACCGACAAACAACCGCTTGTTTTTTGATCAGTTCGGCACAAAACGGACATGTTTTTAATGTGCCGTTTTTAAGTCGCTTTTTATTTAGCGTGTCATTATCCTTTGCAGCAAGCAGGGCACAGAGTATGCCTATTAGCGGTGATAAAAGCAGCGATAAAAAGATAAAGCCAATTTCAGACAGACCTTTTTTCGCAGCGATGTGGCCCGCGACTACAGAAAAAAACACCCATACGATTAATAACAGTATATCCATCCATTCAGTATAGCATTAATGACAATAAGGAAAAGATATGGCCTTTGGCGTAACGGTTGATTTTAATGCAAATGTTGCAAAGTTTGATAAAAGTGTTAATAAATTATCAGGCAATTTAGACAAGTTTGGCAAAAAAACAGAGTCCGCGTTTACCCTGGCTAGAAAATCGGTAGTTGCTTTTGGTGGGGTGCTGGCAGGCATACAGTTTGCATCGTTTCTAAAGTCGTCGATAGAGGCGGGTGATAGGATGCAAAAGCTTTCTATTCGTCTAGGTGCATCAACTGAGGCCTTATCAGAGTTGCAACACGTTGCGGCGTTGTCTGATGTCTCGTTTAACACGTTAACCATGGGCTTGCAGCGGATGACGCGGCGGGTATCTGAAGCGGCAAACGGCACAGGTGAGGCGGTAGCGGCGCTGGATGAGCTGGGTATATCGGCTGAACGTCTGGAAAAATTGAGGCCAGAAGATCAGTTTGAAGCATTAGCGGAAAGCATAAGCCAGGTAGAAGGCCCGGCGGATCGGGTTAGACTGGCTATGAAGTTGTTTGACTCTGAGGGCGTGTCATTACTGCAAACCATGACGCGTGGGGCGGCTGGCATTAGGGAAATGCGGGAAGAGGCCAACCGATTGGGCTTGACCATATCACAAGACGTGGCCGACGAAATGGCGGCGTTTGACGATAATTTAACCCGCCTGACATCATCAACTAGCAAGTATGGCATTCTTTTATCAGGGCCATTGGTTACAGGCTTTAACAAATTTATAGAAGTGGTGGAGAACGCTACTGAATCTGTATTTTCATTTAATACAGTCATGGAGGGTATCTCTGACTTTGTATTTGATAATCAGAGTTTTTCAGGCGTTGCAAAATCCATAGCGGATATTAATGATAAAATTGTTGCCCAAAAAGAAAAAATATCGGTTTTAAAAAATGAGGGTGGTCTAGGCGGTTTAATTGATGGGTTGCTAGGCTATGACATAGGTGAAGAGCGTAGGAAGCTGGATGTGTTATTACGTGAGCGCCAGTCTATATTAGAAGAATTTAAACGCAAAAC
>Ga0164313_10005213_pt1 | contig 11506 bp, 12 predicted proteins | sample GuaBasSedimGuay4_FD_113735 | JGI IMG/M metagenome (GOLD analysis project Ga0164313, IMG submission 113735) | Subseafloor sediment microbial communities from Guaymas Basin, Gulf of California, Mexico - Guay4, Core 4569-4, 0-3 cm | ecosystem: Environmental > Aquatic > Marine > Hydrothermal vents...
CACCAAGGACGTGGTCGACTTCGCCCACGCCCGCGGGGTGACGGTGGAGGCCGAGCTGGGCTGCCTGGGCGGCATCGAGGACGGCCACGGCGCGGGCCTCAGCGGCGAGGAGGCCATGGCGCACCTGACCGACCCGGAGGAGGCCGGGCGCTTCGTGGCCGAGACGGGCTGCGACGCGCTGGCGGTTGCCATCGGCACCAGCCACGGCGCCTACAAGTTCAGCAAGAAGCCCACCGGCAAGGTGCTGCGCATGGACGTGATCCGCGAGATCCACGAGCGCATGCCCAACTGCCACATGGTCATGCACGGCAGCAGCTCGGTGCCCAAGGAGCTGATCGACATCATCAACGCCCACGGCGGCGAGATGCCCGAGACCTACGGCGTGCCCGTCGAGGACATCCAGGAGGGCATCAAGCACGGCGTGCGCAAGATCAACGTCGACACCGACAACCGCCTGGCCATCACCGGCGCCATCCGCAAGGCCTTTGTGGAGGGGCCGGCGGAATTCGATCCGCGCTACTACCTCAAGCCTGCCCGCGCGGCCATGGCCGAGGTCTGCAAGGCGCGCATGATCGCCTTCGGCCAGGCCGGACACGCCAGCGGCGTCGCGACCCGCTCACTGGACGAGATGAAGCAGTTCTACGCGGCCTCACCGGCCTGATTTGACGCTGCGCCCCCTCCGCTGACGAGGCCGCTGGCTCAGGCCAGGCCTCCGATCACCGATAAGTGGGGAGATGTGGGCCTTTTCGGACCCTGATCCGATCTGCTCATGGATTGATCCCAAGTCAACCCGCGCCGCGTGGCGTGGCGCGGCGTGGGGCATCACCCCCATGGAGAGAGCACATGAAGCGTCTGATTTGCGCATGCCTGCTCTTCGCCGTCGGTTGTGCGTCGGTGGAGAACAGTCAGCCCCCCGTGATGCTGGAGCTGGACAGCGCCGAAGCCTCCGCCCAGGAGCACGTCGACGACCCCACCAAGCCCCACGGCATCCAGACCTGGATCCCGGGCATCTTCTCGAACTTGTTCGATATCTTTGACGCGGACATCGGCGGCGACTACGGCTTCGGCGTGCACCTCTACGCCACGAACTTCGCCCGGGTCGGCCTGTTCGATTACGCCGACTTCGGCGTGGTGGGCATCGAGTCGTCCATCTTCGAGGGTGAGTACGTCAACCCGCTGGTAGACGAGCGTTGGTCCCGCGACTCGGATGACCGCTGGGACGAGGCTCCCATCCTCGACCTGCGCGCGCGCTTCGGCATCGGTGTGGGTGTGTACTTCGGGTTCTACACCTGGGAGGTGTTCGACTTCGCCTCGTCCATCGTGGGCTTCGGCTACTGGAGCCTCGACGACGACTGAGCCTCGCTTGGGAGCCGGCCACGGGTCGGCTGCGTGAGTTCATGACGGGCCGTTCCCGCGTCGCGGGGGCGGCCCGTCTCGTTTTCTTGGGGCGTGGCGCGCTGCCGCTGTTGCCCTCGCTGTCGGACCGCCGTGTCTGTTGATTCGGCTCGGAGCAGACTGGCCCTGCGCCTCGCTGGCGGCGCCCGCGTCCCAGCGCTACCCTCGGCGCTCGACCCGCAACGGACCACCCTTCAAGAGACCCATGGCACACACCCTTCCTGATCTGCCCTTCGCTCCCGACGCCCTGGCCCCGGTCATCTCGGCCGAGACGCTGGAGTTCCACTACGGCAAGCATCACCAGGCCTACGTCACCAACCTCAACAAGCTGATCGACGGCACGCCTGACGCCGAGAAGAGCCTCGAGGACCTGATCAGGACCTCGTCCGGCGGCGTGTTCAACAACGCCGCGCAGATCTGGAACCACAGCTTCTACTGGAACGGCCTCTCGCCCAAGGGCGGCGGCGAGCCCAGCGGCGACGTCAAGGCCGCCATCGACGGCGCCTTCGGCTCCTTCGCCGACTTCCGTGAGCAGTTCAGCGCCAAGGCCGCCACGCTCTTCGGCAGCGGCTGGTGCTTCCTGGTCAAGCAGGCCGACGGCTCCTTGGCCATCCAGCAGCTGGCCAACGCCGGCTGCCCGCTCACCAGCGGCGACACCGCCCTGCTGACCTGCGACGTGTGGGAGCACGCCTACTACGTCGATTACCGCAACGCCCGTCCCAAGTACATCGAGAGCTTCTGGAAGCTCGTCAACTGGGACCACGTCGGCGCCTGCCTGGCCGGCTGAGCCGCGTCGCGCGGTGCGAGCAGGCCATCGCTCGGGCTGCCGGTCGCCGCGACGTGTTCAGACTCCCCGTGCCCCGCGAGGCCCCGCGAGGCCTCGCTTGGCTTCGTGGGGCGCGTTCGTTGGAGTAGGGACCTGTTGGAAGTCTGGGCGCCCCGCTCTTCGTCATCCATGTGGCGGGTGTTGTCGCGGAAGGCAGCCTCTCGGGTGTAGCGGTGCGCGGGTCGCGTGCTGACCGAGCGAAAGGTGTCCTAAACACTCCGCGCTTGCGTCATGAGAAGGTTCCGTCGCCCGTGCTCGTCCTTACACCGCCCCGGATGTACAGCCGGCCCGGTGCTGGGCGCCACCCGCGAAGTGCTTGCCCACACGCTTGTAGAGCGGCACCTCGTCCGTCAGGAACCGCGCTCCAGCAGGCCTCCAATGCGCGGTGCCCTCGGCAACTTCTCGCGGACGCCCTTGCCGCCGACGTAGGCCCCGTCGACCTCTACCGTGCCCTTGAGCCGATGTGTTGCCCCGAGGCGGGTGCCCATGTCGAGCTGCTTCGCGAAGGGCACCAGGGGTAGATGATTGGGTTTTAACCGGCTTATAGACCACCATTGGTCAATGGCGCGTCGGCCGCGATCATTATTTCGATTACGTGATTAGCGGTTGGACGGAATCCGTCTAAGCGCTATTGTGTACTCGTCCGTCTTGGTGTACCTTTTCTCGCCATGAAGGTGAGATTCCGAACGGCGAAGTACGAGCGGCTCTACCGAGGCACCGCGTCTGGCGGAGGTTGGGACCATGGCATCGTCAAGAGCTTCCGGATGCGCATTCAGTTCCTGGAAGATATCGATGACGAGCGCAGCCTTCGGTCCATGAAGGCATGGCGGTACGAGAAGCTCAGTGGCAAGCGATCACATCAACGTTCGATCCGCCTGAACGATCAATGGCGGCTCATCATCGAACTCGAACAGGAGGATGGCGAGAAGGTCGTTGTCGTTCACGGTATCGAGGACTACCACTAGGCAGGCGCTCATGGTCACACCCCCGACGTTCTATCCGCCCGGCGCGCACATCCGCGAGGAAATCGAAGCTCGTGGTTGGTCTCAGGCCGACCTTGCTGACGTGCTCGGCGTCTCAGCCAAGACGGTGAACGAGATCCTCACGGCTAAGCGGAGCATCACCACTGAGACTGCTCGCGCTTTGGGCGAGGCGTTCGGTACTGGCGCGGAGGTTTGGCTCCGCCTTGAGGGCCGCTATCAGCTGTCAAGGCTCGCTGAGCCCGGAGATGCCGTATCTCGGAGAGCGAGGTTGTACAGCAAAGCGCCCGTTGGTGAGTTGCAGCGGCGCGGCTGGTTGATGGAGGCGTCGTCAATCGTGGATCTTGAGTCGCAGGTTTGCTACTTGCTGCGCATCGAGCACATCGATGCGGAACCGACGCCATTCCCTCTCGCGGCCCGCGCAAGCAACTCTTCTACGGGTGACTGGACTCCGTCGCAGCTTGCTTGGTATTGCCGTGCTCGACAGCTCGGCGAGGGCATCGAGGTGTCATCCAGGTACACCCACAAGAAGCTGGACGCGGCGATCGCTCGCCTACGCGAGTTGATGCTTGCGCCAGACGAGGCTAGGCACGCGCCTCGGATATTGAGCGAGGCGGGGGTGCGGCTTGTCATCGTCGAGCCGCTCGCCGGTACAAAGATTGACGGTGTAGCGATCTACGATGTGAAGAAGCCCATTGTCGCACTCTCGCTCCGATTCGACCGCATCGATTACTTCTGGTTCACGTTGATGCACGAACTCGCGCACATCCGGTGCGAGCACACAGGCCACCTGGATCAGAACAAGGACGGCGGAGGGGCCGCCATCGACGACGGAATCGCGCCCTGGGAGCGTGAAGCTAACGACTTCGCCGCAGCTGCGCTTGTCCCGCAGGACAAGTTGACTTCATTCATCAGTCGCGTTCAGCCGTTCTTCTCCCGCAAGAAAATCGAGGGGTTCGCGGTCTTGCACGACGTACACCCAGGAATCGTCCTCGGGCAGCTCAAGAATCGTAAGGCTGTGCCGTGGCGAAATCTTCATGTCCTGCACGCCAAGGTACGGGACACCGTGACCGCCTCCGCTCTGTGCGACGGATGGGGTCACTTCATGGGAACGGAAGAATGACGACACTTGCTGAGCAGAATCAGCGGATTGTCCAGCGGTGGAAATGATCTTCTGAACTTGACCCACCTGATCAGCGAAAGCTGACCCACCTCGAGCCCCATATCCGGAAGCTGTTGATGTCAACGTCACCAGCGATCTGGAGAAGGAATGCTCGAGGTGAGCCATGTTCTCAAGTGTAAGCAGCTTCACGCCCAAGGGGCATCGATTCGTGCCATTGCCCGCGATCTCGACATCTCCCGCAACACCGTTCGGCGGTACGTGCGGGGCGAGCGTCAGCCGGGCGAGTACCGGCAGTCAGGGCAGCGCTGCCAGCCGGCGCGGGACAAGATCCGCAGCGAGGTGGAGGCCCTGTTGAAGGCCGAGCAGACAGCCAAGACGCCGCGCAAGCAGCGTCTGACGGCGGCTCGGGTCCACCGGCTGCTGGAGCGGCAGGGTCTCACGGTGAGCGCTGTGACGGTGCGTCGCCTGGTGGCGACGGTCAAGCTGAGCCTGCGCGATGCCTTGGCGCAGGCCTACTTGCCGCTGGCCTATGACCCGGGCCAGGACGGCCAGGTCGACTTCTTCGAAGGCGTGGTGCAGGACGAGTCCGGGGTGCAGACCAAGGTCTTCATCCTGCTGGTGCGGGCCTGTTTCTCGGGCCGCACCTTCGTGTACGCCGCGCCGAATCAGACGCGGGAGGCTTTGCTCGAAGGATTGACCCAGGCCTTTGAGCATTTCGGCGGGGTCTTCCGTCGGCTGTGGTTTGACAATCTGACGCCAGCGGTGCGCAAGGTCTTGCGCGGTCGGGATCGTGTGCAGCAGCGGGGTTTTGAGGTGTTCGTGGCGCACTACGGCTTCGAGGCCGTCTTCTGCGCGCCGGGCGCTGGCTGGGAGAAGGGTGGCGTCGAGGGAGCGGTGAAGTACAGCCGTCACGAGATTCTCTCGCCGATCCCGATCGTGACGGGTCGGCCGGGGCTCCAGCTCTTGTGCGACGCTTTCATGGAGCGGGAGCTGGCCCGCCGTCCGGTCCACCGCGAGCAGACGATTGGCGAGCTGTGGGAGCACGAAGTCTCGGAGCTGATGCCCATGCCGCGGGGTCGCTTCGACGCCAGCCGCGCACGGGAGACGAAGGTGACCAAGAGCTCGTGGGTCTGCTCGGGCACCAACTTCTACTCGGTGCCGGTGGCCTGGGTGGGGCATCAGGTGCTGCTGAAGCTCGATGCCGAGCGGGTGCTGATCATCGGCCCCCAGGGCGAGACGACCCGCCACGAACGCTGTCATGGTCGGCACCAGATGCGGCTGCAGCTGAGCCACTACCTGCCGCTGCTCCGGCGCAAGTCTCGCGGTCTCGACCTGGCCGTCCCCGTGCGGCAATGGCTTGTCGAGCAGGCTGCTTGCTGGTCAGAGCTGCTGCGTCGGCTGCGCAGGCACCAAGGCGAGGTCCCTGGCAGCAAGGCCTTCGTGGACGTGCTCGCGCTGTGCGAGCAGCATGACATCGCGTCGGTGGAGGCGGCGATCGCAGTGGCCCTGAGCCACCCGGAGGTGTCGCGTGAGACGGTGCGCTACCAGCTGAGGAGGCAGAGAGCAGCGGACAGCCCGCCTCCCGCGCAGGTCGTCTTTGCGGGACCGAGCATCGAGCAGGGCAGCGCTGCGTCCTACGGATCGCTGGTCCATGGCAACCCTGTCGCCAAGGAGGTGCTCGGTGTCTGAGCCAGTCATGAAGGCCCGCATCGAGCTGCTGCTGGTGGAGCTGAAGCTGCCGTCGATGCGCAGGATGCACGAGAAGATCGCCAAGGAGGTGCTGTCCGCCGGTGGCGACTTCGGCAGCTACCTGCACAGCCTGCTCGAAGAGGAGGTCAGCGAGCGTCGCTCGCGGCGCGTGCAACGCCGGATGAAGGAGGCACGCTTCCGGCAGATCAAGACGCTGGACGAGCTGGAAGAGCAGGAGCTGCCGAAGGGGGTCACGATGCAGCTGCTGCGCGAGCTGGCGCAGGGCGAGTACATGGACACCGCCACGAACATCCTGGCGCTGGGTGGCAGCGGAACCGGCAAGAGCCATGTCTGCACGGCACTCGGAGTGGCCGCGTGTCGCATGGGCAAACGGGTGCGCTTCTTCACTGCGGCCGAGCTGGTCTCCGAACTCGAAGCGGCTCAGGAGAAGCACACCCTGCACCGCTACCTGAAGCGCTTCGCCAGTCTCGATCTGGCCATCATCGACGAGCTGGGCTATCTGGCCATCGGTGAGCACGGCGCGGACCTGCTCTTCCAGGCGCTCAGCGAGCGCCACGAGCGGCAGAGCATCATCCTCAACAGCAACCTGGCCTTCGAGGAGTGGGGCAGCATCTTCGGCACCGAGAGGCTGACCGTCGCGCTGCTCGATCGGCTGACCCATCGAGCCCACATCCTGGAGATGAACGGGCCGAGCTACCGGCTCAAGTCGGCGCGGCGCGCGGGCGGCAAGCCGGCCGGGACCAAGGCGAGCTGAGCATGACCAGCGCCGCCGTCGGACACGATCAAACGGCGACGGCGGCGCGGCCCCCCATGGGGGGGCCAGGCAGGGCCTGGCGGCCCTGCAACAGCAACCAACCAACCAACCACCTGGCTCGGGGAAACCTCCCGCTCGGCCCAGGCCCTGATCACGGGAGGAACCCACCGCTCGGGGTGGGTCAACTTTGGCTGATCAAGTGGGTCACTTTTGGATGGACATCTCCAAAGATGATCTGGGACGACGTTCGCACCGCGCCACGCGCCCACATGGTGCGGGCGTTCAAACAGCGTCGCGACCAGATCGTCGGTGACTGCCGACAGCTCAAGACGGACGCCGACAGCTATAGCGAGAACTCGTGCCCGGACAACCCGATCCAGCTGGTGTTCGACTTCCGCGAGGATCTCGCCGAGTTGGAGGCCGTGAACTAACAGGTCGTCGCCGTCCCGCCCAGTCTTGCAACACGTCCTTACTCCTTTAGCTCTTGGGAGCGTGCCGGCTGGGCGTCACAGACGGGCTGCTGCCTGCGTCCCACGGGACTGACGGTCCGACGGACGGGATGTTTCGCCGGGTCGGCCCAGAGGTGTCGCGCCGCGACGCTCCGGCCGGCGCCTGAGTCCACGGGTACCATGGCCCCTCCGGCGCGCCTGAGCGTGGCGCGCCAGCCCAAGACCAAGCCCCATGCGCGTGCTTCTCGTCAGACCGCCGTCCGTGCTGGGGCGCATGAGCCGCCAGAACCTCCAGCACCCCACCAACCTGGTGGGCCTGGCCAGCGAACTGAACGCCCGCGGGCACGCAGCGACGGTGCTCGACCTGGAGGTGGAGCCCGCCGGTTTCGACGCCTTCCGCCGCGCCCTGGCCGAGCAGCGCCCGGAGCTGGTGGGCGTGTCGGTGGTGACGCCCCACGTGCCGGCGGCCCAGGAGCTGCTGAGCATCTGCCGCGTGGAGCAGCCCGCGGCGTTCACCATCGCCGGCGGGCCCCACGCCACGGCCCTGCCCGACGACCTGCTGGATGAGATCCCCGCGCTGGACGCCATCTGCGTGGGCGAGGGCGACGACTCGCTAGTGGAGCTGTGCGACGCGCTGGATGGGGGCGGCGAGCACGGTGGTGGTGGCGAGCACGGTGGTGGCGGTGGTGGTGGTGGTGGTGGTGGTGGTGGTGGTGGTGGTGGTGGTGGTGGTGGTGGTGGTGGCGCTCACGGCAACGGCAACGCGGCGCCCGCCCGCGCGGACGTCGGCGACGCCCTGCGATCGATCCCCGGCCTGGTCCTGCGCGACGGCGGATTCACCGGTTGGCGCGATCCCATCGCCGACCTCGACCGGCTGGTTCCCATGGACCGCAGCCTGCTGGACTGGCAGGCCTACAAGCGCCTGGCCGGCTTCAAGGGCGTGGCCTCGCCGGGCATCATCCGCAGGGGCATCGAGGCCGCGCAGGTGCACCTGTCCCGGGGATGCTACGCGCGCTGCGTGTTCTGCGCCACCAACGCCGTGTGGGGCCAGCGCGCGCGCCCCGGCATCCGCCGCCGCTCCGTCGCCTGCGTGCTGGAGGAGATCGACCGGCTGGCTGCCGAGCGCGGCGTGAACCACATCAACTTCGAGGACGACGTCTTTCCGCCGACGTTGCGCTACCTCGAGGAGCTGGGTCAGGAGCTCATCAAGCGCCCGGTCACCTGGAGCTGCAACGCGCGCGTCGACGGCCTGAAGCGCGAGCACTTCGAGCTCATGGCGGCGTCCGGCTGCCTCAAGATCGACTTCGGCGTGGAAAGCGGCTCCGAGCGCATCCTCGAGCTGAACAAGAAGCTGGTGACGCGCGAGCGCGTGCGCTTCGTGTTCGACGAGGCCCGGCGCGTGGGCATCCTGCGCACCAGCTACCTGATGCTGGGCAGCCACGTGGACGAGACGCCCGACGAGGTCGAGTCGACCTTCCGCCTGGCGCGCGAGATCCGACCCGACTACGCCACCTTCACGATCGCCTGCCCGTACCCCGGCACCGAGCTGTGGACCGAGTGCAAGCAGCGCGGCTACCTGGAGCTGCTGCCCAGCGGCCGCCCCGACTGGAAGCGCTACGGCTACTACCCCGGCCTGCCGCCCTGGCGCTTCACGCACTTCTCACCTGAGCAGATGATCGCCACGCAGAAGCGCTTCCTGCGGCGCTTCTACATGAACCCGGCCTTCGCTTGGCGCACGTTGAGCCGCGTGCGCAGCGCGAGCCAACTCGGCGCGTTGGTGACTGCCGGGTTGGACGTGACCTGGTTCCTGGGCAAGCAGGTTACGGGCAAGGTGATGGGGCGCGGCGCGAGCTGACAGGTCGGGCCCAGGCCGGGCCGGCGCCTGTCGGCGCCACAGGCACCCCGCCCTGACTTGGCGCAGCCTGTGCCGCGTGCGCGGCGCTGCACGTTGTTCCTACAATGGCGCCATGCTCACGACGACCCGCGCTGCGCTGCTCAGTCTCGGCCTGCATGTCCTGGCGTGGACCGTCGCATCAGGGCTGTTCGGTCTGGTGCGCTACTACGGCCTCGGCAGCATCGAGGACTTTGCGGGCTACGGCATCCAGGACCCGCCCGTGGGTTGGTTCGTCTCCCAGGTGGCTTTGGCCGGCGTCGTGCTCGGCCTGCCCTTCGGTCTGATCAGCCTGGCGTTTCATCGCCCTCGCTTTCGGAGCGTGTCCTACGCTCGGCTGATCGGCCTGCAGAGTACTGTTCACGTCGTCCTGATCGTGGTTGTGCTCGGCGTCTTCCGGGCCCAGGGCTTCGCCGAATTGGGCCAGCCGTTCAGGGTCGATGTGTGGTTCGGCCGCACCTTCTCCAGCAACACCGTCGTCGTGCTGATCTTCTCGGCGGTCACGAGCGTGATCATCGGTTTCGTGCACCAGGCCAACCGCAAGTTCGGCCCGGGCAACCTCTGGAAGATCTTCCTCGGCAAGTACCACCACCCGCGCGTCGAGTCCCGGATCTTCATGTTCCTGGACCTGCAGTCCTCGACCACTCACGCCGAACGACTCGGGCACGTGCGCTACAGCCGCCTGATCCAGGACTGCTTCCGCGATCTGGCCGTGGTGCTCGCGGACCACGCCGAGGTGTACCAGTACGTCGGTGATGAGGCGGTCTTGTGCTGGGAGACCGAGCGGGGGCTGTCGCTGGGGCGTTGCCTGCGAGCCTTCTACCGCTTTGACGCCGAGCTCGTGTCGCGCGAGCAGCACTATCAGCGGGAGTACGGCCTCGTGCCTGTGTTCAAGGCGGGCCTCAACGTCGGTGACGTGACCGTCGCCGAGGTGGGCGAGATCAAGCGCGAGATCGCGTACCACGGCGACGTGTTGAACACCGCCGCGCGCATCCAGGCTCGCTGCAACGAGCTGGGCAAGCGCGTGCTGATCTCCGAAGATCTGAAAGACGCCCTGGGCGACCTGCCCGCGTTTGTCTTCGAGCGGCTCGGCACCGTGGCTCTGCGCGGGCGGGGCCAGACCGTGGACATCTTCGCGGTGGAGCCGAGCGCTGCGGGCGCCGCGCTCAGTCAGCGCTGACGATGCGGAAGCCGCACAGGGCCTGGGCCCGTGAGCCGTCCTCGGCCGTGACCACGGCGCGCAGCACCTCGCTGCCCCGGCCCGCCGAGATGCTCAGCTCAAACGCCATGCTGTCGTCCGGGATCTCCAGCACGCCCACCGCGCCGATGTGGTCGTCGCCGTGCATGGCGTTGGGGAAGAAGCGTGCGCTCTGGCCCTGCGCGTCGAGCCACTCGAGCGAGAGCGTGCCGGCCCGGCCGCTGCGCACGAACACGCGCATGGATTCGCCCGGCGCATAGGACGCGCCCACGCCGCGATCCGTCCACAGCTCCAGCGCGAAGGCGGAGCGCGGCAGCTCCCGCTCCCAGGCGGCGAGCGTGGCGGCGATGCGCTCGCGGTTGGAGGGCTCGGCCGACAGGTGGCGTGGCAGCGAGGCGCGTGGCAGCTCCAGCGCGGCCGCGCGCGTCACGCCCGTCTCGATCTCGGCCAGCTCCAGCGAGAGCCGCACCCGGGGCGGGTCGTCCAACTCCACGAACGAGCAACGCAGCAGGTGGCTCGCGCTCTGCAGCCGGCCCAGCTCAGGCAGCGAGTCGGGGGCGTAGGCATCCGAGGTCCACATCACCAGCAGCGACAGGATCTCGTCCTGCGCGTCCCGGCTCACCAGCGTCACGCCCGGCCGCGCCGACGCCGCCTGCGACAAGAGCTGATGCAGATGGGCCGCCAGGCTGCCCGCCACCGGGCTGCCCGTAAGCCGCACATGGTCGATGACGAGGCTGGTGTCGCCCGCAGGCAGCAGCTCGGCGAGGGCGCTGGGCAGGTCGCGGGCGGGCGCGAGCCCGGGGGCGGCTTGGGTGGAGCTGTCGGAGGGTGCTCGCGCTGCGGGCGTCGCCGCGGCCTGGTCGCTGGCGTCGGGCTGCTCGCTGGCAGCGGGCTCGATGACCCCAAGCTCAGACGCGTCGTCCGTCGCCGCGCAGGCGCAGGTGAGCATGAGCGCCAGCAGGGGCAGGGCCCTGCCCGCTCGAGCGAGTGCTGCGGTGGGCATGTCAGCGGTCTCCGGGGTGGTCATGGAATGCGCGGGGCCCACCCGCTGTCCGCTTGCTAGCCCGCATCTCTCACGACGGACATAGAAACAGGCTGCCCCGGTTGGCATAAACGGTGTATCGAGCAACGCTTACACGCCATCACGGAGGCAGCCTGTTGAGCACAGAGTGTACCGGCC
>Ga0164313_10005214_pt1 | contig 11506 bp, 5 predicted proteins | sample GuaBasSedimGuay4_FD_113735 | JGI IMG/M metagenome (GOLD analysis project Ga0164313, IMG submission 113735) | Subseafloor sediment microbial communities from Guaymas Basin, Gulf of California, Mexico - Guay4, Core 4569-4, 0-3 cm | ecosystem: Environmental > Aquatic > Marine > Hydrothermal vents >...
CCATAATGGTGACCGCATTCGGCTTCATTGAACGGACTTCGCTTTCTTCCATCATAGCGATCCCTGATGTTCTTAATACATTGTATTCCGTTCTCGGTCTGACCCTCATAGAGCATCCCGACAGCCGCAGCATATTCAAAACCCGTCATTACTTCAGTGAAATACGGAAAAGGATTATCGGGTCGTGTTCCGGGATATGCGGCCATAAGCAGGGCAGCTTCATCTCCAAGCGCATAGGAACGAAAACAATTAAAATGATTTGACAAATTGCTTCTGTAATTGTATTTCATGATACTCTGGTGAGCAATTCCCACTTTCTCCTTTTCCAGCAAATAACCCAGATCGCATATATGTGCAACATACTGGCCCACTAATTGATCCACCAAACAGCCCTCTCCAAGCTGATAAGCAGGATTTCCATAATTTTTTGCACCCATACCGATCAGGTGTTCTTTGGGGATAGTTGCTTTATCGGGTACCATAATCTGGTGATAATAGTATTCACCATTGAACAAATTTTCATCCACCCAACTGCTACCGTTCAAATATAGTTTATTACACTTCGCGGCCATATCGTTGTCACTCATATGCATGGCCATTTCCTCCATTGCCCTCAATGCCCCAAGATACCAAATATTCATTTGTGGGTTGGGGCCATAGTATTCTACATCCATTGTATTATGCTGAACGCCTTCCATAACGCCGTCCTGATCCCCATCCCAACCGCCTTCAATCCACGCATAGGACAGGGCCTTCTTCACACTTGGGTAGAGTGGTTTGAAAAAATCATCATTCCCGGATAACTGCCAGTCTCTATAAAATTTCATAATTGTTCCCATCTGTCCGTCAGCTGCGGCTTTGGAGAATTCCGGGATCCTGTTTAGAGGTAAGTTTACCCGGAAACTCATTAATCCATCATCGCGAGTGGCAAATCCAAATTCAATTTTACGTCTTGTTTTTGCCAGGTCTCCGAAAAGAAATCCGGTTGCAGCTTCATAATTCCAGACATGTGTGCACGAACCATAACAACATCCGCTATTATCATTACACCCTTCCCAGGCATACAAGGCACCATCTGTAAGACGGAAGCAAGTTTGAGTTCTGAGTGTACTAATATTAAACAAAGCAGCTTCTTTCACTACTTCAGGGAGGTCACTTTTACAGAAGGCTTCGACAAACTCAACAGTTTTATTTTCCAACTGAAGTAGCCTGGGCACAGCTTTCGATGCCACATCCCAGGCTCCATCATATTTCGTGGAATAAAAATTCTCCAGGACCTCTGCCGACCAGGCTTTCCTATTAGGGAAATACCAGGTGATCAAAAAACGGACTGTCTTGGTTTCATTTCCAAGAAGGGTGTCTTTCACAGCCAGAGATGCCATGGGTTTCCGTGCAGCTTCATCCAGCCGGTTTTCTAATTCTCCATCATTTGACAGATCGTCCCAAAAATCCAATATGGATGATCCCCAATGTTCAGGTTTCCAATCCGTTCTGTAGGTAATACCCCTGATGGCTGTGGTTACAAGTGCCATTTCTCCCCATCGCTCAGAGCTTTCATCTAAGCTATCTGAACTAAAGAAAATTCCGCTGAATCCCTCTCCCTTACCATAGGTATTCTTATTGTCAAATGCCTTTCCGGCAGTTCCATCTTCTCCAATAAAATTTTGCATAGAACCACAAACACTGAAAATCACTTTCTTCTCCGACGTGTTGGTGATTTCAAAATCCAGCACAGCCATAGGAATACTACTGTTATCAACATCGCCAGGTATTAATGGATTAAAGGCTTTCATTGTCACTACCAATGGTAATTTTGGCGTACTTAAGTTTACCTGACCAAATGGGTAAGCAGCATCAAAGGAAACTTCTTCAAATCTGGGAAGTCCATGATTCGTTGCAACTGCCCCGCTGCTTCCTTCATATTGATAAAAGGGAACAGGACCTTCAAGCAGACGAAGATCCCTTTTCCCCGCAATTTCCGTATAAAGGGTGAAAAAAGGAGAATTTTGTCGTCCTGATCCCGGGTTATACCCTTTGGCAGGGCGGTTCATGATCTCCCAATCCTGGAGCATGCCCCTGCCGCCAAGGGAAACCGTTCCAGTACCTATACCTCCAATGGGAAGCGCAATCTTATAAGTATGTTCCTGATCATAGTGCTTCAGAACAGGCCATTCCTGGGAGTAAACTTCTGAAAGACCAATGATTAGAATAGAGGCTGTTAAAAAAATGATGTTCTTCTGCATAGGAGGGGTTTTTAAGATTCAATATTGACTTTTAACAGAAAGATAATCCGGAATATGGGGATATGCAAATTCCCTGAAAGGTGGCCTTAGGGTAATCGCACTATGTGGTATGTGCTATCATAAAATCTGTTAGAATATACTGTTTCAAAATTTCGGTGGCAATGCGCCAAAAGATACGTAAATTCGAACCTCAGGAAAACCTGGCATTTTTTTACTGGAGTCAAACTAAATTGACTAAACAAGTAGATTTGAAAAATGAAAAATAATAGAACATTAATACAAAAATCTATTGCAATCACTGTATTCTGTTTAATTGCAATCCTGGCATTCGCTCAAACCAAGGAACAAAATGGGAATTCCGGCAATCCATATGGGCTTTCAGCTGAAAAGATACAATGGATGAAAGAAGCGACCCAAAAACAATTGGACGGTTGTAGAGTTAAAGGGGCTGGCGGTATATGGATTCATACTCCTGACGGAGTAGGTAATTATAAGGCTCTTTGGACCAGGGATTTCTGCTATATGGTTGAGTATGCAGGTGACTTGATGGATCCGAATGAAATTAAAGCATCCATTTACTACTTACTGAAAGGCCAACGTGAAGATGGGTGTATACCTGACAGGGTTAATGCGGCAGGTCAACCAGTTTACAGCCCGGGACCTCCAGGCAAACCCATGGCGGATAATGCATTGGACAATGGCCCCTTTATGGCCATGCTGGTATGTTCCTATGTTAATCAATATCAGGATGAAGCACTTTTTCGAGAAGTTGAGCAGCAACTGAGCAGAGGACTTGATCATACCACGGTAAAGGAAAGTGGATTGGTTTACAACAATCCGATAAATCCACAATGTGTTTATGGATTTACCGATATTGTTAAAAAAACCGGGAACCTTCTTTTTTCATCATTGCTCTACTACAGAGCCAATCTTGAGATGTACCAACTCTGCAAAAAGTATGAATGTGGCAATCCCACGATCTACAAAAGGAGATATGAAAACGTTCGACAAAGCATTAATAAATTATGGGACGAAAACACTGGAATGTTTTGGGCTGCTGATATCGACTGCAAGCAAATAGATATATGGGGAAGTGCCTACGCCGTAGAAGTAGGGATCACCAGTAAAGAACAGACCAGGAGGATCGCAACATTCCTTGCGGAGCAATACGGCGAGATCGTATTGAATGGACAGATCAGACACCTTACCCAAAGTGAGGGAGCCTGGAACAACCTGTTTAAACCCTGCGAGGAAGGAACCTATCAGAATGGGGCCTATTGGGCTACACCCCTGGCCTGGGTGATTCCGGTTTATGCAAAGTATAAACCCAGCCTGGCCAAGGATATGCTGGAAAAAGTGATTTCAGATTTTCAGGAAAATGGCATCAATGAGTGCATCAACGATGAATACGTTAAGGTGCCAAATTTTGTGGTCAGTGCTACGAATGTATACACCCTGACTCGTTAAAAGTTCTAGGTGCTGGCTGCCGATGGCTTCTCTAATACTTCCCTATCCCAATTAGCTGATTTTGCTTTTCAATATCTCTTAACGAAATCTGGTCGTATCGGGGTTCTACTTGCTTCTTGTTTGGGAATACCCAGATCTGGATTGTGATAATTTGCAAAACTGAAGGTATGATGCGTATCTAACCAACCGTCATTTGCAGATACAGGTTCAGGATCATTATCAAAATCAATCTTTTGACAAGCATAAACAATATTTGTTTACAACAGCAAATATGGATTTCATTTTCTCTAGATCCAAGACAACCTTCTAATCCACAAGAAAATATCTTCTTATGTGGTAGATATTCAATCATTTATAATATGTGTAACCTTTAACCAAATTAGCCAAATTTGACGTAGAACCAATTAAGCCGGTATATGCACCAAATTCCGTAAAACTTGCTAAATTGGTACAACCTTACCCCTAAATTTTTACCTGCAATAGTTAAACTCGCATAACTGTAGATAACAAATGAAAGGAAAAATCCAGAAGATCCTAACCAACAGAACATTTATTGTAATTCTTTATGCTTTGTTCGCATTGGGAGCAGGTATTCAATCTCTTATGCTGAGCCCAAAAACCGTTGGTGGGGGGGATGTAGAATATAGTAATTACAATAATTATGTAATCTTTTCACAATCATTCCATCATCTGAAAAACAATCAGGACCTTTACATATTACATCCGGACGAGCATTGGGATTTGTTTAAGTATACTCCCACCTTCTCCTCATTCTTTGGATTATTTACCCTTTTTCCAGATTGGCTTGGAGTAAATCTTTGGAACCTGATAAATGCGTTTGTTCTGCTTTCAGCCATTTATTATTTACCGAGGTTAAATAACACGCAGAAAGGATGGGTGCTGCTGATTATTTTGCTGGAATTTATGGGTGCCGCAATGGGTGAACAATCCAATGCACTCATTGCAGGTCTACTGGTCTTTTCGTTTGGATTGCTCGAGAATAGAAAGTTTTTGATTGCTTCTCTGTGCATAGTGCTCACCATCTTTATCAAATTATTTGGGGTGGTGGGATTTGCCCTGTTTCTTTTTTATCCTCAAAAATGGAAACTGGCCTTGTACTCATTGGGCTGGACCCTGGTCATGTTACTCATTCCTTTCATCTTTATAGATTACGAACAATACTTGACTCTGTTTTCGAGCTACGGCAATATGCTTTCCAATGATCATATGATATCCAATGGATTTTCGGTAATGGGATGGTTAAATTCCTGGTTTTCCCTGAACGCAAGTACACTGGTGGTTATTTTGACAGGAATAGGAATATTTTTACTGCCACTTGCCAGACTCAGGACCTATAAATACTTTTCATTTAGATATCTAACGCTGGCTTCAGTATTGCTTTGGGTAGTTATTTTTAATCACAAAGCAGAGTCTCCCACCTACATAATTGCAATGACTGGAGTGGCTTTATGGTTTATTGAAGGAGAAAAAAGTCCGATGAATATAACTCTATTGGTGCTTGCATTAATGCTAGTCTCGGTGTCCTCCACTGATATATTCCCCAGTTATCTCAGGAAGGACTTTATTCAGCCTTACGCCATGAAAGCAATTCCTTGCATCCTGATATGGATAAAGATTATCCTCGACATGATGTTGTTAAAAACTGACCGAGGTAAAATCCAAGCACAGATGTAAGGAGGAACATTGACCGGTTTCCTGAAGATTTCAGGATCGAATTGACCATAAAAGATTTTAAACTTTCATCCTTTTTAAAGTAAAAGATGATGGAAAAGTAATCGACTGAACAATATCTTTCTTGCTAAATTGTTTTATTTGAACCTTTTAGTTGAGAGTGGTAGAGAGACTAACGAGGGTATACTAATCAGACCAAGTGATGATATAATTTCATTGACTGCTTTTCGTTCATAGGGTGAGTTATTCTATCACAAACGACTTCATGATCAGGTCTTTTTCATCGCTGCTTGACCCGATGTAAGCCTGGTATTCCATATGCTCCAATTCCCATGCACCTGCTTCCGGGTCATACCACTTCAATTTGTCGAAAGGACATGACAGGGTCACCGTTTTTGTTTCACCCGGATTCAGAGTCAAGCGCTGGAAACCTTTCAGGAGTTTATGCTCCCTTTCCACAGTTGAATTGTCGAATCCGATGTATAGCTGCATTACCTGGTCACCGGTAAGGGTACCGGTATTTGTCACATCCACTGAAACCTCCAGGGAATTATCCAGTAGGGTAACATCAGCATTTTCGTGGGTAAATGTGGTATATGATAATCCAAATCCGTAGGGGAATGCTGCCTTATTTCCATCCTGGTCCAGTTTGATATAACCATGGTAACGATCATACGTAGCTTCAAGTCCCAGACGGTCAAATTCGGGATAATGGCTTTCGTCGCTGGCCACCGAAAACGGAAGTTTCCCACCAGGATTGTTATCACCAAAGATAGTTTTAGCGATGGCTGTTCCTCCTTCCATACCAGGGTAGAATGCATGAATAATGCCATTGACCTGGTTTTTCCATTCTTCCACTATAACGGCGCTTCCGCCGATGATGACCACCACTGCGTTCTCATTCACATGTCCAACCTGTTGAATCAGTTTGCTCTCATTAGTATGCAGCCTGAGACTTTCACGGTCTCCGCCCACCGGATTTTTACCCATTCCAACATACTCGCCTTCATCATCGTGATTATACCCAACCACAAAAATGACTGCATCGGCTTCTTTAGCTAATCCTTTTACCATCTCCATATCATCCCCGCTATGAAGGGTAAATTCAACCGAGGACCCATACAGGTTTTGTAAGCCTTCCAGGGGAGTTACTACATAAGAAGGTATAACTCTGCTTGAACCGTGATCCCCGATATTTTCGGTAACGGCAAGCTCTCCCAGAACCAAAACCCTCTTTACTTCCGATCTGTCAAGTGGAAGGACTCCCTGATTATTCTGCATAAGTACCATGGATTTTTCGGCTGCCTCTAATGCAAGATCAATATGCTCCTGGCATCCAATGAGGCTTTCCGGGTATTCGGGTAGCGGATCCAGATTGCTTTCAAATTTAAGCACAGTACGAGCCACCCTGAAGGCACTTTCGTTAATCACCTCTTCAGACACAGTCCCGCTCTTTACCGCTTTATATAATTTCTTTCCATAATCCTGAATAGAGGGCATTTCTACATCCATTCCGCCGTTTGCGGCTTTTTCTGTATCCCGGGACCCCATGACAAAATCAGTGATGGTGAATCCAGTGAATCCCCAATCCTCTTTCAATACGGTCCGCAGCAGATAAGGGCTTTCACAGCATTGATCTTCCCTGAACCTGTTGTAGGCACCCATCAGGCTGGCTGCACCATTATCCACACATTCCTTAAAGTGAGCCAGGTAAACCTCTCGCACTACTCTTTCATCGGCCTCCACATTTATCTGGAACCTGGTATTCTCCTGGTTGTTGAAGGCATAATGTTTTATACAGGCCATCACATTATGGTGCTGGACTCCTTTCATTAATGAAGTGCCCATTTGCCCAAGCATGTAGGAATCTTCTCCATATGCTTCCTGGGCTCTTCCCCCCGCAGGGTGACGCAAAAGGTTGATACATACACCTCCGAAGTAGTTCCCTTTATTGGCCCGTATTTCTTTTCCAATTACCTCACCTACAAGGTATTCCAGTTCCCTGTCAAAAGATGCAGCTCTGGCCATAGCTACCGGGAAGCAGGTGGCTTCACCACTAACCAATCCACGCGGACCATCAAAAAAACGCATGGTCGGAATATTCAGACGTTCATTTCCTCCCGCCTGGTAAGAATCCTGATTATATTTCATTCCATTACCAGCCATTTCCACAACCATTCTTGGGGTGCTTTTAAGTATGGGCGACATCATCTGTACTTTTTCTTCTACTGTCATCTGATCCACAAGTTCTCTGGCCCACTGATCAACCTGCACCTCTGATATGGTTTTCCTCTCAAGCTCTATAATCTCTGGTTTTGGATTGATTTTTAACACAAAAAAGGCGATCACCAGCAAAGCGATGATGGATAGAATCGTCAGAAGAATTCCTTTGAGTATTTTCTTTAAGATTTTCATGCCCTCGAGTTTTAATATTTGTAATAGAGTAAAGCTAAGATTTATTTAAGTGCTTCAAAAGTATCAACGATCCATTGAACAGGCCATTGCTAAGTATAAATATGGTTTTGTTTGGTGGATGTCAACAGCAGTCAACGGATCCGTCAGCAATTCGATTTGGGCCAGTTCAAGTATTTATTAAAGAAGGCCTAACTGTATTTGACTCATATTCAGTTAGGTCGTAACTTGCCTTATGCTAACAAAACCCCATATGCCCTCTCAGCCCAGCAAATCACATCAATTTTCGCAGGAAAAAAGGAGACGTAAAATCAACAATGTGATTGCTGTGTATACCTTGGTTACTTTCGTCCTCTTTGAACCTGCCTGACTGGACCCCAAGGCTTGTGATTTTGTCTTGATTTATTATGGTTTGAAAATCAAGTCAATTTGATACTAAACTCCAGTTAAATGTTCAGGAATTATTTATTAATTGCCATTCGGAATTTATGGAGACACAGGATTGTGTCTGCAATCAATGTTTTTAGCCTTGCTCTGGGCATAAGTGCATCGGTCATAATCTTTCAGTTTGTAAGCTATGAACTCAACTGCGACCGGGTTCACGAAAATGGAGACCGGGTATTCAGGCTCACCCTGCAGATATTCCGTGATGGTACCCCCTTTAATACCACAGCAATGGTTAATAATGGGTATGGTCCCGAGTTTTTGTTGGAAATTCCTGAAATAGTTGATCAGATCAGGATTCACAATCACACTGATAATTACACCGTTACAGTAAATCCGGGTACAATCACAGAAGATAAGTTTATTGAGGCTGGTGTGTTTTATACAGATTCATCCTTTTTCGATTTTTTTTCTTTCCCCATCTTAAAAGGTGACAAGGCTAGAATGCTAACTGAGACCTATTCAGTTGCCATCTCTGATCAGATCGCAGAAAAGTATTATGGGAAAGATTGGCAAAAGATGCCAGATCTGCTGGATAGAACAATAATACTCAACAGCATGGATGATCATGGTCTCATGCCATTCAACATAACAGGTGTATTCGAAGCGGAATCAAATTCACACTTTCAGCCAGATATTCTTTTGTCATACAGTACACTTACAAAAAGTATTGATGAGATATACGGTACCGGGTTTGGACTAGGCTGGTTTGCATTTTATACCTATTTTCTCATTCATCCCAATAGTAATGTTGGGGAGGTGCAACAAGAAATTGAAAAATGGTTCGATAAGACATGGAGTGGAGCGCCTGAAAACGGAATTTCCTGGGAGATAGGGCTACAGCCTATGGAAGAGATCTATTTACATTCTCATTTTCCGGATGAATTGAAGAATTCTGGCAATCCGAATCTGCTTCGAACCCTGATCATTGTAGCTTTTTTCGTACTGGTGATTGCATGGTTTAATTACATTAACCTGGCTACGCTTCAAACCATAAGAAGAACTCGGGAAACTGGAATCAGGAAATCGATGGGTGCACAAAAAAAACAGTTAATCTGGCAATATCTGGTTGAGGCATTATTGTTGAATCTCATCTGCATAATAATCTCATTGCTAATTATCCAACTTATGGCCCCCCTGTTCAAAGGCCTTACCGGTAAGGCCTTTGTACCCGGTAAACTGGGTCTGGTATTATGGATCAATGGATATCCCAGTGTTTATAGTTTCTTCTGGTTAATAACAGGAATTTTTATAGTCAGTACTTTCATTTCTGGAATAAGCCCTGCACTTATTCATTTAAGGACAAAGACCGCCCAAATGCTGAAGGAAGGAGCAAGTAATGTTCCAACTGGCAGGTTTGTTCTACAGAAAATACTTGTAACGGCCCAATTTATGATTGCAATCATTATGATGGTAAGTACTTTTGTAATTTACCAGCAATTGACCTTCATGCTTGGTGAAAATGCCGGATTTAGGGATGAGCGTGTGCTTATATTCAGGTTGTTGGGATTAAATAGGCCAGTCCAGGATGTTGTCAACAACTCCATTTTCGTTAAAGAAGAGATCCTGAAATTATCCATGGTAGAGGATGTTTCTACTTCATCCTCCATACCAGGCAAGGGGATTCGGTCAAAACATTATATTATTAATCAGTCGGAAAACCAGGAGGCCATGGCAGTGCAACGGGTGCAGGTTGGCGGGGAATATTTCGATTTCTATGATCTTCAATTTCTGGCAGGTGGCACTTTCCCACCAGGAGCATCGGCCGATACAGGTATAGCTCAATATGTATCGGTAATAAATGAATCGCTGATGACTCAGCTGGGTTTTAAGGATCCGGAAAATGCAATAGGCAAGAAGATATTTGTTCAAACAGGCATGAGCTCGCCACAGAAGGAAATTGTGGGTGTAATTAAAAACTACCACCATGGTTCCTATCACCACGATTACATACCCATTGAGTTTTCAGCCGAGGCAGAAGTATGGTTTCATCCACGACTGGGATGCCTCTATTTTTCGGATGCATATACAATTTTTAGTGTGAGGTTAAAACAATCCGCAAATGAACGAGCCCAATATTCAAGTTCTATAGAAGAGATATCAAGCCTTTTCAAAACAAACTTTCCCGATATGCTATTTGAATCGTTCCCACTCCATGAATTCTATAACCAACAGTATTCGAAAGACCTATCCTACGGAAAGCTCATTGCTATTTTCTCATTGTTAGCAATCTTTATTTCGAGCATGGGTTTGTTTGGGCTGTCCTTGTTTATGATCCAGCGCAGCATAAAAGAAATGGGAATCAGAAAGGCCTTCGGAGCTATCACAAAAGACCTTTTCAGACTATTGATCAGGAAATACTTTTTCCTGATTCTGATAGCTGCGATCCTTTCTCTTCCAATTGCATGGTGGGTACTTCAAAAGTGGCTCCAGCAATATACCTTCCGTATTGAACTGAATTGGTGGGCATTTTTATTACCGGTAGTTGCTGTTCTGCTTATTGCATTGTTGTCGGTTAGTTACCAAACAATAAAAGCTACTTTTTACAATCCGGCAGAAGCTTTGAGGTATGAATAATCCATAGTGCCAAACATCCAATTTAAGCTATGATATTCTTCAAAAAATATTTGCAGATATTCATGCTGTTATCAATCATAACAGTTCAGGTTGAGGTTGAGGGGCAGGTTATTTCTCAATGGAGGGGTATTGACAGAAATGGGATCTACCATGAGGAAAACCTATTGCAAAGATGGCCTGATATTGGTAGATGATTCATTATATGTGGTCAGCGGACAGGGACACCTGGCATGTATAGATAGCAACAGAGGGGAAGTCCTGTGGAAATTTGACGCCTATAAGAAGTTTGAAGGCGAATGGGAGTCTCCAAGTTTCCATTATCGCTGCCAATAATAAGCACTTTCCGCCCAATCGAAAAAGGCTGGCCTCACTGGTCCCATTTAGTAATCCGCAATGGTATACTCTATGTTAGGTATGAAGATATCCTGAAAGCATATAAGATTGCAGATGGGGGCTAACTTATTGCCAATTCATGTATCTTTATTTGAATTTAAACTCTCTTAATAAATCTGAATTTCAGTTATAAGATGATACAAGACGTTTTAAAAACAATGATTGAATACTTTGGAAATGATATACTCAGAATTAATCATGCCTTGAAAGTATATGGATTTGCAAGTACAATATGCAGAAGCGAAACAGCGAACAGAGATACCATTGATATAATTGAG
>Ga0164313_10005215_pt1 | contig 11504 bp, 8 predicted proteins | sample GuaBasSedimGuay4_FD_113735 | JGI IMG/M metagenome (GOLD analysis project Ga0164313, IMG submission 113735) | Subseafloor sediment microbial communities from Guaymas Basin, Gulf of California, Mexico - Guay4, Core 4569-4, 0-3 cm | ecosystem: Environmental > Aquatic > Marine > Hydrothermal vents >...
ACGATACCGACGTGCGGGTGGGCGGGGGAGTTCCGGTTGGTGCCGAGGAGCCGCTGGTTCGGGAGGTTCCGGTAACTGCCGCTACCGTGTCGATTGGCGCTTTCTCGGTTTTCACAAGTAGCGATGAACCGCCATATCGGGCGGTGGCGGACGTGCTGCGCTGGTACCGGGACCTGTTTGAACATGGGGAGCTCCACAATAATCTGATCGAGGCGATGGAGCCAGTTTCCAGCGCAACGCTGGTGCCGACAACAGACATTGAACCAAGGGCTGAACCGAATCTGACGGCTGACACGCCCGACGATGACACGTACGACAACGAGGAGGAGTGACATGCCGATCATCGGACGAGAAGAGCCAGCCGACATCGTTATCCCCATTCCACAGGTCTCGGCTCGACACGCCGAGATCAGGTGCCTCGGCAACAATTTGTATGAGTTGATCGACCTGAATAGCTCGAACGGCACCTTCGTCAATGGGGTGCGAATCCAGTCGCAGACCATTCGCCTCTCCGACGACATCCGGTTCGGAAGCTTCAGGGTCGATTTGAGCGCCTATAGGCAACTCATTCCCCTTGCACCTGAGCCGGTCATCGCACCGGGAAAGACAGAGGGTTCATCGGTCGCTGTGAGCCTACCGGAGCCGGCGGCAAAGGAGATCGAGAGGGTCCCAGAAGCTCCGCAGGCGCAGCCTCCTGCGGCCGATCAATCCGCTTTGCCACCGGCCGACCAAACGGCGCCCGAACCTGCCCCGGCCAAGGAAACGCCGATAGTTTCCTCTCCAGAACCGAGGGAGCCTCAACGTTGGGCGCAACCGGGTATGGGAACCGAGCTTGCAGCCGCACTTGCAGCACAAAAGTCGTATGTGGGCAAGGCTTTCCTGACGATGTTCCTGTACTACCTACTCTGGCTTCCCGGGATGATCATGAACATCGTCTACTGGAGCGAGGCGAAAAGAGTGAGACAGATCACCGGAGAGTCGCCTTCTGGGATGGGTTGCCTGCTATTCCTTCTCATCACTCACCTCATACTGCCGGCTTGCGGCCTGCTGATCTTGTTGATAACTGGAGGGGCCATTCTCAAGGAATTTCTCGACATGTTCTGATGTGGACACTGCTGTTGGTCACAATATAGATGGAGTGAATCATGGTAATCATTGGACGCGGAGCTCCGGCAGATATCATCATCCCGGTACCCCAAGTATCGGCTCGCCACGCTGAGATCAGACATCTCAGGGATGATCTCTACCTGCTCACTGATCTTGGTAGCAGCAACGGAACCTTTGTTCGTGAGCAAAGAATCACATCTGCCGAGATGCGGCTCTCCGACTCCATTCGTTTTGGTAGCTTCAAGATCGACCTCTCTGCGTATGCTCACCTTATTCCGCCGGCAGCGGGTCCTGGGGAGACCGCTCAGGCTGCGACGGGACCTGCCGTTATCATCGGTCGTCAGCATCCCGCCGACATTGTCGTCAACGCGGATATGGTGTCCGCCCGGCACGCCGAATTGAGGCACGTCCACGATGACGTTTATCTGCTCACCGATCTCGGCAGCAGCAATGGCACATTTGTGAACGGTCAGCGGATCGATCGTGCCGAGGTTCGTCCGTGGGATGCGGTGAGTTTTGGGAGCCAGTCAATCGAGTTCGCATCGATGGCTGCAAGGGTGCCGCGTGCCACCCCGGCCGAGTCTCCTCCACAACAGCCCGAGGTCGCCAGCCCAGCATCAGACGGGTCGGCTCCGGCGGAGGAAGCTGAATTTCAAGCCCCCGCCCCGACCGAGCCCGAAATACCAACAGGCTCAACTCAGTCAACTATCAGGAATCCGTGGGCCCTACGCAGATCCCTCGCTGCTGCCGCGGTGGTTATGATCGTTGCGCTCGGCTGGGGTCTTCACTCGCTCTTTGCCGCACCCTACGGCAAACAGCGGGCGGCGCTCGTGCAGCGGATCTCGATGATGGAAGATACTCACAACCAGCGCGTGGCAATGCTCGGTAATCGAGATCAGGCGACCGTGCTGAAGGGCATTGGCGAGCTCCTTGGGGAACCTCAGAAACTCGAAGAAGTGCAGGGTTCTGTGGAGAACCTTCGTGCCAGTGCGACGTGGTTCAACCAGATCCTTTTTGAACCACCCATCGAGGACAGCTGGAATGACGAGATAATAGAATCGCTGAGGACCGTGTATTCGCAGCTGAGCGGTCGATACGATTCCCTGGTGCGGACGAGTATTGGGACGATTCGATCGGAGATCAAAACCGCGAGTTCGTTCAATGACGTCTGCGATTCAGCGCGTCGTTTCGACGTAAGGAGCCATGCGGTCGCCGACTCGGTGCGTGGCCTTTCGACAACAATCGCATCGGCCCATCTGGCTGAGTTTGATGATCTGCGCCAACTCGTTGTCAGCCCATTTTCGACCAATCAAGAAGAGTTGCAGTTGATGGTGGTCGAGCTTGGCGCAAAGATGGTGGACTCGCTCAAAGACGACGTCGATGAGCGTCTGCAGACAACCCGCGGTGCGGCCGACGCCCCGTCAGCGGTCAACGCCTCCAAGTCGCTGGTGCAGTGGCTGCGCGAGGCTCGCGAGAACACAGCAGCAATCGCGAACCTCGGCATTCCTTCCAAGGACATCGCCACCATCACCCGTGAGATCGATAAGGCGGTCCGGCAAGCTCGAGAGATCATCGAGTGGGTCAATCATGGTATTTCTGCACAGAAGCGATGCCGTGACCGCCTTGGGGAAGCCATCGAGCAGGCGAAGACGGCGAATACTCAGCTCCAACATTTGGAACGATTCGCCAGCTCTGACCAGATTCTCCCGGTTCTGATCCACTGGTCTTCAGCGGCAAGTCTTGGGAGACGGGCGCTCTCCGACCTCGAGGTCCGTCCTCCGGCGAAGCTCAAACCACTGTGCGAGAGAATTGTCGCACCGACCCGTGATTCTGCCGGTGAAGTCGTGAACAAGATCGAGACACACCTACGTGTCGTCGATGCCAAGTACGCGGAAGCTGTACAGCAGGAAAGCACCTTCCTCGGAAGTTCGGCACGTGCGGGCGCCCGGACTATGGACTATCTCGGCAAACTGGCGGGACAGACCCTTGATCGGGCAGCCAATTCACGCATGGGCAGGGAGATCGGAATCAGTGTCAAAATGTTGATCCTGAGCCATAAGATGCTCTACGACATGATGGATCCTGACTCGGATCCGATCAGTTGGGCATTCAAGTACCAGGATGACATGGCGAGTCTCATGGATGAGACTGATGAGGTCATGCGAATGGAAGGTCCTTCAATCACCGGTAAGAACACCTTTATCGAAGACTTGGTCGATATTGCATACGAGAACTCTTTCGATTAAGGAATAGGGGGGCGTATGGAGCACATCGGCCGCTACGAAGTCATTGGAGAGCTCGGAACCGGCGGGATGGGCACCGTGTACAAGTGCCGTGATTCTCGATTCGACAGTTTTGTGGCGATCAAGATGTTGCACTCGCAGTTCGCGACGGTCGATGAGGTAGTCACCCGGTTCAAGACCGAGGCCATCGCGCAAAGGAAGTTGGACCACCCCAACATCATCGATGTGATCGACTTCATCGACGAAGATGGGGTCCTTGCGATCGTGATGGAGTTCGTGAACGGCGACGACCTGGATGCGTTGTTGGAATCAGCCAATGGTCCGATGCAGTGGGAAAGGGCCGTGAATCTGTGCTCGCAGGTCCTTTCGGCTATGAACTATGCCCACAGCTTCGGCGTGGTTCACCGGGATCTCAAACCGGAGAACATCCTCGTGCAGGACATCGGTGGTGAGGAGTTTGCCCGGGTGATGGACTTCGGTATTGCCAAGGTGATCGGCTCCGAAAAGCTCAAGACCGTTGCCGAAACCCAGATGGGGACTGCGCCCTATATGTCTCCACAGCAGATCACCAGTGCCAAGGACGTCGATCACCGGGCGGACATCTACGCTCTCGGGGTGATCTTCTTTGAGATGTTAACCGGTAGGTTGCCCTTTGACGGAGACACGACGTTCACGATCTGGAACAAAGCGTGCAACGAGCCTGCACCATCGGTGTTGCAGCTCAACCGATCGCTTCCCGAGGGTTTCGACGCGGTTGTAAGCAAAGCGATCGCCAAGGATCCGGCAGACCGATACAGGGACTGTAAGGAGTTCCGGGAAGATCTCCTTCGAGTTGCGGGGTCAGTTGGCGCTGGGGCCCAGTCCGCATCAACGACATCGACCCCCGTTCATTCCATCTCGGACTCTCACTCGGCGGAGCCGGAATCGCTGGTGGCCCCTCCTCAGCAGCGGGCTGCATCTGCGCCTCCGTCGGAAGTGGGCCCAGCACCGGTTCAACGCCAGCCCGCTTCGGCTCCCCTCGAGAACCCCCTGGAGGGGTTACGCAGCGCACCTGCGAAGAAGAAGCAGCCGATGGTGATGATCGCGGGTGTGGCGGCGGCGGTGATTATGATGGTCGCTGCCGGACTGTTCTTTTTCCTCGGCGGCTCAGGTCCATCTGATGGCGGGCTCGAGAGCGGCGGGCCCGAGCAGGCCGGTAAGAAGACCGCAAGCCTTGAACCTATAGCGGGTCCAACCGAAGTTCCGAAAGCTGCACCATCCAGCCCAGCAATTGCTGGCGGCCTAAATCGAAATGAGAGCGCAGCCGTAAAACCGACCAAGATGCCGAAACCCGATAGGGTTCCCGGATCCTTGGTGGTGAACTGGAAGCCATGGGCGAACGTTCTGGTAGCTGGACGACCTGAAAGAACAACTCCGTGCACATTCGATGGGTTACCGGCGGGTCGCTATGAAGTCAAGCTCGCCCATCCTGATTTCGGATTCGAAACTCGATCTGTGGAAGTTCCTTCGGGGAAATCTGTCCGGCTGACAGGAGAGTTTGAGCGTAACGGCACACTCAGCGTCAACGCCGTCCCTTGGGCAACGGTCTTTGTGGACGGCACCTCCCGGGGGAACACTCCGATCAAACTTGATCTTAAACCGGGGCAGTATAAGATTGCTCTTCGGAACCCTACCGCTGGCAAACTCGAGGCAGTGTTCTCGGTACAGATTGAGTCAGGGGTTGAAAAAAAGATCTCACACAGATTTTGAGTCCGGGAGAAACGGCTCGGGACGTAGGGGAAGGATAGGCATACTATGCGTCAGGTTCTTGTCGTTCTGGCGGTTGTGTGGGGCACAGTAGGTTTCGCTGTTGCCTCGGGAGGTAATGCGCTCTCGCAAGGTGTCTCAGCCTACTGGGAGGCCGACTACGATAAGGCCGAACGTATTCTTCGAACCATTGACATTTGGGATCTCACGGACATTGAGAAGGTGCTTTTGTTCAAGGTCCTTGGCGCCACCGAACTCGCTCAGGGTGATTCCGAAGCGGCAAAGAGAGCTTTTGTGGATCTTCTGGAGGTTGATCCGACCTACGAGCTGAGTTCGAGTGATTTTTCGCCCACGGTCGTTTCGGTTTTTCGTGAGGCTCAGGGAGAGTTAGCGAATGTCTTCTACGAGCAGGCGATGGAATTGTACAACGATGGGGATTTTGTCGAGGCCGTCGCGATGTTCGAGAAAGTACTCGAAACCGATGGCAACCACCCCATGGCAAAGGAGTTCCTAGTCATCGCAAAGGGACGGGCGGGGGTCACGGGTGCGACATCGGGCAACAAAACTGAGGGTTTGAACAGCACAGTGTCGACGAAGCCTCCAATCACTCGAGTCACCCCCGAGACGTACCGCCTGGGCACTCTCGAAAAAGGTACCCAACCTTGGTGCGATCGCCCTTACGTCTTGAGGTCCATCCCAGCCGACTATCGAGGTGCACAGAGTGTTATGACCGCGAATGATGACAGAGAGAACCACGGATTGAATCTCTCTATAGACCTTGAACGCCCGGCGACCCTCTATGTCGCCTACGATAAGAGAATCAAAGATAAGAAGAAAGAAGCCTGGCTGAGTAGTTACGTCATGACCGGCCGGGTCATCACAGTTGCCGGGCCTGGCGCGTCCACTGAGACTTATGATTTTGAAGTTTACAGCCGAAGAGTTCCGGCAGGTCTGGTGTCTCTTGGGCCGAATCTGACGAGTAAGATGAAGGGTGGTGTGGGTATGTATTTCGTCTTTGCGATACCCGATTAGCCCTTTCAAGTGACGAGTAGGCATTATCAGTCGATTTCTTTTTTGGTAAAGATATTTCAGGACCGATGATCTCCTTCCATCCCTCACCAAGTATGTAGCCCGCACCCAAAACTGTGGTATGAGAACTGTACTGCTGAGGGCTTCGCCGGGTATGGGTCAACCCTCTCATCCCAAGGCGGGGCCAGAGGTGGGCCACAGCCTCTGATCAGGATCGCGGCGTTTCTAGTCGAAATCGAGCGATCGATTTGTGACGCAAGGCTCCGGCGGGTCGTGCCTGGGCGTTTGTTCAGAGGTATCCCGAGTTCGAGAATGAAATGCACTAGAAGGTTGATTGGAGCGATGTTGCGCGGTTTGCCGCTTATTGGCGGAGTCGTTGTAACGATACTTGCATGTTCTCGTGTCTTTTCTGCGATAACAGGTAGACAGGTTCACTTTTTTGTCCCTACACCGTGAGAGCCTGTCCTCAATATTGGACACCTGCGGTGGTTCCGAGTCTTGTCGTTTGGATCACCTTCCTGCGATTCTTTGGAAGGGGTGCGTCTTTCTCTGAATAGCCGAGGTGGTCAACGGGGAACCAATCAATCGGGTGCCTCGATAGTGATTTCAGTTTTGGCATTGCTTTTGCAACAACGTAGTCCATGGAATGTAACGAAACTGAACGCGTTCGAAGTTTTGTGTCGACTGGCCCAAAATCGTCATGGTTTGATCGGCGATTGTTGGTTCTACTTTTAACCTTCGTGATCTTAGGTTACAACGGGGATTGCTTTTCGATAGATCGCGAACGTGTCAAGACAGAGACAACATTCGAGTTCGTAACTGAGCAGGTCAATTCCATCGTTGTCGGTCTGCCACCTGAAACCATCGTTCGGCTCAAGCGGCAAGCGGCGATCTTGGTTGAGGCAAGGGAACGAGTGGAACATGCCCAGCGTATGGCAGTACGTGAGGTTGGCAATACTCAGCTTGTGATAACTACTGAGTCTCGTGAGCGCTGGCCTGTGTTCTTCGACTGCTCATCCGATCGGGATGTCGCGTTGGTGGGCGGAGGTTCACTCTCTCGGGAGAGTCCGCCTCCCGGACCCCAGGAGAGTTTGGCAGTGGTGGCTCCGGGAAGAGGGGCTTCCGCCGTCGATCCGGCTGCTGTTGTCGAAGCTTCCGGTCCGGTTGTTGGGCTGACTCCTAACGAAACCGAGGTTCTAGTTGCGGCCGGAGCTCGGTCGTTCGCGCGGTCGTTGGCCGAGGCTGGTGAGGACTTCGATCTGCGACCGGCGTTTCTGTTGTGCGTGATGCGCATAGAGTCCAACTACGAACCGCGGGCGGTGTCACGGGCTGGGGCTATTGGGCTGATGCAGTTGATGCCGTCGACGGCTGAGGATTTGGGGGCGAACCCCTGGGACTTGAGCGACAACATCACCGGCGGAGCCCGGTTAATCAACGAGCTGCTCGAGAGGTATGAGGGTGACGTGACCCTGGCCATGGCAGCTTACAACGCCGGACCGGGAGCGGTGGCGAAGCACGGCGGTGTGCCCCCTTATCCCGAAACCCGGAACTATGTGGCACGGGTGGCGGCCGAGTGCCCCGACCCGAGACCTTGAAGGGAGCTGTATATGAAGAACGCATTGCGAGGCGCCGTGATTCTCATCTGTGTCGTGGGTTGTTGTGTGTTGCTCGACGGATGCTCGTCTGCCAAGCAGTCGAAGATCCTCCAGGGGACCACCCCAGTGGGGCTGCCACCGGTTTCGGCCGATATTGCTCCAGAGGTTTACGTTGGAGATGCGTACCTTTCCGATGATTGCGCGTCGGTGGCATCGGGTCTGAGGAACTGTCAGGACATCCTTCGCCGTGAAGCACGCCAGGAGCTGATTTTGGTGCTCGAGTCCGAAGTGGATGGTCGGTTCCAGGATATCGGAACCTCGGAAATCGGTGAGGACGGCTTCCAGGAGCAGGTGGCCTACCTGACCAATTTGACGGAAACGGTGGCCGGTCACCTCATGATGCGGACCCACGAATCGCCCATCTTTCACCTCGACGAAGAGCGCAGTTATGGCTTGCGCCTGCTGACGGTGCGCGAAGAGCTGGACTACACACTGTGGACCGAGATTGCCGAGTCGGCCAGAGCCGAAGGGCGCGATGAGACCGCTGATGTGGTCGAAGGCTGGCTGGATGCACGCTATGACGGTGGCGAGCCCGACCAGAAAAAGATCAAGCAGGTGGAGAAGGACATCGCGAACCACTTCACCGCCATGTGGGATCGTGCCCAGAATCAAAAGGAGGGGAAATGAGCTTTCAACTCCGATTAGTAGTTGGGATTCTATGTTTCAACCTGTCCACAGTGGCCTTGGTGGTCTCCGCGTCGGAGACAGAGATCTGCAGCGGCTCGGTGGTGGTGTGGGACCACAAGGTTCGCAAGGCCGAGCGAGAGGCGCTCAAGATTGAGGCCAAGACTCGAGCCTTTCAGGATCTGGCGACCCAGGCGTCAGTACGGGCGGCATTCGTATCCACCGATCGGAAGGCCTCGTGGTGGAACGATGCGGAGGGCGGGACCTTCCACGAGAGATTTCTCTCCCTGACCACGTCGCGTTCGGCGGTGACGATCACCGAACTCATGCACGGCGGTGACTACCGCTATAACGGGAACAAGAAGAGGATGGGGGTGCGTTACTGCCTGTCCAGAAGTCGTTTCCAACGGGCGCGCAGCGAGATTCAGGAGGAGTGGAACCGCATCGAAGCGCAGCTCAGAGACCGGTTCGAGGATCTCGAACGGGCTATCCGCGCCAACGACCTTCAGTATGCCAGTGAGCTCTTTCCAGCCCTCAAGAGTGATGTTTCGGACCTCGTCATGGACCGCGAGGAGTACACCTCGGTGTTCAACGGCAAGAGCAACACGTTCAAGGCGTGGCTGGAGTTGTGGAGCGGTCAGGTCCGGTCGGAACGAGCCTATGCGGGCTACTGTGTCAATCAGGCGCGCACCTTGATCGATGAAGCGCGGCTTGAAAAGGCACAGAGCTTCGTCTACGAAGCGATCAAGACAGATCGACACAACGTTCCGGCTCTCGAACTCGATCGAACCATCGATCGGCGGTGGGACGAGCGGGCTCGAGTACTGCAGACTGCGGTCTCCGCCGCCTCTGTGGGGCGGGAGCGTAAGGCTAACCGTCAACTGAATCTTGCCCGGTCCATCGATCGGGAAGAAGCTGTCAACTACGGTGATGTCCGCACGAGGGTCGACGGGATGTTGGCCAGCTTCAAAGAGGATAACCCGAGGTGGTCGGTGGGTATCGATACCGCCTACGGAACCCTCGGTGCGAACTCCAAAGCCACATTCGATCGATATGCTGGCAAGGGCATTTACGATGTCCGCGTGTCGAACCCGTTGATGCTCGGGCTCACGGGTCGGGTCCGGATCGGTCGCTTCCTCCAGACGTGGGCTTCCGGCAGTTACGGAACCTCGCAGGCGAGCTTCGGCAGCTGGTCGGAGGGCTTCATGTCGACAAGTAACTTCCGGCTCGGGGTCGGGTACCGCACCATCAGAAACGCCAGACGAAAAATGAGCTTCCAGATTGGTGGCGGCTTTGTACAGGAAAGCGCCAAGATCAAACCCCATGTCAGTGGTCTTGACAAACAGTCGGACGGCCGGCAAGGCTACTTCGCTCGTCTTGCTGTCGAAGGTCGGAATCTGTCGTTTTGGGTCGAACACGGATTCGGATTCGATGACGTCTCCGAACCTTCTCCCATCGTCTGGTCGGATTCGTGGATGGTTGGTTTTCTGTGGTCATTTCATTGAGGTTTCAACGGGCAACTGGTTTGGTTTTCCTCAGCTCGCTCCTGGCGTTCTCGGCGGGAGCCGGGGCAACAGACCCCATCGAGGATTTCCATGATGTCCTTCGCCGGAGCGCGTCCGGTCAGGCACTGCTCCGGGATCTGAAGACCAGCTGCGGTTCGGCTGAGGTTGGGCTGCGGCTATTCGCCGCACGGTTGGAGGCGGAGGTCACTGAACTCACGGGAAGACTTTTGGATGCTTCGGATCCTCGGTTGCTGCTTGCCGCGCGATCACTTCACCGGGTGCCCCGCCGGCTTCGCGATGATGCACTCGTGACGTCCCTTGTGCTCGTCGATGGGTGGGTCTCGACAGCTGTCGATCAGGTGTTGGGACCGCGTGTGGTGGATGAGCTGAGGGAACACCGCTGGTCTCGCGATGCTACCGTGCGCCGAAGCCAGCTCGAAGAGCGATTCCCCCTGCGGGTGCCGAGGACCAAAGCGATGTTGGGGGCGACCGGGCTGCAGTTGTGGCATTGGCGGACAGATACTACGGAACCGACTCGATGGAGAGCGGCAAAATGACAAAGCGGCTTGTCCCATGTGTGGGTTTTCTGATCTTTGCTTTGCTGGGAGTCGCCCGCTCGGAACGGGGGCCCGAGCTGCCCTCAAGTCTCTGGAGAACCGTTATTTTCGGTTCTCAGGGGGTATTGGTCAGGTGCGATTGGGATGCCGTCGGTCGGCTTCCGATGATCCGGCGTGCGATGGAGGCCGACAGTCCGGATGCGGTGGAGAAGATCCCTATGTTGGGCTCCACATTGCGGGCCGTGATGACGGCGGCGCCCGTTGTTGGTGAAATCTCTGAGGTGTGGTGCAGCATGAGTGGGGTCGAGGGCGGTCGAAGCGATTCAGCTTGGATGAAGACATCTCTCGAACCCGATCAACTTCGAGCTCGATTGGACGCTGCCGATTGGTACCAGGTGATTGGAGAGGGGAGAATCTACACACAACCATTCGATCCCAAGGTGGATTGGTGGTATTTCAAGCGTCTGCAGGAAGGCAAAGACCGCCCTGATTTTGATCCTGAAGAGCACTTGCTTGAATATGCCAGCATGAAGTGGCAGATCTACGTCGGTGATGGCGGCTGGATTAATGTTGCTCCTGGGATGCGTTCGCTGAAATCCCCTGAGTGGCTGTGGGCGCCCGATCTCGATGAGCTCGACGAGGACCGTTTTCGTTTTCCGTTCTCACGCACGGTGGATCTTGACGATTCCAGTCTCTGTGTCATGGCCATCAATGTTCCGGGGAACGAGGGCGAAAAGGAAACCACACCGGCCGAAACCCTCGATGCTGAGATCAGGCTTCTCGAGGTCCAGCTCAAAGAGCTGAAAGATCTGGGCGAGATGGCGATCACCGGTCAGACCGGCGACATTCTCATCACCGCCTCCGAGACCGATGGCGGCATCGCTCTGGATCTCGAGGTTAGGATGCCGACGGGCGGGTCCGGCGAGCTTTCAATGCAAATGGTGGAGGCCTCGCTATCCCTCCTTCGCCTGGTGGTTTTTTGGGTCGGACCGGAGCTGTCCCGTGATTTGGGGTCGACTGTGTTTCGCGATACGGGTG
>Ga0164313_10005216_pt1 | contig 11504 bp, 11 predicted proteins | sample GuaBasSedimGuay4_FD_113735 | JGI IMG/M metagenome (GOLD analysis project Ga0164313, IMG submission 113735) | Subseafloor sediment microbial communities from Guaymas Basin, Gulf of California, Mexico - Guay4, Core 4569-4, 0-3 cm | ecosystem: Environmental > Aquatic > Marine > Hydrothermal vents...
AAGTCAGCGTTCTACTCGCAGTACGACTGGCTTGGTACTCGATTCTTCCTCAATTTGACGATGACCTTCGACTAACAGCCTGACCAGCAAGCAGTAAATATGCCGGCATATGCCGGCATATTTTTTTGCGGTAAAGTCTACCAAACACATTAGAAAGGAAAGTGATGTCATGCCGACAGTGGTAGCCAGCGGCGACAACCTCAACGAGCTGAACAGGAACTATGTGCAGGCGCCGCTGCGCGGACCTGTATTCCTTAACAGTGTGCCAAAATGCGGCACCCACCTCATGCGCAATATCGTGCGCATGTTCGTGCCGGTTGAACAGCAATACCACGCAATGTTCATTCAATACCCGGTACTCAGGCAGCACCTGGCCGCATTCTCACCGGACAGACCATTTGTAAGTTGGGGCCATTTGCTTTTTGCTGATGATTCGGCGATCGCCCTTTCGCAAGTGAAGCATACGATTCTTGTCCGTGATCCTTATGACTGGGTGCTGGCCAGGACACGTTTTTTTCTTTCTGACACTTTCCAGGGGTCACTGGAACATTTGAAAACCGGCAACGTATCAGTCGAGGAAGTCATGAACATGATGATCCTCGGTATTCATGAAAAAGCGCCATCGATGCTGGATATATTTGATCACAATGCCGTCGGTTGGCTGGGTACCAAAGCGGAGCTGGTGCGGTTTGAAGACATAATTACGCACCTTAAGAACCTTGAATCCGACGCGGCGGAAACCTATTTCACCGACCTGCTGAGGAAATGTGGTATCGACGAATTGCCGGATGACTGGCGCGAAAGAGTCCTGGTCGGCTCGGACCGAAAACAGAGCGGTACCGCCAGGGAAAACCTGGCCGGGCAGAAGTTTGATATTCCTGACGAACTGCCAGAAACACAAAAGCGCATTGTCGACCACGCCGTGCCCGGCTTGCGAAGCCTGTTAGGTTATAACTAGGGTATTTGTGGATTATTCCTCGTAGAACGCAGCGCTACCATACGAGTCATATCCTGCGCGAATAGCAGCGCGTGATTCTGTAGTTCCTGCGCCAAGATGCCGCTCCTGCAAATGCTCTATGAATCGACTGCTTCTTTGTGTTCGCGGGATACGGGGACCTGGGGTAGTAATTCGGTGTCCACCAGCCATTCCTTGCCCTTTAGTAGCAGGTTCCAGTATATGCCTGGCAACATCTTTTCCTTCAGGAGCCATGCGAGCCTTGAAGGTTCGTAACTGTTGATGAGCCACTGGGGGAAACTCGGCAGGTGTTTGCCACCGTAGCCGAACTCGGCCAGGACGATTTTGCCACGTTCAACGGTCAGCGGGCACGAGCCGTAACCGTCATATACGGCATGCGGCGCGTTTCCTGAGAGTACTTTGATAGCGTTTTCCGCCACCACCGGTGCCTGCTTCCTGACTGCGGCAGCGGTCTTGGCGTTGGGGGCTGAACAGACATCGCCGACGCCAAATATGTTGCCAAATTTACTGTGCTGCAGCGTTTCCGCGGAAACATCGACCCAACCGGCATCATTAGCCAAAGGGCTTTGGCGGATGAAGTCGGGCGCAGTTTGTAGCGGGCAAACATGCAGCATGTCGAATTCGACTTCAATGCGGCTGGTATTTCCCTCCCCGTCCGTCCGGTCAAACCATGCTTTGCGAGCAGGGCCATCGACGGCAACCAGATTTTCGTTGAGACACAGGTTGATGCCGTACTTATCGACATATTTTGACAAGGCCGGTACGTAGTCGGCTACCCCGAACAGCACCCCGCCGGCATTGCGAAAGTCAATCGTTATGTCTTTAAGCTTTCCTTTTGTGAGCCAATGATCGCAAGACAGGTACATTGCTTTTTGCGGCGCACCGGCACACTTGATCGGCATGGGTGGCTGCGTAAAGACTGCCCTACCCTCATTTAATTCCTGCACCAGGTCCCAGGTATACGGTGCCATATCGAACAGGTAGTTTGACGTGACGCCACTTTTTCCAAGCGTGTCACCAAGACCCTCAACCGCATCCCAGTCAAGCTTGAGTCCTGGAGCTGCCACCAAAACACGATATTCGATGCGTTCTCCATCCTCCAGAATAACGCTGTTGTTTTCGGGCTTGAATCCGGCAACTGCTGCGTGCTTCCATTTAACGCCCTTTGGCATTACCGAGGCCATCGTGCGTGAAGTTTGCTTGCGATCAAATATTCCGGCGCCAACCAGTGTCCAGCCTGGCTGATAGTAATGTGTTTCGCGTGGTTCAATGACCAGGATATCCAGGTCCGGCTTGCGTTTTAGCATGCTCGACGCGGTCGCCAAACCGGCAGTCCCACCACCAACAATGACTACATCATGTCTGTCACCGGAGACATCTTGCTGTGCCGGGTCTCTTGCTGACGGGGCCGCAGTGGCCGAGCGACTGACAAGCCGCGATCGCATTGCGCTCAGGTTATAGCCTGCTTCAGCAGCGGCCGCCAACACTGCATCGACATCCAGTGTTCTCGCTTCTTCTAATGCCCACAAAGAGGCTGAGCGCGTACCCGTACGGCAAAACATCAAAACAGGAGCCTGAAGCTCGCCGTACATATTCTCAAATTGCTCGATGTGTTCATCCGTAACTTTGCCGGCCACTACAGGAAGATCGATAAACGCCATACCGAGCTTGGCCGCGGCTGCCGCCAGGTCGGCTGTCTTCGGTTGTCCCTGGGCTTCGTTATCAGGGCGATTATTGATGATCGTCTTAATGCCCTGCGCCGAAGCGATGCCAATGTCAGTCGTCGTTATTTGCTCTGACACGAAAACCCGTGGCGATAACTTTTTCATATTCATTTTTCGATCTCCCAGGCTCAGGCGGCAAAGCCCAACGCCTCCGGTAATGAGCGATAAAGGATGTAAATTCCCATGACGATGAGAAACACCCCGAACCATTGTTTAAGTTTGTGCTGCGGCACGCGATGCGCGATTCTCGCACCAGCGAAACTGCCGACAATTCCAAGCCCTGTAACAATCAGCAGCGCCTGCCAGTCCAGTTGCAGGTTTTGCTTATCGAGCACATCAAGGTATTTGTAAAAGCCACTGAACGACTTCAATGCGATAATGACAAGGCTGGTCGCTACCGCTCTGTGCATGGACAGCCCGCCCAGCAACGCGAGAGCCGGCACAATCAGGAATCCGCCACCTACGCCAACCAGCCCGGTAATTACGCCAACAAATAGTCCATCGGTTGCGATTTTCCAGGAAGCACGCGGCGTATGGCTGGTCTCGTCCAGTTCCATTGGCCTGAGCATCATGTACGACGCGAGTAACATCACGACCGCGAACAGAGACAGTTGGACAATTCCTGAAACATAGGCAGCACTCAGTGCGCCCAGGTAAGTACCAGCCATTCCGGGAACGCCGAAAATAACGACATTGCGCCAGTCGATCAGCTTCGCTCTGAGGTATTGCATGCTGCCTGCCAGGGCAACGCTGCCTACTATAAAAAGCGATCCGGCAATCGCAACTTTTTCGTCCTGACCCATCAGGTAGACGAGCACCGGCACCGTAAGAATGGATCCGCCAGAACCCAGCAAGCCGAGGCTTACGCCAATTGCAACGGCGCCCGGCCAGGCTAATATGGAAACTGGCATTAGCTGCCCAGGGCCTTGGCGACAGAAGTCAGGATCATCGCCACGCTACAGCAGGTTCAACGGAACTTTCAGATAGCTTGTGCCATTGTCTTCCGCGTCAGGAAAATCTCCACCACGAATGTTGACCTGAATAGATGGAATAATCAGTTTCGGTACGCCCAATTCGGTATCCCGCCCTTTGCGGAAGGTCACAAACTCAGTCTCCGAAACACCGTCATGAATATGCACATTCTTTTTCCGCTGTTCGGCAACTGTTGTTTCCCAGGCGAATTCATCACGCCCTTTCGCCTTGTAGTCGTGGCACATGAAAAGTCGCGTATCAGCAGGTAGTTCAAATATTTTTTGAATTGATTGATACAGGACTGCTGCGTCACCTCCCGGAAAATCACAGCGCGCGGTGCCAAAATCCGGCATGAACAGTGTGTCGCCAACAAATGCTGCATCACCAATGACAAATGTTTTGCAGGCTGGAGTATGTCCTGGTGTATGCATGACTGACACATGCAGGCTGCCTAACGACAATTCATCTCCGTCGGCAATTAATCGATCAAACTGAGAACCATCTACAGGGACATCGGGAATATTGAAGAGACCGACAAATACATCCTGAACGGCCGTTATATGCGAGCCAATGCAGATTTTACCGCCGAGCTTCTCTTTGATATGCGGTGCGCCAGTCAGGTGATCCGCGTGCACATGAGTTTCAAGAATCCACTCAAGCTCGAGACTATTGTTTTCGATGTATTTTATTACAAGGTCCGCAGATACTGTCGCCGTGCGCCCCGATGCAATGTCGTAATCAAGCACCGGATCAATGACCACACACTTCTTCGAGTCCGGGTCGGTGACGACATAGGTAACTGTGTTGGTTGCTTCGTCGAAGAATGCTTTTACTTCGGGTTGCATTGATAGTTGCTCCGTGTTGCGGGCCAGTATTGATGCTTGTTTTTTTTGTTATGTGGGTGCCAGGAACAGGCTATTCGCGGCTAAAGCCGCTCCTACGGTACGTGCCAATCTGTAGGAGCGGCTTCAGCCGCGAAAAGATGACATTACATTATTCTTCTTCCAGCACACCTTCGATCGCGGCAAAAACTGCGCTCGGCACGCCGACATTGGCGGTAAATGCGCGATAGCCCGAATCCCAGAAGTACAGCTGCATTCGCCACATTTGCCCGTAGTGCAGAACGAGTGTCTCGTCGTCTTCCTTGATGACCAGCACTTCGGTTGGCAATGCGGACACGTGGTCCACACCAGGATACGGAGCTTTCTCGCTTTTTCCATCACTGCGAAATCGCGAATTGATGCCTACCATCTTGCTCTCTATATACGGACTGGTAACACCAAAGTAGACCGCGTTTTCGCCTAGAGAAATCTGTGTCACCAACTCCAGACCATCTTCATCCTCTGCATCGCCAGCCGTGCTGGCAGCAAGTTTCGCCGATACCATTGAGACAGTGTCAGCAAAATCCGCAACGGCACCTTCACTAATCGGCCGCTGGCTTTTCTCAAACCTGCGAAACTTCGCCATCATCCGCGCCGGTCCATCTCCCTTGTATTTGTTGTAGTGTTTTTCGCTGCGTAACGGCGATTGCTGAATTCCCAGTGCTGCACCAGGCACAGCTGAAATTGCATCACGTATGGTTTGTGCGGCAGTGCCGGCAGCATTCAACATTCCGTCATAATCGTCAGAATCTACGTAATAGACCATCGCATGCGCACGAGGATTGGCCATATTGACGAACGTCTTAAGATCATCACCAAACGTATAAACAGCAACCCGCAAGATCTGTGCTGATATCGTTCGTGGCGACTCCCCTGCCGCCGCAGCCATATATTCCGGCGACGTCAGCACATAGACTCGCGCTTGCTGCGCGTTTTCCGGAACACGGACGTCGTGGACTGCGTGCAGAGTCAGACCGGATGCACGCAGACCGGACTCCACCGCAGCCGAAGTTTCCTCAAATGACACTGACGATTCATGCAGGGTCTCGAAGATGCCTATATCGTCATCGGCCGCTGCCGCTACGGATCCGCCTGAGACAAAAATTACTGCCAGCGCAGCCTGAAATACTGCTTTCGCTTCAAAATTCATGTTGAACACCCCTGGTTGTCACCATGTCAGTAAAGCTGACTATTTTTATAGCGTCGGTTTATATTAGGTTTTGCTAACATAACAGATTGCGCTTCTGTAAACTTGCTGCAGCGCAGCATTAATAAGCGCTTTACCTTATATTAAAAAATGCTAATATACGTTACGCAAAATAAATAGCAGGAGGTAGCCATGTACGAAGAACCTGTTTTGTCGTGGAAAGTCGCCGGTTTACTACTTGGTTTGTTGCTGATCGTGGCAACAGCGTTGGTTAAGCCGCTAGGTGTCTCAACTGAATATGTTGTTACGGATGCAATAGTGTTGCACAAGGCTGCACCCAATGTGGCCGAGTCCAATGAATATCTCAACAAGTACGGTGAGCAACAGGACTGGGGTATTGGCTATGGCTGGATGCTGGTCCTTGGCATGTTTGTGGGTGGCGGACTTTCAGCATTCATTACGAAACGTTTTCGACAGCGTGACAAACCGTCCTTGCCGACGATGTGGCGTGACGAATTTGGTAGCTCGTCTCCGCGGCGCATGATGCACGCGTTCGCTGGCGGTGCACTACTTCTGTTTGGCGCGAGGCTTGCTGGTGGCTGCACCAGTGGTCACATGATTAGCGGCATCGCCCAGCTAACCATTGGCTCATTTATATTTGGCATATCAATTTTCGCCTCCGGAATAGTCACGGCGCGAATGCTCTACAAGAGGAGGCTCGCATCATGACCCTCATACTCGGACTTGTTATTGGTATGGCATTTGGTGCAATCCTGCAACTGGGTGGCGCTTCCATGTATCACAAAATCATGGGTAGCCTGCTTTTGAAGGATATGGACATCATCAAGCTTATCCTGATGGGTATTGCTGTTGGCACTGTTGGTATTTACGCTCTGGACCTGGTGGATATGGCCAACATGAGCATCAAACCAACCTACGTTGTTGGCATCATAATCGCTGGATTAATTTTCGGTGTTGGATTCGCGGTTGCTGGCTATTGTCCTGGCACATGTGTCGTAGCATCAGCAGAAGGCAAGACAGACGCAATGGTTACCGTACTGGGCGGTCTGGTTGGCGTATTGATATATGCGATTGTCTACCCGGCCATCAGTGGTCTGATCGACGTGACCAACTACGGTGAGGTTACAGTACCAAGCGTTTTCGATATTAATGGCCTGTGGATCGCGATTCCATTTAGCGCCATCCTGTTTTTGCTGGCCTTCAAGGTTTTGAAGGATCGTTACGAATAATTACGATTCCTGACGCAACCTGAAAAGGGGCCTCATCGGCCCCTTTTTTTTGCTCGAATAATTGCAGGCTACGTCGGCCGGTCGCCGCGAATAGTGACTCTTCTGCCCTTTCGCTCCGCGGGCCAATAATCCCAGATCGCATAATGCATACAGCAACGGTTGTCCCAGAAAGCCAGATCATTCAATGACCACCGAAAGCGAATCTGAAAATCGATTCGTTCCGAATGCTCGAACAACATATCCAGGATAACCCGGCTCTCGTTGTCAGACAGTTCATTTATTCTGGTAGTAAAAGTTCTGTTGACATACAACGCTCTGCGTTTGGTATCCGGATGTGTTCGCACAACAGGATGCACGGCAGACGGACAGTCGATATTGCTGTCATTCTGACCTCGATCACTATATCGGCCCGGATAAACGTGACCTGACTCGTGTGTTGCGGTGAGTCCTTCAAGCATCTGCTGCATCGGTTTCGACAACGATTCGTAAGCGCCGTACATGTCACTGAACAGAGTGTCGCCACCCGAGGGTGGCAGCACGTGCAATTGCAACATCGTGCCCAGTGGCGGTTCCTCATCACAGGAAACATCGGAGTGCCAAAATTCGCCGTTCGCTATTTTGGAGTCCTTGTGTGCATGGATGACAAATATCTCAGGGAAACCGGGCATTGCAGGAGCTGCCGGGTGCGCATGCAGGTCACCAAACATCCTGCCGAACTCGATGTGCTTGTCCGGCGGAATTTCCAACTGATCTTTGAAAAACAACACCTGGTGCTCAAGGAAAGCCGCTCCTATATCACTAAGCTGTGCAGCGGATACGCCGTCTGCAATCGTAATGCCGCGTATCTCCGCCCCCAGGTTCGGAGCGTATGGGCGAACGTCGATGGTCGAATATTCAGTTAGCGGTTTGGACATAGCAGCATTATCCCTGATGATCAGCCGTCCCGGGACGTAATCCGGCCAGGCGTGTCCACAACAGGTAATAGATGACGCCGGCCAGCAGGAAACCGACCCCGATTACCATCAACTGCAATTTCTCACTTGCAAGCAATACCAGCATGATTGCCGAGAAAGCTATATAGGAGTAACAGACGACTTTCAGTCCCACACCGCCGAGCTTGAACTTAGCCTGGTCATACGCCTCGGGCAGACGGCCCGGCAATTTAAGCAATGCAATGCCGGTCATGATTTGAATGATCATCAATCCGATCAGCGCGACCTGCACATAACTCACTATCGCACCGCCGATAAGTATGCCGCCAAGCGCCAGCATGCCAACGAGGATCACCGCATGTACGGGTGCATTTGACTTCGCATTTACCCGTGTAAAGACCTGCGGAAAAAACCCGCCGGTCGCGCCCTGCAGAAAATCACGGCTCAACCCCATGATTATTCCATTAACGGAGGTCGCCGCCGCAAACAGTGCGGCAATCGCGACAAAGGTAACCATTGGCGTCGGCAAGAATATTTGTGCAGCGGTGACCACTGCCATCGGCGTCTCAGCCAGTTCCTGCCACGGTATCAACATACTCAGAGCGAGTGGCACCAATGCGTAGAGCAGAATAATGATCCCGAACCCGAGCAGTATGGCTAGCGGTATATTTCTACCAGGCCGCTTCACCTCACCAGCGATTTCGGCAATGACGTACACCCCCGCGTAGGAAAAACTGGCCGTAATTGCCGCGATCGTCAGTGCCGGGTAGCCACGTGGGAAAAGTGGTTGTAACAGACTCGCATCCCCTGCACTCACTCCACCTATGCCGAAAACCACCAGCGCAACAAGGAAAATGATTACCATCAGATTCTGCACAGTGGCGACCACAGTCATGCCGAACCCGTTGAGGATGACAAATAAAATCGTGAGCGTTGCAGCGACAACCCGGTCGTCCATGCCGGGCAGGAAGTAGCCGAGATAATCAGCGAAGCCGAACGCTATTAGCGGAATCGCAACCGCGGCCATCGATACCATGATCCACTGGTACAGAAATCCGAGATACGGCGATAACACTTCACGAATGAGGACATAGTTCGCGCCACTGACCGGTAGCGCAGAACCTATTTGCGCCATCACAAAACCTGCGAAAATTGCCGGAATTCCCGCCAGTGCATAGGCAACGAATACAGCGGGCCCTGCATCCGCCGCCAGGCTTCCCGGCAGAATAAAGATTGTCGCGCCAACAACGTAGCCAATTATAAAGAATACTGCCGATGGCAAACTGACTGTTCGCGTCAGCTCGCCACCCTTCACAAGAAATACCGGCGGGCGTCTGCAGTTCTTTTTAACTTACCCGACAAGCGAACACACCTCGGCAAGGGCGCCATCGAGAGCGGCCACAATCATATCCATTTCGTCTTCGCCAATGATAAATGGTGGCGCGATACAGATGATGTCACGAACCGTTCCGGTGCCACCGAAATAGGTGAAAACACCGCGAGCGGCAGTAGCTGCCATCATTTTAAAGGTGACAGCATCTTCGAGCGGAAACATTTCAAGACTGTCTTTATCTTTAACGATTTCCAGTGCATGCAGAAACCCCCTGCCCCGAACGTCGACAACATTCGGATGGTCCTGCAGTACCTTGAGTTTTTCGCCCAGCACGGGGCCAAGTTCCTGAACCCGCTCGATCAGGTTTTCGCGATCCATGATCTCCAGTACTTTGTTTGCAGCTGCACACTGTGTGGGATGACCACTATAAGTGTGAAACATCGGCGCTATGCCAGCGGCCGACATTGCCTCCGGGATATGCTTTTTGGTGGCAATAGCCGACATCGCCGCGTAGCCACCGCTCATGCCTTTGCCCAGCACAATGATGTCCGGCTCAATATTCCAGTGATCGATCGCCATGCGTGCGCCGGTTCGTCCAAAACCGGTCAGCACCTCATCCGTAATAAGAACGATATCGTGACGTTTGCAGATAGCAGCGATCGTCGGCCAGTACTCATCCGGCGGCACCAACGCGCCGCCACTGGTACCGACGATAGGCTCTGCAAGAAAGCCGGCAATCGTATCTGCACCTTCCGCTTCGATCAGTGCTTCAAGGCCGGTAGCACACGCGACCTCACAAGATGGATAGGTCTTGTTCAACGGACACCGCAGGCAATAACACGCATTCGCGTGCGGCATTTTCTGCGCCATAGGCTCGAATCCCTTACGCCGCGAATCGTGACCACCAACCGCCAGGGTTGCCAGGGAGGTTCCGTTGTAGGAAACGTCCCGCCCGATGATCTTCCAGCGTGATTCACGACCACAGGCCAGGTGATACTGGCGTGCGATACGCATTGCCGCCTCGTTAGCTTCCGAGCCGCTACCGAAAAAACTTATGCCTGGCATATCGCCGGGAAGCCAGTCGCGAACCAGTCGATCCGCCAGGGCCAGTCTGTCCCGTGTAGCAATTGGTGGCAGTGTATATGTCAGTTCAGCGAGTGATGCAGCCGCCACATCAGCGACTTCCTGCCTGCCCCAACCGATATTGCCAACGGCGGCGCCGGCGGATGCATCCAGAATTTTTGGTCCATTGCGGGGATAAAGGTAAGCGCCTTTAGCACTGACTATCTCAAGTGAATCAAAGACTTTGTTGCCTAATGGCACGAATGGCCATGCTGCCTTTGTTGGCTTTCCCACTTGGAACATACTCCCGGTCAGATACCTGCTGAGATGATATTACAAGCCTGGATTTTGTACGAGCTACAAACAGAAGTAGCGCCGCAAGCATTCGCGGCTAAAGCCGCTCCTACAGATTACCGCGGACTGTTGGAGTTACTCTAAACTGTAGGAGCGGCTTTAGCCGCGAATGCTCAACGCCAAGGGATGCCCCCCGGCGCACAAAATCAGCCCGTATCACGGCCTCACCAACGTATATCCTTCAGAAACCCTCTCAAGAATATGCGCGACACCCGTTTGCACCGGTATCGCATGCGGACTCACTTCGGGACGAACGCCGGTCTTACGTTCCATTGTGTCCAGCGTGTTTGCGCAAATGTAAAACCGTACGCCGTTCTCGATCAGGCTGTTGATGCGTGTTTCGTGCTCACTATCGGCAAACAGGAGCCGCACGCCCGGCCCAAAGGCGATAATTTCGATCTCGATAAAATCCGGTCCGCCATAATGTTTGATCAGGTTATTGGCGGTATCGAGAACGACCGCCTCACGCGCCTGATCACTCAACTGCAATATGACGTGAGCCTCAGCGAACGGCTTCTCTTCCGGGGCGTCTTGAGCCAGCACGATGCCCACGGGAACAATTAAGAGCATGGCCACCAGCCAGGCGGCCAATCCTGAGCGGTTTTTCATATTATTTACTCCAGTTGACCGGAATAATCGGCGAGACCGGCGTTATTAGCAACGTTTTTCAGTACTGGTGTATTCACTTTGTCGACGGTAATGGTTTTTTTCTCGCGCAGATACTCGGCAACAACATCCCAAATGGGTGGCCCAGGAGATTCGGCGCCCACCGTTGCCCATCCGGCGACTTTGTAATTCTTCGTTGCATCCAGCGACCGTCCGTCATCGAGCGTCAGATCGGTAATTCGGGAGTCCATAGAGGCCATCGGATCG
>Ga0164313_10005217_pt1 | contig 11498 bp, 11 predicted proteins | sample GuaBasSedimGuay4_FD_113735 | JGI IMG/M metagenome (GOLD analysis project Ga0164313, IMG submission 113735) | Subseafloor sediment microbial communities from Guaymas Basin, Gulf of California, Mexico - Guay4, Core 4569-4, 0-3 cm | ecosystem: Environmental > Aquatic > Marine > Hydrothermal vents...
AGGGCCCGGACTATCCCACTGAGGCCGAAATTATTTCAGTCGAGAATGAGTTGAATAGTCTCTACGAGACTGGCCATGGATCTATCCGCATGCGTGCGGTTTATGAACGTGAAGATGGCGATATTATTATTACAGCGCTACCACACCAGGTTTCCGGGGCCAGGATACTCGAACAAATAGCCCAGCAGATGATGGCAAAAAAATTGCCCATGGTCGATGATTTACGCGACGAGTCGGATCATGAAAACCCGACCCGGCTGGTAATCGTACCACGATCTAATCGAGTTGACGTCGAGGCGTTGATGGGGCACCTGTTCGCGACTACCGATCTGGAAAGGACCTACCGGGTCAATATGAACGTGATAGGTACCAACGGCCGACCACAGGTCAAGAACCTGAAACAAATATTGAAGGAATGGATCGTGTTTCGGGTATTGACGGTACGTAGACGTCTCGAATGGCGCCTGGACAAGGTAGATAAAAGATTACACATTCTGGAAGGACTATTAATTGCCTTTCTGAATCTGGATGAAGTGATTCGCATCGTGCGCAGTGAAGACGACCCCAAACCGGTATTGATAAAAACCTTCAAGATTTCAGATATTCAGGCCGAGGCGATACTCGAAACAAAACTGCGCCACCTGGCCAAACTCGAAGAAATGAAAATTCGCCAGGAGCAGGAAGAACTCAACCTCGAAAAACAGGGACTGGAAAAACTGTTAGGCTCCGAACGCCGCATCAAGACCCTGATTAAAAACGAAATAATAGCGGACGCGGAAACCTATGGTGACGAGCGTCGTTCGCCTATTGTCAGTCGAAACGCCGCGCGCGCGCTGGACGAAAACGACCTGCTGCCATCGGAAGCTTTAACTGTCGTGTTATCCGAGAAAGGCTGGGTGCGCGCTGCCAAAGGTCATGATATCGATGCTAACGCGTTGAGTTATAAATCGGGCGATGGATTCCAGGCCATGGCCCATGGAAAAAGTAATCAAAGCGTGGTATTTATCGATTCATTCGGCCGCAGCTACGCGTCGTCTGCAAACACGCTGCCCTCGGCTCGGGGCCAGGGTGAACCTTTGACCGGGCGTTTTAAAACCAGCGTCGGAGCCGAATTCATTAGTTGCCTGATGGCGCTTGACGATGCACTCTACCTGCTATCGACATCACACGGCTATGGATTTGTCTGTCGATTCGAAGATATGTTGACGCGAAATAAAAATGGCAAAGCCCTGATCAGCATTTCAAGCGGAGCCAGCCTTTTGTCCGCTTGCGCGATCGGCGATTTCGAGACGGATCAGGTTGTATCGATTACTAACCAGGGATATATAGGCTTGCTGGATACCAAAACAATTCCGCAGTTGTCTAAGGGTAAAGGAAACAAAATTCTGGGTATCCCGCCAAAAATACTCAGGGCCGGTGAAGAAACCGTGAACTTCATTACCTGTTTGTCGGGCAAACAAAAGCTCGTGGTTCATTGCGGGAAGAAATACAAGACGATGAACCTGCGCGAGTTGGAAGAGTATCGTATAGAGCGCGGTAAGCGTGGCCGCAAACTGCCGCGCGGCTATCAAAATGTAACGGCTATTGAAATAACCGACTAGCCTGTCAGTGAGGTAAAATCGTAGTTCAGGGACTTTTCCGCTTTTTGTAGGAAGTCGCCCTGCACGAAGTCAACCCCCAGTGTCCACAGTACGCTTAAAATTGCGGCATCCTCGACCCCGGGAGTTATCGATAGAATATTCGCCGCCGCCGCCTGGGTGGCAAGCTCACTAATATTTTCCTGCAATTGTTTATTTTGAGCCAGATTCTCCATGTAGGCGATATTAATTCGGATGTAGTCGACTGGCAGGTGTCTGGTTAACTGAAATGGATTTAAACCGGTGCCGAAGTTATCCAGGCCGATTTTACAATTGATCGCCTTTAGTCCCGTTAGCAAAATTTTTGCAGCCTTAAGATGAGAGACTGCATGCCCCTCATTCACCATGAAGACCAGATGCTCACCGGAAACCGCGGTATTGCCGAGGCTTTCCGACACCCATGAAGCCAGGCTTTCATCCCGCACCGATTCGACACTGAGTGGAATAAAAATTTCGATCCTGGCAGACTTGCGGCCGAGATCCGCTATTTTCTTTATCGCGTGCAGAATGATCCATCGGTCCAGTGTCTGCGCAGCACTCGAAAGCTCAGCCGCACGCTGAAAGCTTTCCTGGTAGAACTTGCTTCCATCCTCTCTGGATAATTCCAGGCTTGATTGGTAACGCTCCCCGCTAGCGGCCTTGATGCTGACAATGGGCTGGTAGAGTCCGGCTATTCGATTGTTGTTCAGGGCATCCTTTATCAATTCGACCGTAACCCCGTTTGCTTCCTCGTGGGTCATTTCGCCGGCATTGGGGACATAGGTGCGTGATTTGTTACCACCCGATGCCTGTATCTGTTCGCAGAATTTTTCTGCGCGGGCAATAATTTGATTAGCGCTATTGGGTGAGTTCTCGTCGATAAAACAAATCGAAGCACTACAGGTTGCACTAATCGATTGATCGCCTATTTCGAAAACCCTTTCTTCCACCAGTGAGAGAATTTTGCTTGCAAAATTTTTGGTCCGAGATTTTCCTTTAATAATGCCGAGGCAAGCGTAGGAAGCAGCGCCAAAACGGGCCAAAATTTGTCCTTCTCCGGCATTTTCACTAATCAAGCTGGCGATATCGCCAATCAACGTGTCACAACCGGAGATTCCCACGATGTCTCGGATTTCGTGAAAATTGTCGATCCCAAAATAGACAATTGCACTTTGATGAATACCATTCATTGCCAGCGTAATCGAACTGTTTAGCTTCCCCATGAAGCTTTGGCGATTGTAAAGACCGGTAATCAAATCATGCTGATGCAGGTAGGTTATCTGATCTTCGAGTTCCGTGGTATCTACTACCGAGCGAATCAGAAGCAGGGTACAGGGTTCACTATCATAGTTAGCTCTGGAAAATTCTACCGTTGCGGGTACGATCTCGCCGCTGCTATTCAGCAACTTAAGATCGAGTGAATTTTCATCGTTACTGCCTCTATCGAGATCCCGAAGAAATGCCTTCAATTTGTCTTTCTGGTCCTTATCGACCATATCTATTAGCGATGTTCCCTCGAGCGCCTCAAATTCGCGGTAGTCAAACATTTCCAGATAGACTGGATTCGCAAAAATATGCATGCCTTCGTGTACGTAAGCGACTGCATCCAGTGAATTAGTCAGAAGAGACTGACAGCGCTTTTCGCTTTCCTGCAGTTTAAGATCGGTGCGTACCGCCTGGCGCCACAGCGAGAGGCAGAAAGCCTCGCGTTTAATCACCAGGAACAGGTGATCCGGGTTCTTCCTGGATACGACATCCTGTGCGCCACCCGCAATCGATCGCACCTGGATTTCGGGTGTTAGTTTTGCCGTCATCGCGATCATAGCCACGTGGCGACCACTTTCCTGAATCAGGCGCTGGGCCTGGGCCAGGTTAAAATCGCCCAGTTCCATTGAAAACAGTACCAGCTCGGGTGATTTCTGTTCCAGAATTGTACCCATTCCGGCGGCATCACTGGCGAACTCGGCGCGGACCTGTATGCCGGCGGCACGCAGTGAACTGGTTATTTGTTCAGCCTTGTGTAGATCTTCGTCTACTATGAGCAGGCTAATCAATTTATTTACTTCAATTTTCATCGGCATTCATTGGGGATTTGAACCTTCAATCATAGTTCAAATTGTTCTTGCCTACCGGTCTTTTCCCTGGGATTTTCCGGGTGAAATCCAATTTATCGCGTGACAGTTTGTCGCAGTCAACTGGAATCCGTTATGATGGTCTTTTTCTCAGGATAAACTGATGGCCAGCGTTAGTACTAATGAGTTTCGCAGTGGGTTAAAGCTAATGATCGACGGCGATCCCTGCAGCATAATCGAGAACGAATTTGTTAAGCCGGGGAAAGGACAGGCGTTTAATCGAGTTAAAATTCGTAATTTGAAAACCGGCAGGGTGCTGGACAAAACCTTTAAATCCGGTGAATCATTAGAAGCTGCCGACGTAATCGATATCGATATGCAATATCTCTATAGCGATGGGGAATTCTGGCATTTTATGGTACCGGATACCTTCGAACAACATGCGGCCGATGCGAATGCGGTTGCCGACTCGCATTTATGGCTTAAGGCGCAGGATGCCTGTCAAGTCACCCTGTACAATGGTAATCCGATTAGCGTGACGCCGCCTAATTTTGTCGAGCTGGAAATTTCTGATACGGATCCGGGTTTAAAAGGTGATACCGCGCAGGGTGGTACCAAGCCGGCGACGCTAGAAACCGGGGCGGTGGTAAAGGTGCCGCTATTTCTCGAAATAGGAGAGAAGGTGCGAGTCGATACTCGTTCAGGTGAATACATGTCGCGGGTTAAAAAATGAGCCGACGCGAATAACATTAATCCCAGAGCCTGGTTATGAGTTGGCGGCCGACTGCGACTATTGAAAATCTGCAGCAAAGAGCTCGTATCTATCGTGCGATCCGGGCTTTTTTTGCGGATCGTGATGTTCTCGAGGTAGAAACTCCCCTGCTATCCAGAACTACAAATCCCGATCCCCAGGTCACGTCGATGGCGGCCCATAATCAGGGGCAGACCCTGTACCTGCAGACATCACCCGAATTTGCGATGAAGCGCCTGCTGGCCGCGGGTAGCGGATCCATCTATCAGATTTGCAGGGCATTTCGCGAAGGCGAAAAAGGCCGGCGACATCACCCGGAATTCACCTTGCTCGAATGGTATCGAATAGGATTCGACTACCAGGCATTGATGGATGAAATGGAGCAGTTGATCGATGAACTCAGTGGCAGGAATAATGTTTATCGACGCCTGAGCTACCGGGAGTTGTTAATAGAGTACGCGGGCATCGATTTTCTGAATATAGAGCTAGCGGAACTAAGGACAAGCTGCAGTGAACTGGTAAGCGGAACCAATGTCAGAGAACTGGATTTTGACCAGTGCCTGGATTTGTTAATAAGCCTGGTGATTGCACCACAGTTGGAAGGCTATTTGTTTGTTTATGATTACCCGATTTCGCAGGCTGCACTAGCGCGGGCGAGCAGCGATAATCCGTTGTTGGCAGAGCGCTTCGAGCTATTTTATAACGACCTCGAACTGGCCAATGGATTTTCTGAACTGACCGATGCAGGGCTACAACGTAGCCGGTTTGAAAAGGATAACAGATTGCGGGCATCGAAAGGTTTGCCGGAGTACCCGCTCGATGATGCCTTTCTCGCCGCGCTGGAATCGGGAATGCCCGATTGTGCCGGGGTTGCATTTGGCATCGATCGTTTGCTAATGGTTTTACTCGGCCTGGATACTATCGACCAGGCCTTGAGCTTCACCAGTTAGCCTGGTGATTTTGGTATCGGGAAGTGACCGATTAATTCGCCCATTTTTACCTTTTGGCCGTTGCCAATTTTTTGCATCCATTCGACCCCGGCGCCGGTCAGCAAGATAACCGTCGAACCCATATTAAAACGACCGATTTCATCGCCTTTTGCATACTGTTTGCGTGTTTTCCGATAATCAAATGAAGAAATCTTTTTGCCTTTAGGTGGTGTCACTACCCCGGCCCAAACGGTCTCGATTGCGGCGACATTGATTGCTCCCACCAGAACCATTGCGATGGGGCCAGCCGCTGTCGAAAACAGGCATACAACGCGCTCGTTTCTGGCGAATAGTCGGGGTACCGTATTTACGGTCCAGGGAGCGACACTGAATAACCTGCCAGGAATATGGAGCATTTTATGCAGAACTCCGTCGACGGGTATATGGATGCGATGATAGTTGTAAGGCGCCAGGTAGATAGTCGCAAACCGGCCATTTTCGAATATCGCAGCCATGGATTCATCGCCACCGAGTAATTCGAGGACCGTGTACTGGTGACCCTTGGCCTGAAATATTCCCTGTCCCTTTATCTCGCCTGCCTCCGATACCGTACCGTCCACCGGGCAGGCAAGCATGTTAGGCCCCGGCACTACTGGACGGGCTTCGGGTTTTAGAGCGCGGGTGAAGAATTCGTTAAAAGTTTTAAAAACAACCGGGTCGGGTGATTCGGAATCGCTCATGTCGACTTCGAATTTACGGATGAACCAGTTGATCATAGGTTGAACGATGGGGCCACGCAGTCGGGTCGCGAAGTAGACCAGCCGCGAGACCAGGTGATGCGGTATAATGTAAAAAACCCAGGCTTTAAGCCTGGTCTTTTTATCCGGCTGATTCAAATCATGCATGCCTATTTCCTGACTTCCATTTCAATTAACTGCGTTTTTTGGTCTTCGTAGTATAGAGTCACGGCCACTTTCTGCCCGGGTATTAGCTCATCGAGTGGATGCATCATCATCAGGTGAAATCCACCGGGAGCCAGTTCCAGTGATGCACCGGCCGGGATAGACAGGGTATCCACAGGCCGCATGCTCATCATGCCGTTTACTTCCAGGCTCTGGTGAATTTCGATGCTTTCAAACGATTTGCTTTGCAGTGAAACGATCGTGACTTCCCGGTTTTGATTATTTGAAATGTGCATATAACCGGCGCGAACCGGTACCGCCATGGGCAGGTTTTTTATCCAGGCATCGGTAATTAACAAGCTCTCAGCCGCCGCTGGTAGCGCGTAGACTAGCAAGGCGAGAAGCAGTAATCGTTTTATCATTAGGTGATTCCTGACTATATCTAAGTAATTCAAATGTGGAGTCGAAACAGGGCAAATCAAGCCCCGAGCCCAACTGGTGCTAGTTTCGTTCGACGATCTTGACCAGGTCTCGCGCCATCGCCGGGGCGTTGTGTGGGGCGCCGAAAATGCCGGCGAACTCTACCGCGGGATTGATCAATATAATCGCGGAGCTATGCGAGACATCGTAGTTACTCGCCGCTTCACTGGCCTTATCGCGGCTATGCCCTATGCCTATAACAGTGGTCAGACGGTTAAGTTCGCTTAGCGGAGCAGTTGCACCAATAAAATCTTCATTGAAATATTGCACATAAGGCTTGAGGATCTCTGGTGAATCACGTTCAGGATCCACCGAAACAAATATCACCTGGATGGATTTTCGCACATCACTGTCATCGATTGCATTCATCATATCACTGAGAGTTTGTAAACTGGTTGGGCATATATCAGGGCAGTTGGTGTAACCAAAAAACATTAAACTCCATTTGCCGCTTAACCGGGAATTGTCCAGACGCTGGTTATTGTGATCGACCAGCTCGAACCCGGGCAAAACCCTTGCCTGGTCGCCGAACCACTGGCCGGTTTCCAGGGTTACGGGCCTGGTATCGTACACTAGCCAGGAAATCATCAATCCAGAGCATAACGCAACCAACCCAATCGCGAGCAGGGGAAGTTTTTTCATTGTGAGCCGCTATTTGAAATTTGGTGTAGAATCCGCGCATTATATTTTAACTGCTTCGAAACACAACGTGGCCATTCCAGAATCGCTTAAATCATTGTCGACTATCCGGGACTTCATCCGCTGGGGCAGCAGTGAGTTCAGCCGGCAGGGTTTGAGCTTCGGTCACGGATTCGTGACCGCACTCGATGAAGCCAGGTACCTGACCCTGCACGCAATCGCCCTGGACCCGGAATGGCCGGACAGTTATCTCGATTGTGTGTTGACGGAAGAGGAACGCGAACGCGTAATCGATATCCTCGAGCAGCGGCTGAGTTCCAGAAAGCCTGCGGCTTACATTAGCCGTGAATCCTGGTTTTGCGGGCTCAAGTTTTATGTCGATGAACGCGTGCTAATTCCGCGCTCGCCGATTGCCGAATTAATCTCGAATCACTTTGAGCCCTGGGTCGATAGTAGCCAGGTACAGAGGATTCTGGATTTGTGTACCGGTAGCGGGTGTATCGCCATAGCCTGCCAGTATATGTTTGAGGATGCCGCCGTTTTTGCTTCGGATATATCACCGGACGCACTCGAGGTCGCGCGCCTGAACCGTCATCAACACGGACTGGATGATTGCCTGGAACTTTATCAGTCAGATTTATTTGACGATATTCCAGCGCAACAGTTTGATCTTATCGTTTGTAATCCGCCTTACGTGGATGCTGAAGACATGAGTATGCTTAGTGAGGAATTTCTATCCGAGCCGGGCCTAGGTCTTGCCGCCGGCGAAGACGGACTGGCCCTGGTCGATCGAATATTGTTGCAGGCCGGAGAATTCCTTAGTGAACAGGGTGTCATATTTATCGAGGTTGGAAATTCGCAGAACGCGATGATGGACAAATATAAATTTTTACCAATGACCTGGGTCGATTTTGAGTTTGGCGGCAGCGGAGTTTGTTGCATACAGAGCCAGGATATTAAACAACAACAGGCCAGTATTGAGCAGGCCAACAGCAAGACGCAGGCAGCTAACGATGCGTAATTGGTATTGGTCGGTTAAATCTGGGCGGAGGAACTAGTTATGGCATGGTGGGGTAAGGCGCTTGGCGGTGCTTTTGGTTTTATGATTGGCGGGCCCTTAGGCGCCCTGATGGGTATTGCCTTTGGTCACAATTTCGATCGCGGGATGAAGTCCCTCGGCGATTCTAGTGGGCAGGGTGCTGATCAGGATCGTATCCAGGCGGCATTTTTTGCCGCGACCTTTTCGGTGATGGGCTACATTGCCAAGGCCGACGGCAAGGTAACCAGGGATGAAATCAAACTGGCCGAAACGGTCATGAGCCATCTCGGCCTTCCCGCCGATATGCGTAAATCCGCCAGGAAACTATTCAACGAGGGCAAGTCGAGCAATTTTCCAATCGACGAAGTGCTCGATCAATTTAGGCAGGAATCAAGGCGGCGTAGCACTTTAATCCAGATGTTTCTCGAGATTCAAATGCAGGCCGCATACGCCGACGGCGTCATGCATCCCGCCGAGAAAAAGGTACTCCTGCACATCTGTGGTCGACTCGGCGTCTCACCCGCACAGCTCGATCGGCTCGAAGAAATGATAAAGGCCGGATTTGGCAGAACGGGATACCGAGCCGCTCAATCGCAGCAAACCTCGATAGAGGATGCCTACGCCATGCTTGCGGTGGACAAGTCGGTGAGTGACTCCGAATTGAAAAAGGCTTACCGCCGGCTGATGTCGCAGCATCATCCGGATAAGCTCGTGTCCAAGGGTTTACCCGACGAGATGATCGCCGACGCCACCGAGAAAACACAGCAAATTAAAAGTGCCTATGAAAGAATTCGGGAGTCCAGGGGACTGTGAGTTTGATCTCCTGTTTAGCGCATCGATGAAGAAGCTCTACACGAATGAAAACCGCATGATTATCTTCAACCTGAAAAACGTGTTAGAACAAGAGGGTATCGAGTGTTCTGTTATCAACGAGTTTGCATCGGGAGGGGCTGGCGATCTTGCTACCTTCGATACCTGGCCGGAATTGTGGATAAGCGACGAAAAGCAGTTCGAGAAGGCGCATGAGATCATGCAAAAAATTGTATTCGGACCGGCAGATGACTACTGGTATTGTCGGGGCTGCCAGGAAAGAAACGGCGCGGCGTTTGAATTATGCTGGAACTGCGGCAAGCCTCCCAGTTGAAGTCATGAGGGATTTATAATGCGAGTAATAACTGGAATGTTAGCTATGTTACTGGGTTTATCTGCAGGCGGGCCGGTATTTGCCGGCGAGACCAGGATCGTCGATGTTAAGGTCCAGTGTAGCGGTAGCTGCACTTTCTTGGTTACCCTCGAACACGATGATGAAGGCTGGGATCACTATGCCAACCAGTGGGACGTGGTAACCATGGACGGCAGACTGCTGAAGTCACGCGTATTGTTTCATCCGCACGAGAATGAACAGCCGTTTACACGTTCACTATCGGGCGTCAAGATTCCTGCGGGAACAAAATCTGTCAAGATCCGCGCAAAGGATTCGGTACATGGTTACTCGAAACAGGAATACACGGTGCAAATACCCGGTGCAGGGCAATAACGAGAGAGCTGCAGCTTGCCTGCCAGTTGAGTAACCAGGGGTTTTATTGATGCGCAAATTATTATCACAGCAAGTCATAGATACCTGCCTGGCGATGAATGCGGAAGGTATCAATCAGGGCATTGCCGGGAACGTCAGTGTCCGCTTTGAGGAAGGCTTTCTGATCACGCCGTCAGGGGTGCCCTATGACAGGATAATGTTCAGTGATATCGTCTACGTGAGAATGGATGGTGCCACAGATGACCCATTAAAGCCTTCGAGTGAATGGCGTATGCATCTGGATATCTACGCGGCGAGGCCGGAAGCAGGCGCGGTGATTCACGCCCATTCCACCTTTGCCACCGCATTGTCATGCCTGCGTAAGGATATTCCCGCTTTTCACTACATGGTCGCAGCCGCTGGCGGTGTCGATATAAGATGTTCCGACTATGCGTTATTTGGCACACAAGCGTTATCCGACACTATGCTGGAGGCTTTAAGAGAACGGCACGCCTGTTTGCTTGGCACCCATGGAATGATTTGCTTTCACGACGATCTGGATAAAACCCTGTGGCTGGCGGTAGAGGTTGAAACGCTGGCAAAACAATACTGGCATGCCTGCCAGGCGGGAGACCCCGTGCTGTTGTCAGACGCGCAAATGGACGAAGTACTGGAAAAATTCAAGCATTACGGTAAGCAAACAGATAAAGGGAATTGATATGAATGTGGATGGCATCGCTTACCGTACCATCTGGGTCAATCAGGATGGCTGGTCTATCGATGTCATAGATCAAACAAGGATGCCGCATTTATTTGAAGTTTCGAACCTGAGAACACTACAGGATTGCTGTGTTGCGATCCGGGATATGGTGGTACGCGGCGCGCCTTTAATAGGAACCACCGCGGCTTATGGTTTTTATCTCGCGATGCGGGACGATGCCTCCGATGAGGGTATCGCAAGCGCTTACCGGAAGCTTTACAAGACCCGCCCCACTGCGGTGAACCTGCGCTGGGCACTGGATCAAATGCGGGGTTGTCTCACAGCGTTACCGATCGCCGAACGAGCGGGGCGTGCTTTCGAACGCGCGGGCGAGATCGCCGACGAGGATGTCGAGATCAGCAAAGGCATCGGGCGCAACGGCCTGGAACTGATCGAAAACCTCGCGGCTAAAAAGAAACCGGGCGAGGTCATTAATATTCTCACGCATTGCAATGCCGGTTGGCTGGCGACGGTTGACTGGGGCACGGCAACAGCGCCGGTTTATATGGCGCATGATGCGGGTATTCCCGTGCACGTATGGGTGGATGAAACCAGACCGAGAAATCAGGGCGCCAGTTTGACCGCCTGGGAACTTGGCAAGCACGGGGTGTCGCACAGTTTGATCGTCGATAATGTGGGTGGGCATCTGATGCAGCACGGCATGGTGGACTTATGTCTGGTGGGAACCGATCGCACCACGAGAACCGGTGACGTCTGCAACAAAATCGGCACCTATCTGAAAGCCCTGGCGGCTTTTGACAATAACGTACCATTTTACGTTTGCCTGCCCAGTA
>Ga0164313_10005218_pt1 | contig 11498 bp, 12 predicted proteins | sample GuaBasSedimGuay4_FD_113735 | JGI IMG/M metagenome (GOLD analysis project Ga0164313, IMG submission 113735) | Subseafloor sediment microbial communities from Guaymas Basin, Gulf of California, Mexico - Guay4, Core 4569-4, 0-3 cm | ecosystem: Environmental > Aquatic > Marine > Hydrothermal vents...
CCGAGATTATCAAACAGCCTTTATAAATCTTACCAGTTTTTATACGGGTTTTTCATCAGCATGGAGTTGTAATATTTTACTTCTCCGGTTACTTCTTTTCCCAACCATTCCGGTTTTGAAAATTGTGTATCTTCACTAGGTAATTCAATTTCAGCAACAGTTAAGCCTTCATTTTCTCCATAAAATTCGTCTACTTCAAATTCCAGATCTCCATCTGCTTTAACGATAAATCTTGTTTTATCGATAACACCCGGTTCGCAAATAGCCATAAGGTCTTTTGCATCTTCAAGGCTTATCTCTTTTTCCCATTCATATCTTGAAGCACCGCTTTTATTTCCTATGCCTTTTATAGTAAGAAAACCCTGGTCTCCTTTAATACGTACACGTACCGTTCTTTCCGGAACTGTAGTGAGAAATCCTTGTACAATTTTTGTTTCTTTAGAAACGTGTTTTTTGTAATCTCCCTTTACAAGAAATTTTCTTTCTATTTCTTTATTTGCCATAATATTATTTTTAATTCGCTAATGGTTTATTGATCCAGCCAATAATCCTTTTAATTGTTTGTAAATAATTGATATTTTCAACACCGGTAAGTTTTACATCTTCCATGGTTTTTAATATGTCTTCAACTTCCGTTGATTCGGAGTTGATGGTTACAACTTTTGCCCCGTTGATCAATACATTGCCAACTTCACATATAGTATCGTTTACCATATATCCAAATCGTTGTTTGTGAACTCTAACACCTTGTAAATCAGAATGAGCATCGATCATTGCTAAAAATTCTTCCCGAGTATAAGTATCTTGTTTTAATTCAGGCATTTCCACTTGAAAAGCAGGAAATACGTCATTTAACAAAACTTCCTTAGCAATTGGAAATTCTCCTTTCATCAATGGATTCCATTGTTCCAAACCATCCACGGTTTGCACATAAGTTTTGATGTCCATTTTACCATCGCGAATCTTTGTGTTATTATTATCATTTGTTTTTGACATGATATAAATTTCATCAGATTCCCTTTCCCATACTTTTTTAGGAACAGGTAACGATAGACGAGCCATTAATTTCGATGCTTCATCAAAATTTTGACCGAATGTTCTAAACTCAAATCTCGGTTTAGAGATCTCACCTATTTTCATTTCTGGTTTTGCCATAATTTCTTTTGTTTAATATTATTTTAATTTTTTTAGTTTATTGGTTTTTTATATATGTATAATTTTGCTTCTGCATCACTTACAACATATATCTTATCATTGGTAATTGCAATGCCCTCAGCTTGCGAAACACCGATGGAGAACGTATTAATAACTTCTCCCGTTAGTGTACATTTATTGATCGTTTTATTTTGATCGCTAACGATCCATAGATTATTAGAAGGGCTGTCATGAAAAATTCCGGAATAATCAGAAGCGAAATCCAATTCGTATTCTGCTATTATCGAAAAATCAGCTCTTAGCCTGATCAACTTTCCAGGGTCTTTTTCATTTAATATAAAGATTGTACCATCAATTGAATTATAAGTAACCCCTTCAATTCCACTATTCGTATCATTATTTTCATAATTGATCCTGTGTTTGGTAGAAGTTCCTGCGCTCATATCAAATACAACAATTTCCTTAGTTCTTTCTTCTGCTAATAAAAGTTTATTTCCTGTAAAAGTGGAAACGCCCTCCAAATCATTACCCTTATAGTTAAATGTTTGAAGAATGTCACCCTTTGTTGACAGTTTATAAATTTCAGCAGTATTATCACTTACTGTGTATAGTACATTCCCTGAACTGCTAACCGCCAAACCTGAAGGTTCCAAAACATCTATTCTATAGCTTGCCTCTAGTTCCAATATATCCTTCGGTATATTGCTTCCATCATCATCACTGCAGGAAATAATAAAAATCATTCCTGTTAGGATAACAAACAAATATTTTTTTAGTGGTAGCATTATTAAAATTATCAGCTTGTGACATAAGCCACAAGCTGATTTATTGTTTTATTGTGTTATCAATTCATTCCAAAGAGATGGATCTGCTTTAAAACCGTCTGATTGATCAGTAGATCCTCCACCTGGTGTATCATCTAAATACATAGAACCATCATTACCGTAATAATATTCAGCTGAGTCCGTAGCGATACGAACATAGAAAGTGGTAGTATTACCGGTTTCTCCAACAGCAAGACCATTATCTTCATCAACAACATCTTTTAAGTTAACAGTAACTCCTGTCTGTGTAAATGTAGTGTCATCTTCACCTTTTACTTTATTGCCTTTTATATATACGGGGCTGTCGCCAACTGCATAATAAATTCTTGCTTCATTAATGGTTTCTGTACTGGTATAAGCCAAAACTACATTAATGTCTGTTCCGGGTACAGGGTTTTCCGGAAATACAACACTGGAAAGAGGTCCAGCTGTATAAGTAACAGTCTTCTCAACAACATCTTCATAACTAATAGCCTCAACAGTATAAGATGGCCATGTTGAACCTTGATCATGATCAAAATCACTGCCTTCTTCCTCTAATGGGTTGTACGTTTTGGTACCATCGATATACTCTACTCTTAAATAGTATCTAACCACATCATCTGTATTTTGTGCTGGAATTATGCCTGCCCAATTCTCTCCATCTTGTGTCAATACTACTTTGGTTTTATCATCATTCGTGTCATCTTGCTCTTCCCCGGGCAATAAATAATACAATCTGATCTCATCAACTTGTGCTGGGTAAAATGGTGTAGCGGTAAAAGTAACGTCCCCTCTGAATCCTGCTTCTTCTCCTGCAATATCTAATGCCTCTAAGCCACCTACAACAGTAAATTCTGCAGGCTCATTATTGCCATTTTCAGGGTAATAAGAAGATAGACCTGTGTTATCGGTTGCAACCACATAATATTTTACAAGGTCACCTACTAATCCTCTTGGCACAGTAGCTTTATATTCATCACCAACCAATGCCATTTCGATAGATTGAACACCTTCGTTTATCATTTGAACTAGTTTAACAGAAGCAATGCCATTTGCATCCGATGCTTTTACTGAATAAATATCCATAAATTCAGTTAAAGGCTCTGCAATAATTACAGGTGGGTTGTTAACGGTACTGTTTGCTGATCCTTTTGTAGGGCTCATTACCAACCAAACATCACCACCATCAACTTCTCTACCCCAGGTTAAACCAGTATCAGATGTCATATCCGGTGTAGTAACTTCATCAATTACTTCACCTTCTCTGTTGAATAATGAAATTGACTCCCCTCCTGAGGATATTTTAAAGTTAGTAGATCCATTGGTATCTAAACCGTCACAATCAAAAGTGACATGACCACCTGCCGGAATTGTCACATTGGGTATCATCCATTTGGTATTACTATCTTTTAGAGCATATCCTTCCAAATTGATATCTTCACTACTTATATTGTACAACTCTAACCAGTCAGGTTCACCGGTTGACATAATTTCATTTAATTTTACTTCACCACCAACAACTGGAGGTAAATTACTTTCGGCTAAATCATCAACAACACAACCAATTGTAGTTGTTAAAGTGATAAGCATTACTAATAAATATTTTATTGTTTTCATTTTATTATTATTTTATCGTTATCTCAAATTATTAAAAAGCAATTTCAATTCTAAACGCTAACATACCAAAATCATCACCACCTTGTCCTTTTGGTTCCACTACCTGAAACGGGTCTTTGGTTAAGTTTCCATCTGCATCATGACCTACATATAATTTACCTTTTCCATTGGCATACCTGTCATTATTATTATAAACATAGTTCATCATGAATTTAACATTTGGGTTGAAATGGTAATTCAAACCAACTGTATATCCTTCTGCAGAACCACCGTATATTTCGGATTCAAAATCATTGAGATCAAGAAAGTCATATCTAATAGCAAGTTCCAGATCACCATATTTTTTCCCTCTTGTTACTCTTGTAAATTCACCTTCTCTGCCATTATAATTTTGGTGACCTCCAAAAAGCAAATAGGAAGCCTGAATATAAAAACCTTGCGCATTATAGGTTTCCAGATCCTCCATTCTATTCACATTTGCCATTTTATATTCTCCTTGAAAAGCAAAACTTTTATAGCTACCTGCTAACTCTGCTTCGAATCCAACAGTATTGTCAACATCCAGAATAACATCTGTATCTAAATATTTTTTTCTATTAATTGATGTGTGAGAACGAGTGCTATATCTTACTGAGTTGGGTATTTCAGCGGTAGTTTTTGGCGTTCTGTAAGTTCCGGAAACACCTAAATGAAGAACATTGAATCCTTTGCGTATAGGAGTGTAAACAGCCCTACCTGTTAAAGAATAGCCTTCGTCTAATCCATCTTTTTTATTATGGTCCTGAGATATTTCTACTTCTTCGGCTTCACCTACTGTTCTGAAGTGAACACCACCAACTAGCAAAAATTTATCTCCCCAATAATTTGTTTGCACTCCTAAATGACGACTCGCGTCTAATTTAGAAACAAGTGACCGTTCCATAAACCACAAATATCTGGAAGTAGTGGTTGTTTCCATACCAATTCCTTCCTTAAAGTGACCCATTTTAAGGTTTAATCTATCAGAATCAAAAGTATATTTAATATAGGCATCTTTTAATTCAACTTCCGAATTGGAAAAATCCAGATCTAATTCACCGTACCAGTTATTCCATAAAATTGTTTTAACAGCAAATCTCGCTCTACGGATATCAACGCCATTTCCAATGGGGTTATAGGTGTCTGTTGAAAACATGGCTGCATCAAATTGAACCCTGGTATCCAACCAAAATCTATAACTTCCGTCTTTAGAAGTAAGGTTAAGAATACCTTCCTGCTCTTCAGGATTTAATCGTTGAAATGCGACTTCCAAACCGTACTGGTTAGTTCTAACCGAGTCAGTTTTCTCTTCTTGGGCTTGTATTCCAATACTGTAAAGGACCAACGCCACTACTAATGTGTAATATTTACTTCTCATTTTAATTAATTTATATACTTGTTTTTAATATTTAATCACTTTTATAATTTTCTGATAATCTTTGAGAGTTTTTCCTCTTTTTTCAGATCCATTTTCTTTCGTAATCTATACCTGTTAACTTCTACACTTTTAGGAGTTATGTTTAAAATGGAAGCAATTTCTTTTGAGGTTAATTTTAGTCGTAATAGGGAACAAAGTTTTTTCTCGTTATTGGATAAACCGGGATATTTTTTCTCCAGATTCTGAAAAAAACTGTTATTTAATTCTTTGATGTATTTATCAAATGATTTTCGTTCATTTTCAATATTCAAATTCTCAAGAATTAGTATTCTAAGTGTGTTTAGATCTGAAAATTTTAAGGTGTTTTCCGGTTTTGATTTTAGAATTTCAATTTCAGCCTTTAGTTTTGTGAGAATCTCATTTTTTCTTATGATGCTCAAAGCAACTTTCTTTTGCTCTTTTTCCTTAGCTTCAATTTCTTTCTCTAATTTTAAATTTGTTTCAGTGGTCATTCTCAGCTCACTTTCCAACATAATTTGCTGCGCGTTATACCTGTCAATGCTTTCTTGAAATTCTTCGAGTTTATCCTTTTCTTTAAGTTTATTTATGATATACAATTGATAGATGATCAATAAAACTAAAATGATCAGTACAATTACTACTGCTGGCTTGTAGATGTTAAAAGTTTTAGTCTCTTCAGGAGTTGAATCAAAATCCTCTATTATTTTCGTTTTTGAATCTATAAATGACTTAGAATCATCTGTTACAACTATATCACCTTTTACAAATTTTGATGGGTTTTCAGAAACTTTTAAATTAAACACGTTGCTCATAAAGAATAGAGCAATAAATGATATCAAACCGGCAATGACTGGTGTTACCAGCCATCCCATGGCAATTTTTCCAATAACTTTTCCATGAATGTTTCTGCCACCTTTTAGAATTCCTATTCCTATAATTGCACCAACTATGGCCTGGGAACTGGATACCGGTACTAATGGAATTTCCGGTAGTCCGATGCGTACAAATAAGTCGGATAAACTTTGTGAAGAAAACACAAACAATACTAAGGAGTGAGCCAATACAACGATAATAGCTGTTTCGGCATTTAATTTCATTAATGAATTTCCAACGGTCATCATTACTTTTTTGGAATAAGTAATAATTCCTACAGCGATAGAAATACCACCCACTAAGAACAACAATTGTGTTCCATCAAGGGTAAAGAAGCCAAAATCCAAAGTAATGTTGGGAGCCGACGGAATAAATACACCAACAACATTGGCTATATTATTAGCACCTAAACTATAGGAGCCAAAAGCGCCAACGATCAACAGGGCATATTTTATATAAGCATCTAATCTAATTAAATGGATCTTACTCTTTCTTAAAATAAATTGCAATAATAAAAACAACAAGACAGCAAAGATTCCACCCAATATTGGACCTGAAATCCAGGTAGTTACAATTTTTGTTAAGGAATTGATATCTGTAGGATTATCAGTAAAAAAGTTCCACCCAATGATAGCTCCAACAACAGCCTGTGAAGTGGAAACCGGAAGTTTTAATTTTGTCATCCAAAAAACTGCAATCCCTGCGGCTAAGGCTACTGTAAATGCCCCTCCTAAAGCATCTATGGAACCTAACTTGCCCAAAGTATGTGATCCGCCAGAGCCCTGTAAAACTGCTCCTAAAACCACAAAAATCGCTGCAATAATTGCAGCTTGTTTAAAACGAATCAATTTAGATCCGACAGCAGACCCGAAAACATTAGATGCATCGTTGGCACCTAAAGTCCATCCTAAAAAAAGTCCGCTTGAAAGAAAAAACAGAAACATGGATCAGTTATTTACATTTTAATTTTTATAACTAAAGAGGATAATTGATGTGCAATATTTTTTGAGGCATCCGAAACTTGCTCAATGTGCAATGCAAAGTATCGGAGATGAATTTTTTCACTTAATTTAAGCGAATCAAATTCTTGAAATATTTTACGTTTGATATTATTCGATAGAGTATCCGTTTCCCGATGATAAAAGAGAACTTTCTGAATCTTGTCCTTCACTGCATCCGGGGAAGTGAAAAATATTCTGGCGGCAGAAACAACAACTTCAGAAGATTTTGCAGCCAACTCAACCAAATCGAGATAGTCTTTTTTTATCGCTTCGGGCATATGAGGTGTTTCAACATCGAATTGACTTAATACATCTTTCGACATATCTATTATATCATCTACACTTTCTAACAGATTCAGAATATCACTGGCGTAATTAGGCATTAAGGAATGCAAGTAGAAATCATTTTCAATTTTTCTCTGAATTGTGTCTGCCTCACTTTCCAGAACACCAAGAGATTTTAAATTAAGCGCAAACTCATTTGAATTTCCATCAATATAGTTTTGTACCCCCTTTTTAAAATTTAATGTTCCCAGATCAATTTTGTCAAAAAATTCATCTATGCTTAGCGATACGGTTTTGGAAGTTTTGAAAATATTAATCATGACCTGCTATTTTGCGTTTAATAGTGCAAATATATATTACTGTTGATGTACAGAAATATGACAAAAATCATGTTGTAATTATTTAAATAATAGTGTAGTGTTATGTTATGATGTAAATGAATGAAATACAGGATATAATAAAATAACTGTAGTGCTAGAATAACAAAAGAGGTATGGCTTGTAGTGTTTGTGTTTGGTTTTAATATAAATTGCTGTGTTGCATTTTATAGAAGTAGTGTTATTCTTCTGCTTCCATCACTTTATTTTAACCCTAAAAAGATCTTGAGATTCCAATTTGCCAACCAATACATCGGTAGGATTTATCTTCCCAACACCCGCAGGAGTGCCCGTAAAAATAACATCACCAATTTTTAGAGTAAAGAATTGAGAGATGTAGGCGATGATCTCGTCGATTTTCCAAAGCATGTTCTTGGTATTTCCGTCCTGTACCAATACATCATTCTTGAAAAGTTGAAAATTCAAATTTCCAAGTTCAAAATTGTCTTTTGGAATAAATTCGCTTATTACAGCGCTGCCATCAAACGCTTTGGCTTTTTCCCAGGGCAACCCCTTTTCTTTTAGTTTACTTTGTAGATCTCTTGCGGTAAAATCAATTCCCAAACCAATTTCTAGATAGTACTTATGAGCAAATCTTTTATCGATATGCTTTCCGAGTTTGCATATTTTAACCAGTACTTCCACTTCATAATGTACTTCATTGGAAAATGGAGGAATGACAAACGGATGTTTTTTTAATAATACAGAGGAATCCGGTTTTAGGAAAATAACCGGCTCGGAAGGTTTTTCGTTTTCTAATTCTTCAATATGTTTGGCGTAGTTCCTACCGATACAGATTATTTTCATGCTAAACAGTTTTGAGTTTTGAGTTTTGAGTTTTGAGTTCTGAGTTCTGAGTTCTGAGTTCCGGGTTCTGAGTTCCGGGTTCAGAGTTTCGAGTTTTGAGTTCTGAGTTTTGGACTTTAAACTTTGAACTTTTCACTTTTACCTTTACGGAATCCATTTTTTTTCAAAATTAGGTTTTCGTTTCTCTAAAAATGCATCTCTGCCTTCTTTTGCTTCCTCGGTCATATAGGCCAAACGTGTGGCTTCACCTGCAAACACTTGTTGGCCAACCATGCCATCATCGGTCAAGTTCATGGCAAATTTCAACATTTTTATGGAGGTTGGCGATTTAGCAAGAATTTCCTGAGCCCATTCAAAGGCGGTACTTTCCAGTTCAGCATGTGGAACCACCGCATTTACCATTCCCATTTCACAGGCTTCCTGAGCTGAATAATTTCTGCCAAGAAAAAAAATTTCTCTGGCTTTTTTTTGACCTACCATTTTCGCTAAATAAGCTGAGCCATAGCCTCCGTCAAAACTGGTCACGTCAGCATCCGTTTGTTTAAAAATAGCATGTTCCTTACTTGCCAGTGTTAAATCACAAACTACGTGTAAACTATGTCCACCCCCAACAGCCCATCCGGGAACCACTGCTATCACAGCCTTTGGCATGAATCTTATCAATCGCTGTACTTCAAGAATATTCAGACGGTGGTATCCGTCCTCTCCAACATAGCCCTGATCACCTCTGGCTTTTTGGTCACCACCACTACAAAAGGAATATACCCCATCTTTGGATGAGGGACCTTCTGCGGATAGCAATACAACACCGATGTTCACATCTTCCTGAGCATCATAAAATGCTTTGTATAATTCACTTGTGGTTTTAGGTCGGAAGGCATTTCTAACGTCCGGTCTGTTGAAGGCAATACGCGCCACTCCATCACATTTTTTGTATGTAATATCTTCGAATTTCATTGCTGTTTTCCAATTGGGTGGTTTCATTTAATAAGTTTTAATGATTCTGTAAAATATTTATGGGTTGAAATCGTTGGTTAAATAGATTTGATAGGCGAAATTAGCAAAAGTTTATAAATTAAGCTTCTTGTTGGTTGTATTTGTCGTTAAATCTACATTTACAAAAAACACAAATTATGAAAAAAATACTCTTTATAATATTTATCTGCAGCACATTTATTTATGGTCAGGATAATATAACATATAAAAATTTCGATTCATTTGAATTAAACACGAAGAGGACATTGAAAATTTATCTTCCCGCTTCTTATGACGATGATGATGCAAATACCTATCCCGTTGCTGTTATTTTTGACGCTGAATATTTGTTTGATGTGTATGTAGCTAATGCTAAGCTTTTTGCCTCCAGAAATAAAGCACCGGAGCAAATTGTTGTTGGGATATTTCAAAATCAAAATGAAGAAAGATATATTGATTGTGATTATAGTACCGATACAGGCCTACCTAATGAAGATGGAAATAAATTTTATAGATTTGTAAGAGAGGAGGTATTAAATTATATCGATGATAACTATAGAACCTCTTTGTTCAAAACGATCGTTGGGAATACGCTAACCGCTAATTTCCTGAATTACTTTTTTTTAGAAAGCTATCATCCCTTTAATGCATACATTAATATTAATCCAAGTTATGCAACACAAATTCAGGAACGAATTGAAGCAAAAAGTCAAAATTTAAGTACCGAAGTTTATTACTACCTGAGTTCGGGTGATTTTAATCTTGAGAAAAGAAGAAAAGCAATTAATGGTGTAAATAGTCTTTTAAAATTATCGGATAATGAATATTTCAAATATAAGTTTGATGATTTTTCCAATTCCACGAAAACCGCTTCGATAGGACAGGCCATACCCAGTGCAATGGGTTTTGTGTTTAATATGTTTGCACCGATTTCAAAAGCTGAATTTGATACAACGATAGCTCAAATGAGTCCGGGAGAAGCCATTGAATATTTAGAAAAAAAATATGTTGAAATTGATTATTTATATGGATCCAACGTAAAAATAAGGGAGAATGATATTTATATTATTGAACCGATCATTATGGATAAAGCAAATGGAGATTATCTTGAGGAATTTGGTAAAATGATCATTCGTCTCTATCCGGAATCACCTATGGGCGATTACTATATCGGTTATTATTATGAAACGGGGTATGATTATAGAAAAGCATTGAAATATTATAAAAATGGCTATGCAAAAATTGGTTCCGATAATCCTAACGCTGACGGTTATTACGCCAATATTGAACGGGTTTTGGATAAGCAAAGAGCCGAAAAATTAGGATATCCTGTTGGAGAGGACAGCCTTGAAGAAACGGAAGAGACAGGAGAAGCAGAAGTAGAAGAAAACAATAATTAGCATACTGCTTCAATAGGATTTACAAAGCTGTCGATCTATTGATCTAAACGAATAAAAAAGGGAGGCCAATAAGGCCTCCTTTTTTGGTTTTCATTTTTCATTTTTGCTTTTGATCTCCATGCATTTTCCTCTTTTTCATGGAATATTGATGTTTGCTTGACACACGCCATTCCTTAAATTGCTTTTCATCCAAGATCTTTTTTATTTCGGCCTGATATTTTATTTGAGCATCCAACATTTCAATTTTCATTTTGAATTTTTCGTCAGACGAGAGTTGTTGATCGCCTTGCTTTAAGGCCTGATTCGATTCCATTATTTTTTGACGCTTTTCCGCTCTCTTTTCATTTAGGGCCAAGACTTGATTTTCTTGAAATTTATTTAAATCCAGTTGTAGAACCATTTGTTTGGTTTTGAGAATCGCTTGTTGTTCGGAAGTGAATTGATTTCTTTTCTTCATTTTATTAGGTCCGTTTTGTGCAAAGGAAAGCAGGGTAAACCCGATCAGGAATATGCTCAATATTTTTTTCATAATAATAATTTTTAAATGTTTATATACTCTTAGACAATATAGTTTTAATTAGGTTTAACCCTTAACAGAAATTTAACTAGGATGGTGATCCGGTCAGGGCAAACTCATACTCTTTAAAAGAATAATATTAAGGCACGAATTTCGCTAATTTCACAAATAAATGAGCGTTGCTCATTTAAAATTCGTGATATTTTTACCTAATAAGATTACACGAAGAGAAAAATCTAAAGATTTTTCTAAAAATTAGTAGGCATTC
>Ga0164313_10005219_pt1 | contig 11498 bp, 9 predicted proteins | sample GuaBasSedimGuay4_FD_113735 | JGI IMG/M metagenome (GOLD analysis project Ga0164313, IMG submission 113735) | Subseafloor sediment microbial communities from Guaymas Basin, Gulf of California, Mexico - Guay4, Core 4569-4, 0-3 cm | ecosystem: Environmental > Aquatic > Marine > Hydrothermal vents >...
AGCCTGCTGACCATGCAGCGCCAACCGGCAATGGTTAAGGGTTTTGGTGAATTGACCAAGGCCATGATGAGCCCCGATGGTGGTGTTGATCTCGGTCTGATGCGCCTGGTGGCACATTTTGCCAGCCGGGCGGCAGGTTGCCAATACTGTGAAGCACATTCGCTGGTGGCTGCCAAAATACACGATGTTCCGCAGGATAAACTGGATGCTATCTGGGAATATCAAACCAGCCCGCTGTATACGGATGCGGAACGGGTCGCACTGGATTTCGCGCTGGCCGCAGGCTCGGTACCCAATGCAGTTGATGCAGAACTGTTTGCCCGCATGCGCGAGCACTGGGAAGAGGCGCAAATCGTGCAGATACTCGGCGCCGTGTGTCTGTACGGCTTCTTAAACCGCTGGAATGACTCCATGGCAACCGATCTCGAAGAAGAACCAAAAGCAATGGCCGAAAGAGTCCTCACCCAGGGCGGCTGGACGGGCGGCAAACACGTCTGACGGTTACCCAAACATACCCCATGTAGGAGCCGCGTCCCCGCGGCGATGCTCTATTAAATCTGGTGCGAGACTTAATCAGTCGCCACCTGCATCCATGCACTCTCGCGACATTCGGTCCATCCATGGACGTTATCGCCGCGGGGACGCGGCTCCTACAAAAAATCTGCGAATAGACTGAGAGGTTAGCCTATCCGCAGATTGCGCAAACCATAATGGCAGCAGCCAGGCTCCCTACCCCCCCCAGATAGCGGCCAGGATAACCGGCATGTTAAACATCGCCGCAAGCAATGCTGCACCGCCAATCACATTGCCCAGCACTGACAACATAAATTTTAATCCTGTCTCTTCCTGCAGGTAAGATTCATCATTACTGGCCGGGCTAACTGCACCGGTACCATGTCCCGGCATGTAATACGTTGCCTGGGAATGAAATTTAATGGCTGTTACCCGTTGAGAATTTGACCGCTGCATAACTGTTACTCCTGTTGTCTGGGTAACAGGAGAACACAGGTCGTTCTCAATTCATGAGAAGGTCATGCAGGAGCGTAGGAGCCAGCAGCTCCGCTGCTCGCGATAACTTCCATGGATCGACCGAATGTCGAAAGAGTGCATGAATACACACACAGCGACAATTTTAGTTTAGCGCGGGTTACAAAAGAGCTCGCGAGCAGCGGAGCTGCTGGCTCCTACAGCCGTTTACGGTTCGTAAATGGCAGCAGCCTTGCGGGCGGATTCAGCCACTGCTTCGCGAAGGAAATCCGGTGATACGACCTCAACCTCGGGACCATACCTCATAATATCCATCACCAGTTCACGCGCACTGCTAAACGGCAATTCCAGTGTCCAGGCCCCTTCATCATCATAGGAACCTTTCTGGTCCGGGTGCCATTGCTCTTCTGCGATCCAGCGGGACATTTCCGCGGTGAACTTCAGGATAGCCAGATTATCGGCAGGTCCGGAAAAAATGCCATAGGAACTGTCAAAGTGACCGGTCAGAACCTTGTCCGGAATCTCCCGGGCGTCCTCATCAAGCAGCGTCTGCTCGCTGATGCGTTCCAGTGAAAAGCTGCGCAAGCCCTCCGCCTTGTGACACCAGGCATCGAGGTACCAGGAGTTGCGGTATTGCGTCAGGCGCTGCGGTGACACATTACGATCACTGATATCGTCCTTGCGACGGCCGTGATAGCGGATATGCAAACGCTGGCGGCCCATGAGCGCACCCATCACATCCTGGAACAGGTGATCGGGAACCGACCTGCCCGCCACTTGCTGGATGTGGATACGCGACTGACCTTCTTCTGCATCGACACCTTTTTGTTGCAGCAATGAGGAAATGCGACCCTGTAGGGACTCCAGTTCACCTTCGAGCAAACCCGGTTGCACGTTGCCCAATACCTGGCGTGCGGTCAGAAGTGCTTGCAATTCTGCAGGGCTGATCCATATGCCCGGTAATTCAAATGGCTGGTCGTAGCTGCGATCGTAATAAAAACCACGGTTATCCTCATCCTGCTCCAGCGGTGCGCCGAGGTAGTCGCGCAATTCCGCGATCAGGCGGTAGAAGGTTGCTTGCGAGCATTCCAGGCGTTCCATCAGGTCCTGCCGCGAAATGGGGGTGCGGCGTTGACTGAGGATATTGTGCAGGTGGTATAGACGCTCGACTTTGGACATGCTATTCGTTTAATACCTTTTAAATGGATTCCGGCTTTCGCCGGAATGACGGAACAATCTACTGGACTGCGACCCGAGCCTGGACGAAGCACTAATTTTACCCGTAGGAGCCGCGTCCCCGCGGCGAAGCCTTTAAGATCGGTGCAAACCTGATACAGCCGCTACGTGCATCCATGCACTCCCGCGACATTCGGTCCATCCCTGGACGTTATCGCCGCGGGGACGCGGCTCCTACAGTGCAGCGATACGTGCTTCGACGAATGCCAGCGCCTTATCAAGGCCCTCCAGGCTGCGTTGTTTGCCCATTAGCCACAGGGTCTTGTCTATTGAGGGTGATACCCCGGCACCGGTCAGTGCAACCCTTAGCGGCTGCGCTACTTTGCCCATGCCTACTTCTAATTCTGCGGCCACACGATCAATTACATCATGCAATGGACCGGGGGACCAGTCATCCTGATCCTGCAGTTGTTTGTACATGGCCTGCAAAGGCACCTGGGCTACCGGGCGCAGGTGTTTTTTGGCAGCATTTGCATCCAGTTCGGCATAGCCTTCAAAAAACACCCGGCTTTGTGCTGCCATTTCTTTCAGTGTTTTGACCCGTTCCGCCTGGACGGTCACCACATCTTCAAGGGCCGGGCCATTATTGGTGTTGATGCCCTGGTCGGTAAAATGCCAGGCCAGTTGTTCCGCCACTTCTCCTGCCGGCAAAGTTTTCATGTAATGCTGATTCAGCCAGTCCAGTTTTTCAGTGTTGAAAGCAGAGGCCTTGCGGTTAACATCCTTGATATCAAACAGCTCAACCATTTCATCGAGACTAAAGACTTCCTGGTCGCCATGTGACCAGCCAAGACGCACCAGGTAATTCAGTAAAGCCTGCGGCAAATAGCCATCATCACGGTACTGCATCACACCGACCGCACCATGGCGTTTGGATAACCTGGCGCCATCATCACCCAGGATCATCGGAACATGGGCAAACAGGGGCGGCTCAGCACCCAGTGCCCGGTAAATATTGATCTGCCGGGGCGTGTTGTTGATATGGTCATCACCACGGATGATATGTGTAACCCGCATATCCATATCATCAACCACCACCGTGAAGTTATAAGTGGGTGAGCCATCCGGGCGCGCGATGATCAGGTCATCCAGTTCATTGTTGGATATGCTGATGGTGCCACGTACGAGGTCGTCGAAGACTACGTTGCCATCCTGCGGGTTGCGGAATCGGACCACCGGTTTGATATCTTCAGGCACTGCATCGAGATGCCGACATTTGCCATCGTAGCGGGGCTTGATGCCATCCTTCTTTTGTTGTTCGCGTAGTGCTTCCAGCCGGTCTTTACTGCAATAGCAATGGTAGGCCTTGTCCTCTTCCATCAGCTGCTGAACCACTTCGGCGTAGCGTTCGAAACGATGTGTTTGGAAAATCGGGCCTTCATCATGATCGAGTCCGAGCCATTGCATGCCATCGAGGATGGCCTGAACGGATTCTGGTGTGGATCGCTCGAGATCGGTGTCTTCGATGCGCAGGATGAAGGTGCCCTGGTTGGCACGTGCCTGCAGCCGGGCGAATAAGGCTGTGCGGGCACCGCCTACGTGTAGAAAGCCGGTTGGGCTGGGGGCGAAACGGGTTCGGATGGTCATGTGGATTGGTACTGCCTGTTACAGGTTGTAAAGGCGGTTATTGTACATTGCTTGTGCGGACAAAAAAACGCCGCCCGTCTAATTGGGCGGCGTAGATATTAACCCTTTCAGGCGGTCATTAAGTGCAGGCAGAATCCTGAATGTTAATTGTGTAGCTTGCCCCAGCATCCGGCACGATAAGATCGAATGTCGTGGTTGCAGCTTTACCGTTAGTTGTGACATTTGTTCCGCCCCAACCCGATACACAAGCCCAACGATCGTTGAATTTCTTGCCGTAGTCACTAACAACTATCGCAGCTGTGATCGCCCCAACCGGAACTGTGCAAGTCCAAGTGGCACCAGTTTGGCCACATGAGGCGCTGCCCGTTCCCGTTATGGTGATTGACGGGTTACCCGGGACGCTCTCTGTCAAACTGCCTGCATATACCGGATCCGTATCAGGCGGAGGCGTGCCACCGCTGCCTGCCTGTACATTAAACTCTGTCGGTACAACATAACTATCATAAACTGGATCAATGGCCGGCGTGTCGGTGAAACCAAGATTGCCACGATGACTTGTGGCTTCAACATCTGAACCCCCATCAGCATCTTTGGAAATAATGCCACGGCTATGCGTATTGCCATCAGCCAGTGCTTCGTTGGTCGTGTCAACTGGTGTATTGGTGGGCGACTCATTTCAACGATTAAGAAAGGTCAGCTGTACATCAAAGAACGGCAGAATTTCAAGGAAATTTGTACTGCCTGTCTTGTCAAATACTACGTCTCCGAATTGACAGGAATCAGCATCACCAGCATTGCCATCTGGGTCCAGGCAGATAAGTGCACTCCTAAGGTCACTACTAATATAGTCAATATAAACACCCCGGGAACGGAGTTGCTGAGTTGGATCTGACCCAAATGGCAACGATGTCCATGTGGGAAAATCACCTGGAACGAGAGTTGCCGGTGATGGCTGCTGGTAACTTGGCTCTGCGACACATGGTGACGGGCCGCCAATACAGGGCGGAGACCCCGGATAACTTCCATTGATTGCATCATAGTATGATGTCGCCGCACCGGTCACATAGTTGGAATAGGTCGCAACATCTGTCGGGCCGGTAAGAAAGTCAGCCGGGAAGATATGCTGATCCTCACGTCTGAAATCCTGCATAACCCGGAAAAACCCATCAACACGTACCAAACGACAGGCTTCAACATAGGTATCGCCATTACCAGCGATGGATACTCCATCCTGCTCGTAATGCTTGTGGTCATTTGATTTGTTTGAACTCGTGTATTCAGCATTGGCCTTGAATGGACCATAAAGATTGGAGTTGTTATTTGATCCACCATCATGGTGATCGCGGCAACAACTTTCGCAGGTTGAGGATTGTTGATTATTGGCCGATGTACCGTAGGCCTTTTCGACAAAATCCCCACCGATATATTCATCCCCGGCCCAGATGACGGGTCTACGGGCAAGATTGTTTGCATTTGAACCATTCAGCTCACATTCGCATGATACAGCGGAGAACTCTTCACGGCGAAGAAACAGAGCAGAGTCCGGGCCACCAGTTTGAGAATAGGTAATTACATCAAAACGTGTCTCCACCAGTTCATCACGGCGAATGACATCAGGTGAAGGCAGCAATGACTCCTTAAATTTGTTACCACCGAGGTTTAATGAAACGACATCAGGATTCTGACCAGGCGTGTACGATATCGGCGGTGCTGCACCGCCATCCGTTGATTCGTCTGAAATACGTCCTGAAGCCGAGCTAATGATGGCCGGGATCACGCTGGTCAAAGTGATGCTGCCAGTACCCAGATCCGCAGCGCTCACTGTAGAACCTTCATCATCACGGAAACCAACAGTTGAAACCCAGCTAACCGTTACCTCTACCTGTTTGTAGTCAGAAGACGGCTGTCCATTTGTCGTTGTTGTAAACGTATCGCCGGTCAGTGTGTAGTAATAATCCGTCACGTCCTTATCGATTGTATAAACCACGCCATTTACAGTTTTTGTGGTATCAGCAGATACGATGTCGTTATATGCGTGAAGCACGTTGTCCGGATCAGTTTCCAAACGGACAAACCCACGTTCTGATTCAATCGCACGGTCGGCGATATTCGCAGCCGCGGTGCGCAACTTGGAATCTGCCATGGAGCGTGTCAACGCCCCTTGCAACGCAGCCAGTGCGAGCAAGCCTACGACAAAAATAAAGATACCAATTACGACCTCGAGAATGCTGAAGCCGTTCTGTTTCCTACTATTAATTTGCTTTCTCATCTTGATATCTCCTTACCATACGTCCGGCAGGCCAAAATCACGCCAACCGCCGTTCACAGAGCCGAGGCCGGCTATACCTGAAGCAGCCAGCAGCACATCTTCGTTATAAACGACCTGGAATGTGCCCTGTAACTTATCAATACTCCCGTCAACAATGACGGCACCATATACTGTAGCACCACCGGTTGACTTCAACTCAGCCCCGTTACCGGCAGGGTCGTCGTCAAATATGTATAAAACGCCAAATATCGTCGAACCACCATTGATAGTGGTGACGTCGGCCGCTGAAACCAGCACGACGGGGGCCAGTGGCGAACCAACTACCGTACCGCCCTGGATAGCGCAACTGGAGCCCTTTATCCAAATAATACCTGCACTGGATGGTCCGAGGCTGCCGCAATCGCTATACACCTTGGTACCAGGGGCGTTCTTGATCTGGTGGTAAAAAGCACGTTTCACTCCAAAAAAGAATTCAAACAGGTCACAGGGAAATTGGTCGTCCTCAACAATATCGATGCCGATGTTTGTGTCGCCTCCCGTTTTCCAGCTAAGAAAATGATCAGTATCATTCCCGCCAGGCCCGCACATACAGTTATTATCCGTACAAGCCACACCCTCGGGGCGATCATTGGTGTGATACCACTCTTCCATTTCGCAGGTCTGCCACGAGCCTGAACTTGTAATGGGTGTGCCCTGGAGGCAGGTTCCCGTCGGGTTTGCGACCGTGTTGGCGTTAACCCAGGTAGTTACCGGCACGCCCACACCACCCGCATTGGGGTTACCCACAATCTCTACTGTACCTTGTGGTGGAAAGGTGGCTTTTGTAACAAACGGCACTGCTGGTGAACCCGCCAGTTTACTGAAATTGGAAATCGGCAAAGCGATTGCAGCCTCACCCGTGCACGTCGTTGGATCCGTCGTATCCGTACAATCAGAAAAACCATAAGCCAGTAAAGTCAGCAATAGTGTCGCATTCGATTCATCACCGGCCGATCCCGGGTTACCGGTACACGGTATCGGCGTATCCAGATCTACAAAACATAAAAGTGCTGTCAACCTTGCTGTAGTGTCATCCGGAAAGTCGACCTGGTTGATCGGCAGCGCTTCAATTGTACTCGAGTCATCATCAGTATCATAAAAGTACGAACCGGAGATTGCAGTGACGTCTCCCCCACAAGGGTGGGTTGTCATATCCACACCGTCAGCCAGGGCATCTGAACACAGCATCCAGCGCGAGCCTGCCGCAGAGAGCCAGCCATCATCAGTGAACCCACCACCAGCATCCGGAAAAACATCCTCACGTGATGACAGAAGCCGACCCGCGTTGGCAAGCAGATACATAACACCCTGGTCCAGGGCAGCCTCGGTAACATGAAAAGCTTCTTTCTGGCGCACCTCGTTGCCTGATATGCGAGATTCAAACAGACTGACACGGGTGGCGTAGACCAATACCATGGTCATCATAATTAAAATCAGGGCTGCGGAAAAAATGGTCAGACCGCCACGTTGGCTGCTGCGGCCTACCCGGCTTTTTCCAAATTTATTTATCTGTTTCATGTCATTTTCACCTCGGTATTATGCTGACACTGCATGGCAATCACTATTTAACAATGTTGTTGCGAACGTTGACAAAGTTATCCAGTTCCCGTTCCGGATTCGAGTTAGTCTTTATCCAGGCAGGAACTGAAGCATCCTCTGTTAATTTTGCAATGATCTTCAAACCAATTTTCTCGACATTCTGGGTAGCTCCGGCTGAACCGATAGCTTCTGCAATGGATTCCGCATTGACCACGGTAAATTCAGTCACATCAATGATGTTCGGGTCGGTTATATCCACCCAGTCCGCATTGCTGCTACAGGCTGCAGCACCGGTGCGGGTAGTGGTCATTTGTATTCTTCCCACCCCACCGAGTTCAGCGCGGCGGAATGCCGACACCGACTCCGCCGTCACAGCGGTTTGTGCACCAGCCAACTGAACTGCAGTGCAGGATGCATTCGGACACCGTTGCGGGCGATCGTACCAAAACCACATACAATCATCATCACCAACGGAGACACTATCACCGATATTGATCCGATCGATCTGGGCAGTGATGCCCAGATCGGCCAGGCAGGCTGTGTTTCCGTAACAGGCAATGAACCCGGGATGATAATTCGCCCGGCGCAATTCCCGCGTCATGATCTGCATGGCTGTACGCATTTCCTGGGTCAGACGCGTCATCTCTATCGTTTGCGTCGTAGTCCCCAGGGTAGTAGCCATAACAAGCACCATTCCCGAGACGGCAATCAGGCTGATGACACCGGCAACCAGCAATTCAATCAGAGTCACACCTTGCTGGTGCTTCCGGAATTTGATGTGCTTGATACGTGTCAGCTTCATATTCAATATCCTGTTAGTTAAATGATATATTCATCAGCCTGTGCCAGTCACTACGATGCAGGTGGCGGTGGCGGTGGTGGTGGTGGTGGCGGCGGAGGCGGCAACGGTTGTACAGGTGGTGGACAATCTGGATAACCCGGTACTTTCTTATCCGAATCCTGGTTACATATCCGGATACGCCCGGTAACACCAATATCTATTTGCAACTGCCAGTGTGTATTGTCTGACTGCAATGTAAACCCATGAACGTTGCCAAGGTCAGCACTATCCATGGTTCCACGAACCGGATCAAAAACCAGGGTTTGGTCGACACTGAAAGCCGACATGCTCGACCTGGTATCAGTAGCACTGGTTATAATCTTGTGTACGCCATTGATTGAACAAAAATCAGCGTCATTGGCATCTGCCTCAGTACAATCACACCCTGTAGCACCATCACTGGCACCAACACACCAGTCATTAGCGTCGGTACGGGTTAATTCCACCGAGATCAGTTCATTCGATTTGACTGCCTCGCTCTGGGCATACGCCATAAATGCAACCAGTTTTTCAGCCTGTGCAGTCGTTTCCCTGCGCTGCATTATATTCTCATAGGATGGCACAGCCAGTGCAACGCCTATAGCGATGATGACCATGACAATGGCCAGTTCAATTAATGTGAATCCCCTGTTTGAAGCATTGATTCCGTTCGCAAAATTACGACCGTTAGTAATCAATTTATATCCCCTTTGCTTACTCATGATAATCGCCCTCCCTTGGCAATTTACTTGTAGATGCCTATAGTATAGATATAGATGCACCTATAAGGCGGTTAAAAATGACCGTTGGTCAGAAAGATATGACCGTACATCTGCTAGACTGTATTTTTCCAGTTATTGAACGCAAGGGGCAAGGAAGGTAAGACATGAAATACATAAATGGTAAAAGGGGATTTTCGTTGATAGAGCTAATGATCGTGGTGGCGATAGTTGCTATCCTGGTAGCATTGGCACTGCCGAGTTATAGCCGTTATGTTCGAAAAGCCAATCGGGGGGAGGCGCAGTCGCTGTTACTTAATTGGGCTAATAATCAGGAGATCTTTCGTGCAAATAACGCAGAATACGCAACGCTCGCTCAGTTACCTGCACCAAGCCACACTAAGTATAATTTTACTTTGACGGCGAGATCTGCAACTGTTTACACACTAACTGCAACTGCAAGTACAACTGAACAGGCCAAGGACAAGGAACGGAATGAATCCTGTAGTCCAATGACACTGGATCAATCCAATACAAAGGCGCATGCGTATTGTTGGTAGTCCGCTCACAGTCAATACAAGAATTACTGCGGCACTCGCCGCAGTAATTCTTTTGCCATTCGTTTTCTCAGGACACGACCAACTCACCCAACTGCAAAAAGCCCAACAACGCGGCAGCCTGACCGTGTTAACCCGCAACGGTGCCAGCAGCTATTTCATTGGCCCCGAGGGCGGAACCGGACCCGAGTACGAATTAGCCGCAGCATTTGCCAATTACCTGGAACTCGAAATCGAAGTCAAAGTGCCCGATGCGTTCGGCGACTTAGGCACATTACTTGAGAAAAACCAGGGCGACTTCATCGCAGCGAATCTAACCCGCACCCCTGCCCGCGAACAACAATTCAATTTCGGTCCGGACTACGCTTCGTCTAAAACCGTCGTAATTTACCGCCGGGGTAGCAATCGTCCCAAAAAGCTACCGGATTTACTGGGTCTGAAACTTTCGGTCATTGCTGGTTCAAGTTACGAAGATTTGCTGGTGAAAGCACAAAAAGTTCTGCCGGAGCTACATTGGGTGGCGGAAAAAAACATCGGCATGGAAGGGCTCATGCTGGCCATTACGGACGGAGAACTGGATGCCACGCTGGTAGATTCAAATATATTTAAGATTAACAGCCAGTTTTACCCGCGCCTTAAAATCGGCTTTACCATAGCAGATGAGCAACCGCAGGCCTGGGCATTTCCAGCCGGTGACGATGATTCTCTGGCACAGCAAGCAAGAGCCTTTTTCTCATTGATTCGTGAAGATGGCACACTTGCGGCTATCCAGAGCCGTTATGACACTGATGCCTATGATCTGGACCGGGTCGGCATGTTCCAATTTATGAAACAGGTACGCAACCGTCTGCCACCTTTGCTTCCAATATTTCAGGAAGTTGCAACCGTTTATGAGCTGGATTGGCGGCTGCTGGCAGCCATGGGCTACCAGGAATCTCACTGGGATCCCGAAGCCACCTCGGTGACCGGTGTACGCGGCATTATGATGCTGACGCAACGCACCGCAACGCAATTGGGAGTCAACGATCGTCTTGATCCCGAACAAAGCATTGAAGGCGGAGCACGATATTTTCTACGGATGCACAAGCGCATTCCTGCCCGGATAGCCGAACCAGACCGAACCTGGATGGCTCTGGCGGCCTATAACATGGGTTGGGGGCATCTTGAGGACGCGAGGGTTTTGACGCAAAAACAAGGTGGTAATCCCGACCGCTGGCAGGATGTTGATGAGCGTTTGCCTTTGCTGAGCCAGGAAAAATGGTACCTACAGACGCGTTATGGGTATGCGCGGGGGCATGAGGGGCGGCAGTATGTGAATAATATTCGTAGTTATTTTGATACGCTGGTGTGGATGGATACACGGGATCACCCGATGTTGATGACAATGGCGGATTGATTACGCGAATGTCATTCCGGACTTGGTTCTTTGTCATTCCGGACTTGATCCGGAATCCATTTGTTAACGGCCTCGATATGTACTCGTAAGGAAGAGCAAGGTGGATCCCGGATCAAGTCCGGGATGACGGGTGTTTTTGCCGGATGACGGGGGTTTTTATGGGATGAGAGGTGCCTATGCCTGCCGGTACAAACACTCGCCCGACTGCTTTTCAATATCTTCAAGCCGCGCTTCATGCAGGAGCAACTCATTATCAGTGGCCCTCAGAACAGTCAGTACCGGTCGTTCGCCAGGCAGTTCTTCATCTTCATCAATTTCCGACACACTTTCCAGGCTCAAACCAAGGTCC
>Ga0164313_10005220_pt1 | contig 11497 bp, 5 predicted proteins | sample GuaBasSedimGuay4_FD_113735 | JGI IMG/M metagenome (GOLD analysis project Ga0164313, IMG submission 113735) | Subseafloor sediment microbial communities from Guaymas Basin, Gulf of California, Mexico - Guay4, Core 4569-4, 0-3 cm | ecosystem: Environmental > Aquatic > Marine > Hydrothermal vents >...
AACATTATTTGTGCCAAAGACACATTCCTGGCATGGCTCCCGGGATCCAGCACCAGAACCTTTGAACCATCTACACAAGTAACTAATTGATTAAATTCATCATGATCATGGCCAATAAGGATTACATCAAAACCTGGTACCTGCTCAGCAACAAGTAAAGAGGCATTCCCATTGCGCAGGGTGGAAGCTTCCTCTCCCCCATAAGTATAATCATGACCGGCATGGAACAGTCCAACCAGAATATCAGGTTTCTCCTTCTCAATTATCAATGGAACCCAATATTTTGCTGCCTTCACCATATCTGTAAACTCCATTCCTTTCCAGAGGTTCTCCGGGAGCCATTTGGGTATTCCCGGGGTAATTAATCCAAGAACAGCTACCTTCACCCCTCTCCTTCTGATTACAGTATAAGGTCTAAAATAAGGAGTATCCGTTCCTTTTAATACAGCATTTGCAGCCAGCCACGGAAAGTCAAATTCGCTAACCAGCTTATCATAAACAGCATGACCTGCCTCTATATCATGGTTTCCTATGCTTGCCACATCATATTTCATATAATTCATCACCTTGCTACAGATATGTGGCAGATTAACTTCCTCATAATTTGAATAATAAACCGGGGGCTGACCCTGAAGTATATCTCCATTATCAAGTAATATCAATTCACTGCCGGAATCATTTCTGTATTTCTCAACAAAACTATAAACCTGGGCAAGCGAATTATCCACCTGCTTATCCCTGATGAAATCGTAAGGGAATATGGAGCCATGTACATCCGTTGTCTGCACTAAATAGATTTCAATTTGCTTAGGTTTGTTAAAACCAGTACATGAGCTTATAAACAGGATAATGGCGAGTAAGAAAAAGTACTTTAGAAGTGTATTTTTTATCATGTTTTTATAATTATCAGGATACAATAAATAAAAACCAAGAACCAGAAATTAAAAGTTAAGACGAATAAATGCTTTGTAAACATCGTTATTACCATGAAAATACAAACTGATCATTTTCCAATCCAAATTCAGGATAAATATAGGGTATTTCTTTTGAAGATCATTTTTTCAGATTAACTTAGCCTGAATAATTAGGGTTTGGACTGATTATTGATCATTGTGAAAAAAATGAGACAAAGAAAATGAGAAGACTGGTCATTATTTTGATTTTAGGAATTTATCCCTTTTTTCTGTTCAGTCAGAAATTAGTGATACCGGAAAAGCATTATTGCAGGATACATGCAACAAAGGATGATCCTCTTTATACCACTTATGCTGCCTCGATGGAACGATCCAGGTTATACGGTGACAAAGCTTATAAAATGGATTATTACTCTGCTTATAATCCAATAAATTATTCCAGCGATCATGCTGGAAAAATAGCGCTTATCTGGATGGTTGATAAACTGGCCATGATGTCTATGAATCAGTTTTATGAAAAGCCCATTGTTATTGCATCCTTTCCGGATATGGCGATAATGGAATATCAACCCATGAAAGGAATAAAAGTTCAGGAAACGTTTTTTGTTTACAGTTCCACCCTTTCACTTGTAAATTTACACATTGAAAATACCGATACTTTATCTCACACAATAGACCTTTTTCCTTTATTTGAATTAGGAAAGGATAGTCTCGAAATTACCAGATTTGATGAAGGGCACTCAGCTTATGTTTGCCAACATTATGAAACAAAAAAAAGACTGATCAGCAATCTTTATGTTAATGAGCCTTATCCCACGAATATCAGGGATATTTTTACGGTAAATTTCAAATCATGGTCAAATGGAGGATACAAAGGCCCTCTGGAAGGATTCTACAATCAGATCAAAACAGATTGGTATGATGAAAACAGACAAGACTCATTGAACCTGGCAACAAGTGGATTTGTGAATTATATTTCCATTCAGGGCCGGTTTATTCTGAAACCCGGAGAGACAGCCGATATCCGGTTTTTTAAAGGATGGCAGGGCCAGAACGAGGACATAAATAAAATATTTAATCAGATAGAAGAGCTTAAACATTCTTCTTTACAATTCTATTTAGATGCAAACCTTCAATTGTTTGAATCTGTGCCAAAAATAAATTTCAAGTCTGAGGATGAAAAACTGATTTATCTTGGAGCTTTGAACCTTGCCCGTAGCTGTATGCTTCCTCCCACCGGTAAAGCAAGTGAAAATTTCTATGTTTTTTCACGAGAGCCTAAATGGGGATGGGGACACGGCCACCAGGTACTGCATGAATCCCTCTCGATGATAGCCTATGCCTATCTTGATCCGGTTTCTGCCCAAAACTCACAAAGAATCTATATGAACCAGCAGGGAAAAGATGGTTTAATCGCTTACCGGCATGGCCCCAGGGGCATGCAAAGTTATGAGCACAATGGAAAACCCACTACTTCTGCCCCATTTTTCAGCTGGATAAACTGGGAAGTATATAAAGTTAGTAAAGACAAGACATTCCTTGAAGATGCTTATACTTCCGGAAGTAAATATGTTAAATGGCTGGAAAAAAACAGGGACACAGATAAAGACGGCACCTTTGAATGGGGCCCTTATGGATTGATTGAAAATGTAAGGGACTGGTATAACGTGATCTTTCAGGTATCCAAAGAAAGGCATCTGGATATTGACAAAGAAGACATTTCTGATGAGCTCGAGTGTCTTGACCTCAGCCTGATGGTAATTAAAGAAATGAGATCACTTTCATCCATGGCAAAAGAGCTTGGAAATGATAAGGATGCACGGAAATGGAAAAAGAAAGCAGATAAGATTTCAGGCCTGATAAATGAAATAATGTGGGATGAGGAATCCGGTTTTTATTACCATGTTGATAAAAAAAACCATGAATTCCAATTTATGGGCAGAGATCTAAAAAGACCCGAGATTATAGGGTTCCTGCCACTTTGGGCCGAGGCAGCACCAAAAGATCGGGCAGACAGGCTTATTCAAAGGCTTACTGACCCAAACCAGTTCTGGAGAAAATATGGAGTACCTACATTATCGGCTGAGGATTCATTCTATAATCCCAATGTTGATTATTGCTGTAAGTGGAATGGACCCGTATGGCTACTTTGGGATTATATGGTATTTGAAGGCCTTGTAAACTATGGTTATACAGATATTGCCAGGGAATTGGGACAAAAAATGATCCTTGCTGTAAAAACCCAGCTTTCATTAAACCACAACTATTGGGAATCCTACAGCCCTGATAATGAAGTATTGAATAGTCCTTCAAATTATATATGGGATGCTATTATGGCTAAATTACTGATTGAACTTAGTGAATTAAATGACCAGTAAAATAATGAAGTTGAAATAAATATTTTGACAGGATTGTTAAACTTAAAAAATTTAGTCTTTACTTTGTTTTTAAAAATTATAGAAATGTTAAGTACCTATCATAAAGCACTGTTAAGTTTTTTCTTAGTAGCTTTTTATACAACAGGATTTTCGCAGGAGGACATCGAAAATAAATATTTGAACGTCCGTGAAAAAAGCGCATTCCTTTTCGACCAGGCAGGTATTGCTTCGGAAGAAATGACCAAATACGATGTAAAAAGCTATTATCTTGATGTTTCTGTGAATGATACTTCTACTTTCATAATAGGTAACGTCCGTATCTTTTCAGAAGTAGTCGCAGACGGAATGAGCGAATTTGTGGTAGAGCTAATTCCTGATATGACACTGGATTCTGTTTTTGTTGGCCAAAAGAAAAGAACGGTGGTCAGGGATGGAGATTTGGTGAAGGTCTCCCTTGAAATTATTCCACCGGTTGGAACAAATCTGGAAGTCCGATTTTTCTATCATGGAACCGCCCCCATGACAGGTTTTTTCTCAGGCATGTCCAACAAAGAAGACGGAACCTGGAACAAGTGGGTCACATACACACTTTCAGAGCCCTTTTCAGCAAAAGACTGGTTTCCGGTAAAACAGGATTTAACAGATAAAATTGACTCGGTGAAAGTTTACATTACCGTACCAAATGGTTTGATGGCAGGTTCAAACGGTTTATTGCAAAATATTGTTGACGATGGACACGGTAATACCAGATATGAATGGGAATCACATTATCCTATTGATTATTACTTAATCTCCCTGGCTGTATCCGACTATCAGGAGTATAATGTTTATGCACACCCGGAGGGCTATCATGATTCCATTCTTATTCAAAATTTCATATATAACGATCCTGACTATCTTAGTCAAAAAAAACAGGAGATCAATGAAACCGCGGCTCTAATTGAATTATTTTCTGATAAATTTTCATTGTATCCCTTTCATCTGGAAAAATACGGGCATTGTATTGCCCCAATGGGAGGAGGAATGGAGCATCAGACCATGACTACCTTATCATCCTTTAGCTTTGGGCTGGTTGCTCATGAACTGGGACATATGTGGTTTGGAGATAATGTTACCTGCGCTACCTGGCAGGATATATGGATTAATGAAGGTTTTGCCTCCTATACCGAATATGTAGCCGAACAAAATTTACGATCACAGGAAGCTGCTGACAGCTGGATGGAAAATGCACATCAACTGGCGAAAGGCAGGCCCCAGGGTTCTGTTTATATCCCATTTGAAGATGCAGGAAATGTCTATCGGATATTTGATTATCGCCTGTCCTACAAAAAAGGGGCATCCATCATTCACATGATCAGGTTTGAGTTGGACAATGATACTGTATTCTTTAATGTTTTAAAAGAATTTAAGGCTCAATACGGTGAAGATGTTGCCACAGGTCTGGATTTTAAAAGAGTTCTGGAGGATGTAAGCGGTAAAGACTTCACTACTTTCTTCGATCAGTGGTATTTTGGTAAGGGTTTCCCCTATTTTACCCTGAGCTGGAAACAGTTAAATGACTCATTACTTATTACCTCCATTCAGTCCGCATCTTCAAATGAAACACCATTTTTTCATATGCCCCTGGAGCTAAGAATAGAGTTTGCAGAAAATGATACATTAATCAGGATTTTCCAAACAGAACAGGTACAGAACTTTAAAATTAAGATTGATGACTTCGTTTCAAATATTATTGTTGACCCGCATAAATGGTCCCTTTTCGAACTAAATTCCATTAGTTATATCGAAGATATGCCGAATGGCAATATTCCATATAAAGTCTTTCCAAATCCTGCTTCTGATAATATAAACATAGATTTTTATGGAAAAACAGCCCATCGAAATATTAAAATTCTAAATCTTGCCGGAAAAGAAGTCCTGCAGCTGAATTCTTTCGACCCCATTGTCATTATAAACATCCGGGAATTAGCTTCCGGAGCTTATATTATTCAGGTAATCGAAGATAAAGGGAGCTGGAATTCCAAGCTCCTGAAAAAATAAAAGAGCCAGGAAATAAAATCTGCTTAATGAATCAGGTTAAAAATCACCTGAAGCGTTCCCTAAAATCCTAAAATTATAAGTAAGGGTAATAATGGGTTTTCCAAAAATTGACATTTTATACCCATTAACTTCACCATCTTCAACTTTAAAATAGATTGAGTAAGGGTTCCGTCTTCCCAGTACATTATAAACAGCCAGTGTAAATGATGAATGATTCAATTTATTTTTCTTCAAATTACCGTTAAAAGTTGCTGCCAGGTCAAGTCTGAGATAATCCGGAATCCTGAACTCATTCCTTTGTGAATAGAAAACACGGTTGACATTAGCAAAGTTATAAAACCCCACCGGGTAAGTTATTGGCCTTCCTGTATTATATACAAAATTTGTGGTTATGTTAAACCTCCTGGACAATTTTGAATTTACAACCAGTTTAAGATCGTGTGGTTTATCATAATTTGCCGGGAAATAGTTACCATCATTCACTTTTTCTTCATCAAACTCTCCATCAATTTTATGCAAAATACGGGAGTAAGTATAACTAACCCAGCCTGTTATACTACCACTGGTTTTCTTTACCATAAATTCAACTCCATAAGCACGGCCTGTCCCATTTATGATATCTGTTTCAAGGTGCTCATTCATTAATAGCTGTGCCCCCCCTTTATAATCAATAATATTATCCAGCTTTTTATAATAGGTTTCAATAGAAGTTTCAATCATATTTTTCTTGAAATTCCTGTAAATACCCAATGAAAGCTGGTCACTTCTCTGGGGTTTGATATACTTATCACTTAGCTTCCATATATCTGTTGGTGAAATTGCAGTAGTATTGGAAACCATATGGATATACTGATACATTCTTTGTATGCCGGCCTTAAATGAGAATCCGGCACCAAGCAGAAACCGGGATGACAACCTGAATTCCAGGTTAGGATAGAAGGCTTTAATTTGCCCATTGCTGTAATATACCGTATCCAGGATACTTTCCGTTGAAAAAGGGATATCATCTCCATATCTGAACTCAGAATTAGGTCCAAAGGAGGCATACATATTTAACCTCAGGCCACCCGATAGGGTAACTACAGGTGAAATCTCAAATTCATCGCTCAGATACAAAGAGCTTTCTAAAGCCCTGTCATCTTCCAGTCTTCTTGGTATAACTGTGGAAGAGTCGTTTAAAGGCAGCAACTCACCCGGTGTTAGTTGATACCAGGTAGCGTTCAATCCAAAATTCACCTTATGCCTTTCTATAGGAAAATATGTAAAATCAGCCCTGCCAATATTCTGACCCAGGCGGTAATACATTGAACTCATAGCTGTTGAGTCCTGCACCCCATCGATACTATAATCATAATTACTCATAATAACTGAAAAGCTTGCAAACAAATTAGGCTTAAAAGTGTGATCCCATTGGAGAGTGGCAGCCAGGTTACTGTATTCAAAAGCACTTTGTTTATAATAATTAAATTTGTCCTTGCTATAATAGCCTGATAAAGAAATCTTATTGTTTTTATCTATCTCAATATTGGTCATTCCCTGGATATCGTAAAAGCTGGCCGTGCTATTCTGCAATTGTTTATTTTCAAGCTGCTTAAGTATCCAGTTAGAATAGGTTGTCCTGGCACTAAGTATATAAGTAGCTTTTTCTTTTACCGGCCCTTCAACCATAAGCCTTCCGGTTACCGGACTTATCCCTCCGCTTACTTTAAATTTCTCTTTACTGCCTTCTTTTAACTGAATATCCATTACCGATGAAATTCTTCCCCCATATTTTGCAGGAACCCCACTTTTGTATAAGGTAACGTCCCCGATAATATCTGAATTGAAAGCAGAAAAAAAACCAAAAAAATGAGAGGGGTTTATGATAGGTGCATTGTTTAGTAACATAAGGTTCTGATCGGTACTTCCACCCCTGACATTATATCCTGCTGCAGCCTCCCCAACACTTTGAACTCCCGGTAAAAGCAATGCACTTTTTACCACATCCACCTCTCCTAATCCCATGGGTATCATCTTCAGCATTTTAATACTAATTTTTTCAGTTCCCATTCTCAGGTTCTGGACATTATTTTCTTTGCTGGCTGTAACTGTCACCTCTTCAAGTTGATTTACTTTCTCATACATTTCAACATTGAACCCCCCATTTGAATACAATATCAGATTTCGCCTGGTTGTTCTCATTCCAATAGTCCTGTACTCAACAATATGCTGACCTTTAGGCAATACCAGGGAATAAAAGCCATCAGCATTAGAGGTTGCACCTAGCTTGATCTTTTCGACATAAACAACACCGCCAATTACCGGTAAGCCCGTATCTACTTCCTTTATGTAACCGGACAGGACAGCAAAACTTCCCTTGTTCATTTCTGATGGGTTTCCAATCTTAAAAAGTTTAAATTCATCACTTATTATTTTTCCCTCATCGATTATATTCCCCGGAAGGGCATAGATACTAGAGTCAATTTTGACTGAATGATTTGCTAAATATTTCTCATACTCCTCCTTAAAGCTGGTTTTAATAGTATATCCTTTTGATAAAATTATCATATTTTCAGGCGAAATAATAAAAGTAAAGCCACTGTCAGCCAAAGTTTTGTTTAATATCTGATCAATACTTAGCTTATCTGCAGCAATATCAATATTCATACTGTCAACCCAATCATTTGCAAAATATATTTTATAATTGATTTTTTTCTCTACACTATCAACAAATTCCTTAAAAGATGCATGCTGCATATTCAATGTCAGGGTATCGTTTTGTGCTTCAAGAATGAAGTACAGGGAGGCAAGTAAAATGAAAAAGGGAATTTTTTTCATACAAGCTACTTTATGGAAGCTGGGAACTATTGTAAAATCTAAGAATACTTATAATCTCGTATTTATTAGCTGTCCTGACAGAAATTTTTGATGATTTAATAAACTTTTTAACGTCTTTAATTTTATCAGGAAAAGCCTTCAACAAACTTCTCTTCCCTTTTATTTTAAAATAACCGGCTTTACTTACAATATACCGGATAGGATTATACTCATACTTATCCCTGCCCTCATCAATATACTTACTAGACAAATGCTTAATAATAAACTGAGATTCACCCTCATAGACAATTTCAAAAAACCCACTTTCTAAATTTTCATCTTCAGGAAGCTCCAGATACCTGAATATCAAATTGTCAGAAGACACCTCAAGATAAAACTCATCAACAATATACCTATTAATTGCTACCGGACGGACTAAACCATTTACAAAATTAGCAGGGTCAAAATAAATAAGCAGATCTTTATAAGTATCGTACTGAAGTGTGATATTTTCATACTTTTTACCATTTATAACTACTGAAGCTGAGGGATGCTGCCTTTCAGGGATTAAAGGGCTTGAAATCTGAGGATAAAAATAATATTCATATTCTCTTCCGTTAAGTATTTCATTTGATCTTCTCATAAGGCTATCATACAAACCCTGAACAGCCTGGTATTGTCCGGATTGAATCGAATCATCCCCCAAATAATTATCTCCGGGCTTCCCTTTTCTTTTGCCTGTTTCTTGAGCAGGAAGAAGCTGCCAGAAAAAAATAGGAAGAAGAAAGAATAAGATTTTCATTTTAATTGTCAAATGAGTAACTATTATACCTAAAAAGTAAGAGTATGGGGAAATTAGAGAGTAAAAATACAATGTTAAAGTAATAAAAAAAGAAAAATACAAGCTTATTTTTTAATATATTTGCTTTTCCAATTTTAATGGAATCCAATGGCAATTCATAAATGAAAAGAAACCTTCTGTTTGTTAGTCTTCTGGGTATAATTCTCAACACATGCATTGACCCTTATGTATTGAACCTGAATGAATACGAGTCCCTTTTGGTTGTGGATGGCCTAATAACAGATGAACCGGTGCCATATACAATAAAATTATCCCGAACATTCCAGGATCAGGATAGCCAGCCCACAATGGTCTCCCATGCTATAGTAAATGTGAAAGATGAAAACGGAAACATTTCAACTTTTAAGCATGAAGGAAATGGTAAATACAGATCGAATCCAGATAGTTTTATTGGCAAAATTGGTGAAACCTACACTTTACATATCAAAACAATCGATGGGCTGGAGTATGAATCAGAGCCCTGCTTAATGACCGGGACCCCTGGAATAGACAGCATATACTATGCCCCTGACAAAGAATTCTTCAACAATGGAACTGAAGAAGAATCCGGAATTAGAATATTTATTGATTCCGACAATGAAACTACAGATTATAAATACTATCGATGGGAATATGAGGAGGTCTGGAAATTCAGGGTCCCCTACCCGGTTAGTTATGAGTACCTGGGAGGTGAGGAGGTTAAACCAATTTTCCCTGAAAACCATACTGGATGGAAATACCAGTATTCAAGCGAAGTATTAATTCATTCTACTGAATTACAAGAAACAAATCAGGTAAACAAACAAGCCCTGAAATTTATTGCCTCTGCAAGATCCGACAGGTTACGTCAACAGTATAGTATCCTTGTAAAACAGTATTCCTTATCAGAAACCGAATACAGATATTGGAAAAGCTTAAAGCAAGTTTCTGAAAGCGGAGGGGATATTTTTGAGAAACAACCTTATTTCATAACCGGAAATATATATTGTCAAAACAATAAAAATGAGAAAATTTTAGGTTTCTTCCAGGTTTCAGCTGTAAAGCAAAAAAGAAAGTATATTACTTCTAAAGAACTAATTGGATATGACCTGCCATTTTACAAATATCCATGCAAGCTCATAATAATTGGGCCTATTGATTATGAAGATCCTGAAGCTCCTTCCATGGGACCGCTGCCAACATTTCAGGAAATATATAATGAATATACGGGGTCAGGTTACGTTTTTGTATTTCCCTTATTCGAGGATCTCCCTCCCTTTGAAATGGAGAGAATGGCCTTTACCACAAAAGAATGTTCGGACAGCAGGGTAACAGGTGACCCTGAGAAACCCGATTTTTGGGTTGACCTCTACTAATTTGAATTAGTTAAATGAAAACTAAAAACACCAACTGCTCAACATCAATAATACTAAAGCTACTGCTTTTGGTTCCAATAATCTGGACATACAGCCTGAATGTTTCACCTCAAGACTTTATGGCTGAGTCCTCTGAGAATAATATAAAAAATTACAGGGAAGAGCTTTATATCCAGACTGACAGGGATTTATATATTATTGGTGAACAGGTATGGTTAAAAGTATTTAAACTTGATGCTCTAAACAATAAACCTAACAATTTAAGCAAAGTTGTTTATATTGAACTAATCAATAGTGCAGGATTTCCTGTTAAACAAATTAAAATCAGTTCAAGAAAGAAATCTGAATCAGTCAGTTTTAATCTTTCTGACACGCTAAGTAGTGGCAATTATCTTTTACGCGCCTATACTAACTGGATGAAGAATTATAATCAAAAAGACTTCGCTTTTAAAAATATTTCAATAATCAACCCATTTAATCCTCCCGGGGGAATAAAAATCCAAAAGGAAGAACCTGTTATTGATCTACTTCATTATTATCCTGAAGGTGAAAGAATTATTCTTAGTATAGAACCTGATAAAACGAAGTACGGCTCAAGGGAAAAGGTAAGGGTGGAAGTCAAGGCAACTGATAGAAAAGGAAAACCCATTGAAACAGACCTTTCGGTTTCGGTAACCAAATCGTTTCTAATAAATGAAACCAGAACTAATATAGATAACAGGCATAAGCATTTATCTTCCCTAAAAACCGGGATTTCATCAGATACGCTTATAGGTATTAATGACAAGCCATTGTCTTTTACAAGTAGTAATCCTGACTTTATGAATCAACCCAATTTCACTAAAACAGGCCATCATTACCTGCCAGAATTGGAAGGAAATATTATAAGCGGAACATTAATAAGCAGTACAACTGAAAAGCCTGAAAAAAACAAAGATGTGGTTTTTTCCCTTGTTGGACAAGTAGCAAAATGCCAATTTTATAAAACAAATGATTCCGGTGATTTTCATTTTGTAATGAATGAAACCGGTGTGCAGGAAATTGTAATTCAAACTTTAAAAGCCGGGTCAGGTGATTATTTTATCGAACTTGAACCAGACTTTACTAATTCTTCCAATCATGCCCTGCCAGGACCATTCTATCTGGATACCAGCAAGCTTGAAAAACTGAATA
>Ga0164313_10005221_pt1 | contig 11496 bp, 12 predicted proteins | sample GuaBasSedimGuay4_FD_113735 | JGI IMG/M metagenome (GOLD analysis project Ga0164313, IMG submission 113735) | Subseafloor sediment microbial communities from Guaymas Basin, Gulf of California, Mexico - Guay4, Core 4569-4, 0-3 cm | ecosystem: Environmental > Aquatic > Marine > Hydrothermal vents...
CTTGGGTGTTGAAGAGAAAATAGCATCCTTAACTATTGAGTTTGAAACTGAAAAAAAGGAAAAAGAAATTCTGCAACAACGAGCCCAATTGGCAGAAAAAGAATTAGAAGTAAAACAAAAAAACTATTTCATTTTTGGATCTCTTGGATTGGCTTTAGTTTTAGGATTAATAGGATATTTGCTTTATAATCAACAAAAACTCAAGAACCGACAACTTCAAAAAGAAAGTGAATTAAAAACTGCCTTAGTTAAAATTGAAACACAAAACAGATTGCAAGAACAACGCCTCAGAATATCTAGAGATTTGCACGATAATATTGGATCGCAGCTCACTTTTATTATTTCGAGTATCGATAATTTAAAATATGGTTTTAAAGATATGGGCGAAAAACTTTCAGATAAATTGCTAGGAATAAGCTCCTTTACCACTCAAACAATCTATGAGCTTCGGGATACGATTTGGGCAATGAATAAAAACAATATCACTTTTGAAGACCTGCAATCTAGAATTATTAATTTTATTGACAATGCAAAATTAGCAACAGAGCAAACTAACTTTACTTTTACCATAGATGCTAGTGTTCATCAAGAAAACACATTCACTTCGGTGCAGGGAATGAATATCTATCGTATTATTCAGGAAGCAGTGAACAATGCTATTAAATATGCAAATGCTTCAGAAGTTGGTGTATTTATTTCTGAAGATAATGGGTTTCATTTTAAAATTACTGATGACGGAATTGGTTTTAAAGAAGATCAAGTAGCGCTAGGAAACGGTATTAATAATATGAAGAAACGTGCTAGAGATTTAAGCGGCACCTTAACAATTTCTTCTTCAGATAAAAAGGGGACCACAATAACCGTAATCATTCCAGATACTGCCGTTTAAAAATTATACGTCAATTGCCCTATTTGATTTTAAAATTTATAAATTTATTTTTGAGTATCTTTATTCAACTAACTAATCACTATGAATATAAAAGTTGCTATTGTAGATGATAATTCATTTCTAATTACTGCCATTAAGGAGAAGCTTTCCTTTTTTGAAGATATTTCGATTAAACATTCCTCTCTCAATGGAAGCGAATTGCTAACAAAACTTGAAGACAACCACAATATTGATGTTATTTTAATGGATATTGAAATGCCTGTTCTTAACGGTATAGAAGCTACACAAATAGTAAAACAGAAGTATCCGCAGATTAAAATTATCATGCTTACGGCTTTTGATAATGATGAAAATATATTCAATGCCATTAAAGCTGGAGCCGATGGTTATTTACTGAAAGAAATTAACCCAGAAGAACTACATAAAGGAATTTTAGAAACCATTAATGGAGGTGCTGCTATGAATCCTTCAATTGCCTTAAAGACTCTAAAATTACTCCGGAATCCAATAAACATTAGCAACCCTAAAGATCAAGAAATTATTTCTCTATCTAAAAGAGAAGTGGAAGTGTTAGAACAATTAAGTAAAGGGTTAAGCTATACAGTTATTGCAAAAAATTTATTCTTATCACCAAGTACGGTGAGAAAACATATTGAGAATATCTACAAGAAATTACAAGTACACAGCAAAATTGAAGCAGTACAAAAAGCAAAAGATCATAATATTATTTAATTCTTTTTTCAATATATTTATAAAAAAATATTGAACTATGGATGAAGATAAATTAACGTTAAGTGATAAGCTTGCCATAGAGCGAACCCATTTAGCAAACGAACGTACTTTTTTAGCATTTTTTAGATCGAGTGTTTTCTTTTTAGGAACAGGACTTTCCATTATTCATATTGACTTTTTTGATGAGGTAACCAATCTGGGTTGGGGCTTTGTATTCCTGTCTCCATTTATGTTTTTATTCGGACTTTACAGGGTGTTCTCTGTAAGAAAGTTTATTAAAAAGACGATTCGGAAAGCAGAAAAATAACTGTTTATTATTTCTATATTTGAAATCTAATATTTAACAATTCCCCAAATGAAATCAGCTTACCTCGCCCTTATTTTTTTTACTTTAAGTTTTACTGCCCAATCTCAATGTACTACTGGAGATTGTAAAAATGGTGATGGTGTTTATAAATGGTCAGATGGTGATCGATATGAAGGCGAATGGAAAGAAGGAAAGTTTAACGGAAAAGGAAAATATTTTTACAGCAACGGCTCCACTTTTACAGGAGTGTACAAACACGGTAAAAAACATGGAGAAGGGGTTTTTGTAGATGCCAAAGGAAAAGATTTTGAAGGTTTTTGGGAGCATGGAAAAAGAGTGGTAAAAACCAATACCTTATATAAAGATTGGTTGCCTGGAAAATGGGAAGGAAAAGGGTATCAGGACAATGGTGATACTTGGCACGTTGTTTTAGAATATAATAATAAAGATGATATAAAAATAAGCTTCCCAGGTTTTCCTTGTAGCGGTTTTTGGTATTTTGATCAGGAAAATGCTAAGCAAATATTTTTCAATGAAAAAATAACTAAGGGACAAAATAATTGTAGACCAGGAGCTAGAATTTTAATTGAAAAAGAATACGAAAATATTATGGGTGTTTATTTCTTCCAAGGAAAAAAACAAGTGGCTTCTGCTAACTTGGTGAAGCAGTAAAATTAAATCCCAAAAGCAGTCTTCACCGTATCTACATAATCCAATTTTTCCCAAGTAAAAGTTTCAACTTTTTTAGTAATTTCTTTGCCATCACCAGAATAAAAAGTGAGTTCTTTTACTTCAGGTTTTCTACCCATATGTCCGTAGGAAGCAGATTCTAAATAAATAGGATTCCTAAGTTTTAGCCGTTGCTCAATAGCAGAAGGGCGCATATCAAAAACATCTTCTACAATTTTAGAAATCTTACTGTCACTCATAGACACTTTAGAAGAGTTATAGGTGTTTACATTGATGGAAGTAGGTTCCGCCACCCCAATCGCATAACTTACCTGTACTAAAATCTCTTCACAAACTCCTGCAGCTACAAGGTTTTTAGCGATATGTCTTGATGCGTATGCAGCACTTCGGTCTACTTTACTAGGATCTTTTCCACTAAAAGCACCACCTCCGTGGGCACCTTTGCCACCGTAGGTATCTACGATTATTTTTCTTCCAGTTAATCCAGTATCTCCATGAGGTCCTCCAATAACAAATTTTCCGGTAGGGTTGATGTGGTACGTAATATTATCGTTAAATAATTCTTGTATTTCTGGTGATAATTGAGAAACAACTCTCGGAATTAAAATAGAAACCAAATCACTTTTAATCTTAGCCAACATCTTTTCATCTTCATCAAAATCATCGTGTTGCGTAGAAATTACTATCGTGTCTATTCGTTGTGGTTTATTATCTTCACTATATTCAATGGTTACTTGACTTTTCGCATCTGGACGTAAATATGGAACTTCTGAGTTCTCTCTACGAATGGCTGCCAATTCAATTAATATTCTATGGCTTAAATCTAAGGCCAAAGGCATATAGTTAGAGGTTTCATTAGTAGCATATCCAAACATCATTCCTTGGTCACCAGCTCCTTGTTCTTCTCCTTCAGCACGATCTACACCTTGATTAATGTCTGATGATTGTTCGTGAATCGAAGAAAATACTCCACAAGAATTACCATCGAACATATATTCGCTTTTGGTATAGCCAATTTTATTAATGACATCTCTTGCAATTTTCTGAACATCTAAATAGGTTTGACTTTTCACCTCTCCAGCTAAAACAACTTGTCCTGTAGTTACTAAAGTTTCACATGCAATTTTAGATTGTGGATCGAAAGCTAAAAAATGATCGACTAATGCATCACTAATTTGATCTGCTACTTTATCTGGATGTCCTTCAGAAACACTTTCTGATGTAAATAAATATGCCATGTTTTTTGTTTAAATATAGTATAATTTGACGGAAGCTGCTCGGAAGAATTACAAGCCGTTATAATTTTGGCTTGAACTGCCTTTAGCATTTGTTTTTACCGAAAATATTTCAGTAAAAGAGGTTGCAATCAGTCAAATCTTTCCTCTAAATTAGAGGCAAATGTACACTTTTTCAGAAAATAAAGAAGGCTTATTGTTTATTTAAAACAGCTTTTTGAACGACGCTAATTGGGTATGAATAAACTTCGGGTATATCTTCATCAGTGCCACCACTGGTCTTCTTTGTTTTTGTATTGGTGACTACAATTTCAAAAATTAGGTGATCACTATTAAAAGTTACAAACGTAGTTAGGAAGCTATCCATTACTTCAAACAAAAAAAACATCTTGTTTTCAATTACTTTACAATCTAGTAGAATTCCGTTGTTTTCATCCAAAATATAATTCCCTTTAGATTTATCAATTTCTTTTAAAGTATATTTTCTTTCTTGTCGAGCTTCCTCTTTTCCGTAAACAATGGTATAAGTATATACTCCAATTGAGTCTGTAGGAAGTAAATGAAATTCCATAGGATAATTCTTTATTCCTTTTTCTGAATGAATTACAAGGTTTCCAGTATAAACTCCAAAATAAGCATCTGGAAAAGAGGCTACATTTTTTTCCTGAGCAATAGAAAATTGTATTGTAAAAATGATTGCAATTAAATAGAAAAGAGGTTTCATAATAAATATTTTGATAAAGTTAATTTTTTATAATCACTTGTGGGATTCTAATATTATAATTTTTTAATATTAGCCTATATTTGCGCCTTTCGTAAAGTTGATGAAACAGAATATTATAGTAATTTTTTTATTATTTGGATTGACTCTTTTTTCACAAGAAAAGGAAGCTAGTACATTTACTATAGATGCCAATTATTTTTACGGAAGTATCTTATTGCACAACAAGGATATTGCGCATTTAATAACAAAACACCCAGAAGGTTTTATAGTAAGTTATAACAAAAAAACCTTTGGTAATCTTCGTTGGCAACAGGAATATAATTATCCTGATTGGGGTTTTTCTTCCGCTTTTCATAATTCAAAAAATAATACTTTAGGTAATAATTTTGGTGTGTATGCACATTTAAACTTCTATTTAATAAAACGAAATTTACAATTAAGATTAGCTCAAGGAATTGCTTATAATAACAACCCTTTCGATTTTGAAACCAATATAAAAAACAATGCTTACGGGAGTCATTTTTTAAGTTCTACCTATTTTTTACTAAACTATTCGAAAGAAAATATTTTTAAAAATATTGGAGTGCAGGCAGGGATTACTTTTTTACATTATTCCAATGCAAATATTACGGCACCAAACTCCAGTACCAATACGTTGGCTTTTAATATTGGTGTTAATTATAAATTTAATAGTGAACCTCAAAAAGAATTTATTAATGACACTACTTATACAAAAGTAAAAGAGCCTATTAAGTTTAATGTAGTTGTTCGCGGAGGAATTAACGAAAGCGATTATTTAAATTTAGGACAGCATCCGTTTTTAGTATTGTCTGCTTATGCAGATAAACGGGTAAGTTATAAAAGTTCTTTAACTGCTGGGCTTGATGTTTTCTTCTCGAAATTTTTAGAAAAGGAAATTGAATACGTGGCAGCTTCCTTTCCCTCTTTTGGGGTTTCGGGAGATGAAGATTATAAACGAGTAGGTTTATTTGTAGGTCACGATTTGCATATTAATAGATTTTCTGTAGTATTCCAATTGGGATATTATGTGTATTATCCTTACGATTTTGAAGGAAGGTTTTACCAAAGGTTAGGATTAAAATATTTTGTTACCGATAAAATATTTGGGGTTATTTCATTAAAAACACATGTTGCAAAAGCAGAAGCAGTTGAGTTTGGGATAGGATATAGATTTTAAATTATGAAGAAGATATACTACATATTAATAATAGTTTTTGTGATGTTTTCTTGTAATAAAGAAAATGGTTCAGATTGTTTTCAAGCAACAGGTTCTATTATTACAACTGAATTTGAAGTTGCTCCTTTTACAAAAATTCAATTTGAAGACGATGTTACCTTAGTGCTGAAACAAGAACCTACACAAAGTGTTGTGATTGAAACAGGTGAAAATTTATTGAGTGATATTGCAGTATTTGTTGAAGATGGAAAGTTAATCATTCAAGATAATAATGCTTGTAATTTAGTTAGAGAATATGGAGTGACAAAGGCTTACGTAAGTGTTCCTAACTTAACAGAAATACGAAATAGTTCTTCCAAAGAAGTTAGAAGTGAAGGGATTCTTAATTTTCCCAATATAAAATTAGTAAGTAATACTTCAGGAAATATTGACGATGTAAAAAAGAGTGGAGATTTTATGTTGGATATTATTTCCAATCACTTTTCAATTTCAGCAAACGGTCAATCCATTTTTTATATTTCGGGAGAAACAATAACAGCAGATATTGTTTTTTCTGATGAATGGCCTCGGTTAGAAGGAGCAAATTTTAAAATTGATACTTTATCAATTCTGCAACGAAGTGCTACTTATATGAAGGTGTTTCCTAGGGATAAGATTACAGGAGAGATTAGAGGGACGGGAGATGTAATTCTGTTTAACACTCCTAATATTATAGAAGTTGAAGAGTATTTTACAGGAAAACTTATAATTCAAGATTAGCTTATATTTACGGATTCTTAATAAAAATATGAAGCAACCTTTACTCGTAGTTTTTTATTTACTCTTGTGTTTCTCACTCTATTCACAAGAAGAAGAGAAAAAACATTATTCTTTTGAAGCAGATTATTTCTACGGAAATGTTTACGAGCACAATCCAGATATATCCCATTTAATTACAGGACATCCCAATGGGCTTTTGTTAAGTTATAATAGAAATACATTTGGAATTGAAGAATGGGAACGACAATATAGCTCTCCAGATTTTGGGGTTTCGTTTATCTATCAAGATATGAAGGAACCTTCTTTAGGGGATCATTATGGTTTGTATGGACATTATAATTTTTACTTATTAAAAAGGCATTTTATGATTTCGGTAGGTACTGGATTGTCATACAATACGAATCCTTATAGTGTAGATAATAATTTTGAAAACAATGCATATGGTTCTGCCATCTTAAGCACCACTTTTTTACGATTTAATTATGTGTATAATAATATTTGGAAAGGACTTGGTTTTCATACAGGACTTTTATTTGTACATTATTCCAATGCCAATATTAAAGCCCCAAACACGAGTACCAATACTTTAGCCTTAAATGTTGGATTGACCTACCAATTGGATTATGAAGAATTACCAGAATACAATAGAGAGAGAGATGGGCTTGATTATTCAGAAAAAATAAAGTATAATTTTGTATTCAGATATGGAATTAATGAAAGCGATATTATTGGTTTAGGACAGCATCCATTTTATGTATTTTCTGCCTTTGCAGATAAACGTTTGAATTATAAAAGTACGGTACAGGCAGGAGTAGATTTGTTTCTTTCAGAGTTTTTAAAAGATGTTATTAAATTTAATTCGATTGCTTATCCAGAGGAAGGAACTACAGGAGATGAAGATTATAAAAGAGTTGGTTTATTTGTAGGACATGATTTAAGGTTTAATAAAGTATCTTTTGTTTCACAAATAGGTTATTATGTGTATTGGCCTTACGAATTTGAGAAAAGAGTTTATCTTAGAGTAGGTTTAAAAAGATACTTTTATAAGGATAAAATATTTGCTGCAATTACATTAAAATCGCATTGGGCACAAGCTGAAGCGGTTGAATTTGGAATAGGAGTGCGTCTATAAATATGAAAAAAATAATTTACATAGCGATTGCTTTTCTTTTTTTAGCTTGTGATTCAGAAAATGGATCAGATTGTTTAAAAAAGGCAGGAACCATCATTCAAAGAGAAATTACAGTTGATTCTTTTACCAGAATTGTTGTTTTTGAAAGAGTACAGCTTTTTATTGAAGAAGGACCTGAACAAAAAGTAATTCTGGAATCTGGTGAAAACCTTATCAATGATGTTGAGGTAAAAGTAGAAGATGGTCAGCTTTTGGTGACAGACAATAACAAATGTAATTTTATTCGAGATTACGACATTACAAAGATTTACATTACTTCTCCAAACATTTCAGAAATACGTAATAGCTCTAGCTTGGAGATTAAAAGTATTGGTGTACTTACTTTTCCTGAATTAAATTTATATTCAGAAAACTATGAGAATGAAGATGTTTATAGAACAGATGGTGATTTTGATCTTAACCTGAATGTAGAAAGAGTAAGAATAATATCTAACGGGTTCTCAACTTTTAAGCTTAAAGGAACTGCCGAAGTAGCCAATTTTAACCTTTATTCTGGAGATACAAGAATATTTGCAGAAAATTTAATTATAAATGAATTAAACTTATTTCACCGAAGTTCTGGCAATATGGTTGTCAATCCAATTGAGTCCATTCAAGGAGAAATTGTAAGTGTGGGCGATGTAATTGCTAAAAACGAACCTCCAATTGTTGAAGTAGAAGAACTTTTTGAAGGAAGACTTATTTTTGAGTAGTCAGTTCTGTAAAAAGAGTTTCTAGGCTTTTTTCTTTCAATGTTTCACTAATAGAATTGTCGTGAACAATCTCCCCTTTATTAATAATTATCACCCGATCACAAATTGCTTCCACTTCCTGCATGATATGGGTAGATAGTAGGACTGTTTTTCCACCTTCTTTGGCAACCGATTTTATAAGTTCTCTTATTTCAACTAACTGATTTGGATCTAAACCCGTAGTAGGTTCATCTAAAATAAGAACCTCTGGGTTGTGCAATAAGGCATTTGCCAAACCAACACGTTGCCGGTATCCTTTAGAAAGCTCTTCAATTTTTTTATTGGCTTCAGGAGTAAGTCCTGTTAGTTCAATTATTTTTTCAACTTGGTTTTTATCTACTTTGTATATTTCGGCATTAAAGCTTAAATATTCCCTCACGTACATATCTAAATACAAAGGATTATGCTCTGGTAAGTAGCCAATACTTTTTTGAACCGCTAGTTTTTCTTCGGTTATAGAAAAATCATTAACAGATGCTTCACCTTCAAAAGACTTGATGTAGGTAGTTAGAATCTTCATCATGGTAGATTTTCCAGCACCGTTAGGTCCTAGAAAACCAACAATTTCTCCTTTTTTAATGGAGAAAGAAATATTGTTTAGCGCTTTTTGTGCGCCATATATTTTTGTGATATTTTCTACTTTAATCGACATAATTTACTTTAGAACAAAATTACATAATTAATAAGTAAAAAAATATTAGGTTGTTTTTAATATTTAATTACATTTGTCTTAACAAAACGAACAATGAACACATTAAGTACATTTAATAATTATTGGTTTTTCTTTTTTAAAGGAAGAAACGAGATTGTTGTGTAGTTAATCTAACATATTAATTATTTAAAAGTCTCGAAATTAATTCGGGACTTTTTTTTTGGTGAAACTTTACTTTAAAAATTATTGCAATGAGCAAGAATGTTTAAAGTAATTAGTTGAACCAATCCCGCTGAATTGCGGGATCTTTTAGAAACTTTAAAAAACAGTATTATGAGTCTTAAAATTGCAATCCAAGGGATAGAAAGTTCTTTTCACGATATGGCTGTGAAAAAATTATTTCCGAATGAAGAGGTAGAGTTAATCATGTGCAACTCTTTTGAAAAAGTAACCCAAGCTATCAATGATTTTAGCGCAGATTATGGAGTGCTAGCTTTAGAGAACACGACTGCGGGTTCTATATTACCCAACTATAATTTGATAGATGCAAACAATTTAGAAATTATCGATGAGGTTTTCTTGAACATACAGATGTACATCATGGCCTTGGAATCTGAAACCATTCACGATATTTTAGAGATACATTCACATCCCGTAGCCTTGCTTCAGTGTAAAAATTATTTACAGAAATTTCCGCCTCATTTTAAAATTATTGAGGGCAAGGACACTGCTTCAGAAGCAAGAAAAATTAAAGAAAATAACCTGAAGGGAGTAGCAGCTATTGCAGGAAAGCAAGTAGCCGAAAAATATGGATTGAAGATTTTGGATAGTAAAATTCAGAATAACAAAGAGAATCAAACGCGGTTTGTATTGGTGGGAAATAAAGTAAATATACAATCCAATCAAGTTGATAAAGCGACCATAAAATTTAAATTAGACCATAGAGTAGGCAGTTTGTCTAATGTATTGCAATTGTTTAGTACTTTTGATATTAGCTTGACGAAAATCCAATCGCTGCCCATTATTGGTGAGCCTTGGCAATATGCCTTTTTTGTAGATGTGGTTTTTAAAGATTATAAGTTATTTCAGGAAGTTACAGAAGTATTGAAAAATGCAGTAAAAGAATTGAAAGTAATAGGAGTTTATAAACAGAATATGGAAAATACACCAAGTCAATTAATTAATAATCTGGTAAATGAAAAATAATAAAAATCTTAGAACTTGGTTGAATGAAATGGGATTAATACATCCCTTGGTAATCGCAGGACCTTGTAGTGCAGAGTCTGAAGAGCAAGTACTCAATATCGCCCATCAGTTAAAAAAAACAGATGCTACTGTTTTACGTGCAGGAATTTGGAAACCAAGAACTCGCCCAGGTAATTTTGAAGGTGTTGGAGAAATAGGGTTAAAATGGTTAAAAAAAGCAAAAGAAGAAACAGGGATGCTTACCGCTACCGAAGTTGCCAATCCCAACCATGCAGAACTTGCCCTTAAAAATGATGTTGATATTTTATGGATTGGTGCACGATCTACAGTATCTCCATTTATCGTTCAGGAAATTGCGGAAGCTTTAAAAGGAACCGATAAAATTGTATTGGTAAAAAATCCTGTAAATCCAGATTTAGCTTTATGGTTGGGTGCTATAGAGAGATTGCATACTTCTAATATTGAAAAGCTTGGAGTGATTCATCGTGGTTTCTCCACTTACGAAAAAACCAGATACCGAAACAACCCAGAATGGCAAATCCCTATCGATTTACAAAATCAGTTTCCAGACTTACCACTTATTTTAGATCCTTCGCATATTGCAGGACGTAGAGATATTATTTTCGATTTATGCCAGACCGCATTAGACTTAAATTTTGACGGATTAATGATTGAAACCCACAACGATCCAGACAATGCTTGGAGCGATGCAAAACAGCAAATTACTCCTAAAGTTTTAGATCAACTAACGATTGATTTACGCATTAGAAAAGAAGAAGGAGATGCTATAGAATACAGAAACAAATTAGCTAATCTTAGAACCAGGATTGATGTAATAGATCATAAAATCACCGAAATATTAGGCAAACGAATGAACATTGCAGACGAAATAGGAAACCTTAAGAAGAATAATAACGTTGCTATTTTACAAAGCAAACGCTGGAATGAGATATTAGGAAAAATGATATTAGAAGGAGAAGGAAATAACTTAAGCGAAGAGTTTGTTTTAAAAATTTATAAGGCGATACATCAGGAATCTATTAATCATCAGGAGAGGATTGTGAATGAGTAACGTTAAGTATATGAAAAGTAAGCGGTTTTGAAGCACAAAATTTTCAACTTACAAGGAAGTTTAAACGGGCTACAAACCTTGATGAAACTACTATCTCGCTTATTTTTTA
>Ga0164313_10005222_pt1 | contig 11495 bp, 8 predicted proteins | sample GuaBasSedimGuay4_FD_113735 | JGI IMG/M metagenome (GOLD analysis project Ga0164313, IMG submission 113735) | Subseafloor sediment microbial communities from Guaymas Basin, Gulf of California, Mexico - Guay4, Core 4569-4, 0-3 cm | ecosystem: Environmental > Aquatic > Marine > Hydrothermal vents >...
ATCAAAGCCACCGAGGAGTTGGGTTACGTCATCACCCCCTACAAACCCAACTACGTCATGGTGGGCTACAACCCGAATCCGAACAATGCTCCGTTCCAGGATGCTTTTCCAGACGAGGACATTGATTTCAAAGCGGCCGAAGTCAAGTTTCAGATCAGCTTTATGTTTCCCATCGTGCGCGACATTTTCGGCGACAACGGAAGCCTGTATGTTGCCTATACCAACCGTTCGTTCTGGCAACTCTTCGACGACGATCTCTCGGCGCCGTTCAGAGAGACCAATCACGAGCCCGAGGCCTGGCTCCAGTTCGACAGCAACCGGAAAATCCTGGGATTCACCAACAAACTCAGTGTATTCGGCTTCATCCATCAGTCCAATGGACGGAATGAACCGATCTCACGGAGCTGGAATCGACTCTTTGCGAATTTTATCTTTGAAGGAAAGAGATTCGCCTTCAGTATCAAGCCCTGGATCATCATCGGAAACCTCGATGGCAACGAGGACATCCAGGATTACATGGGCAATTTCGAACTCCGGGGCGTCTACAAGTGGAATCGGCACACCATCAGCCTGATGCTGCGCAACAACCTCCAGTCAGGCTTCAGCAAGGGCACCTTCCAGGTCGACTGGAGCTTTCCGATTTATCAACGGGTCAGGGGATACGTACAGTACTTCAACGGCTATGGCGAAAGCCTCATCGACTACAACGTCCACAACAACACCTTGGGGGTGGGGCTCGCGTTCACGGACTATTTTTAATCGAGGTCGAAGCGGACGGGAAGTCCAGGGATTCACCAATAGACTCAATGCATTCGGCTTCATCCATCAGTCCAGATGAAGCGATTCCTCGTAACACTGTTCCTGTTGAGGGGTTAGTCGTCTTGATTCCTTACTTTTTATGTTATTATATAAATTTGTAAGGAGAAATCATGCCAACCTCGACACTCACATCGAAGGGCCAGGTCACAGTACCGAAAGCCATCAGGGATCGGCTGAGCCTCGTCGAAGGCGAGGTGCTCGAGTTCACGGTGGATGACGAAGGGAGAATCGTCGTCCGGCGACGGGGCAGCGATTCCGGGGTCTGCGGCTTCCTCCGTGACCTGGCTCCTCAGACGCCGGTCAGCGTCGAGCAGATGCACAGCGCCGTGCGGAAGCGCGCTGCCGAGAAGGTCCGTCGGAATTCGCGATGATCGCCTTCGACACCAATCTGGTTGTTCGGTTGATGATCGAGGATGACGAGCGCCAGACCAAGGTGGCTCGAAGCATCCTTGACAACGCGGCTGTACAGGGCGAGAAAGTACTCGTGACCGACATCGTTCTCAGCGAGCTCGAGTGGGTTCTGGACAGTGCCTACCGGGTTCCAAGATTGCGTCTGCTCGCCGCCATCCAACGCCTGACGGCGGACAACCGCTTCGTATTCGAGGATCAGGAGCGTCTCGCGAACGCGTTGTCCCGCTACCAGAACGGAAGAGGCGATCTCTCGGACTATCTGTTGGGCCTCAAGGGTCGGAAGGCCGGTTCTTCGACGACCTACACCTTCGATCGAGCGCTTCGAGGGGAAGAAACGTTCACAGTCGTCTGATGTGTGTTTGGTCCGTGGAAGCGATACGAACGATCAATCCCCATTCGCCCGGCGAATGGGGATTGGAGTTCCCGTAATTTTCATCAGCCGGACCGACAAATCGGTCCGGCTGTTGAAAATTACTTCTTGTACCCTTCTTCGTGCTCCTTCTTGAGTTCCTTCCAGTTCTTCTTGAGTTCCTTCCCCTCCTCTTCGGTGAGGATCCGGAACGGAACCTGGACCACGCTCTCCTTGAATATGGCGTTGAGGTAGTACTGACCGGTCTTGATGCCGTCTGGAACCTGGAAGTAGATCCGACCGACGCAGGCGCTAAACCGGCTCAAGGTCACCTGGTCGAAGGACAGGGTACGTCCACTTCTCGCTGCGTCGGCGAAGAAACCGATCCTACAGGCTCGATTGGCCATGGTCGGGAAATAGTTGATGGAGTCACGCACCGTGTTGGCGCGGCGGTCGAGGGCCTGAAGACCGGCCTTGTTGTACGCCTTCTGGGTGGCCAGCCCGGTGGTCGAACCATCGGGCAGCTGGAGTGAGAACCCATCGCGCTTGAACGGCTGATCATCGGTCTTTCCGACGAGCGTCAAGCCGACCTCGAGCAGCAGCCAATCTTGGCCCACCGAGCCGTTGGCGGTCCGGTACCCGAGAGTGACCCAGCCCTCGTTGTTGTACGCCATCCGCACGAACTCACCCTGGAGGGTGAAGATCTCCGGAACCACCGGCTTGGGTTTCTCAATGTCCTGCGCCACACCAATGGTCACACCGAGGACGAACACTACAACGGTTGCCACAGACCGAAGAAAATATTCTCTCGAATTCATGGTTCATCTCCTTTTACCGAGTTCACAATAACACCGGTCACGTCATCCACACTCAAGCCCCATTTCTCACCAGCTTTCTACTACGACCTGCGATGCTATTAAGACTTCATAATTCATCATTCATAATTCCGATCGTGACCTCGGCCGCTACTCTCCTCGGCCCGTTTCTGCTACCGTGTCGCACCGATGGCAAAGGTCCGTCTCCTTTCCCTGAAACTGACCGGGTTCAAGTCATTCCCGGACGAAGTCGAGCTCGGCTTCCCGGGACGGGTGTCGGCAATCCTCGGGCCCAACGGCTGCGGCAAGTCGAACATCGTCGATGCCATTCTGTGGGTCCTCGGCGAGCAGAGCCCGTCCCTGATGCGGCTCAAAAACATGGGCGACGTGGTCTTCAACGGCGCCCGCGGCCGACCTGCCGCCGGTGCCGCCGAGGTCATCCTCGAGCTCGAGTCCGACGACGGCCACTGGGCTGCGAGCGAAGGCCGGATGGAGATCCGTCGCCGGGTCTATCGTTCGGGCCCGTCGGAGTACCGCCTCAACGGCAAGGTCGCGCGTCTCAAGGACGTGGCGGACGAGCTAATGACCGTGGGGCTGGGCACCCGAAACTACTCCATCATCGAGCAGGGCCGGGTGGGCCAGGTGCTCTCGGCTCGCCCCACCGACCGTCGCGTCCTCATTGAAGAGGCGGCCGGAATCACCCGCTACAAACGGAGAAAGCACGAGGCCGAGCTCAAGCTCGAGCACACACGCCAGAACCTCCAGCGGCTCGAGGACGTCATCGCCGAGGTCCAGCGCAGCCTTCGCCAGGTCAAACGGCAGGCGAGCGCGGCCAAGCGTTTCGAAAAGCTCCAGGGAGAGCTCAAGGACCGGCTCCGCCGGCTCCACACCATCGAGGCCCACACCCTTGACGAGCAACGGCGTGAAATCATCAAGCGCCGGGGACTTTCTCAGAACGAGGTCGCCGCGGCCGCCGCCGCCCTCGGTGGGGCCGATGCCGATCTCACCCGGGCGCGAAAGCAGCTCGAAACCTGCCACGCCGAGGTCGACAAGGCACAGAACGAGGTCGCCGAGCTGACCGGTTCCCGCGAGCGGCTCGAGGCATTCCTCGAACGATCGGCCGATCTTCTCGACAACCTGCGCGGTTCACTGGAACGCACCCGCCACGACCGCAGCGCCCTCGAGTCGGGGCGCACGGTCCTCGACGACCGAGTCTCAGAAGCCCGAAGCCAGGTCGAGGTCCGCGAGACCGAGCTGACCACCGTCCACTCATCGGTGGAAAAAGCCACCACCGAGAACGAAGCCGCCGACAAGGTACTGGCGGCCGCCGAGGGCAACTCTGCTGAACAGCGACAAGCCCTGCTGCGCACCATCTCGGGCCTGACGAACAGCCGCAACCGCCTCGGGGAGCTCCACCGAGAGCAGGATCGTCTGGCCTACACCCTCGGTCAGCTCGAGCAGGAGCGCGACCGTTTGGCGGCACGACGAAGCGAGCTCGACGAACGGGCCCGTCAATCGGCCGAAGCCAGCCGAAAGACCGTGGCCGCGGTGGACGATCTCGAGGGTCGCCGCCGCAAGTTGGTGAATGAACGCACCGGCCTCGCCGAAGAGGCCAACACCGCCAAGCACGAAACCGAGAGTCTGGGACACGAGCTCTGGGAGCTGCGCCACACCCTGCAAGGGGTCGAGCGCGAGCTCGCCCACCACACCACTGATGCGGAACAGCTGTCGAGCTTTCTGCCGCGGGATGCGATCCAGGGACAGGTCAGCGATTTTCTTCATCCCGAAAACGGTCTGGCGCCCGTCCTCGACCGAGTGTGGCAGGAGTGGCTCGAGCTCCCGGTGGTGGAGCTCAATACGCTGAATAATGATCAGCTGGAGGCTGCATCCGAGCTCGAAGGCCGCCTTCGACTGGTCTTGACCGCCGGCGCCGAATCACCGGCAAAAGCTCAGACCCCCGAGGGTGCCGATGATCTGCTCGTCTTGGCAGGCGTCGAACCGGCCCATCTGCCGTGGCTCCAGCGCACCCTCCCCCAGGCCTACCGTTGCACCGATGCGGTGCGCGCCGCCGAGCTCGCGGATGCCGAACCTACGGCCATTGTCGTCGACGCCTCAGGTCTGATTCGGCGCGGTCGGGTGGTCGAACCACCCACCGCCGGAACCCGCCACGCCGGCACCCTTCAGCTGCGCGAGGATCGCGAGCGACTCGCCACCGAGATCGCCACCATGGCCGATCGCGCCGCTGCCACCAGCCAACGCCACACCGAGGTGGCTGCGCGCCTCGGCCAGCTCGAAACCGAGTTCGACTCCCTCGACGCAGAATTGATCACCGCCGAGCAGGAGCGCGCCCGCGCCACCGCGGTGGAACAGTCCCACGTGGCGGACCGCAGTCGGGTCGATGCCGAGCTGGAGTCACACGCATCTGAGATCGAGAGCGACACCAAGCGACGAACCGAGCTCACCCACCGGCAGGAGCGTTTCGAAACTGAGGTGGCCGAACTCGAGAGCCGCAGTCTCGAGCTCGAGCAGGCGGTGGACACCGCGATCACCGAGCTCGATTCGAAGCGTGAGGAGGCTGCTGATACGCTTCGCAGGCTCGACCGTTGGCAGGCCGAGGCACGGCTGGCCGAAGAGAGATTGGCCGCAGCCCGCACCGATTCCGAACGGCTCAACGAAGAGCGGAAGACCCTCGAGACGCGTTTCGAGGCTTTGGGCGATGAAGTCGAGCGTCTCGCCAAAGAGCTCTCATCCACCGAGGATGAGATCGTCCACACCAGAACCCGGCTGGCCGAGGAGCAGGGACAGCTGGCGGCGGCGCGCGAGCAGGCCCGGCGACTCGGCGAAGAGGTTGGCACCCTGGCTGCTCGAGTCGACAAGCTCGACCATGAGGTTCGCCAGCGCCGCGAATCACACGAGAGCCAACGCGAAGAGCTGCACTCAATCGAGATGGAGTCCACTCGTCTCAACGCTGAGTGGGAGCGGTTGCGGGACGCCGCCGTCACCGAGCTCGGCATCGTGCCCGAGAGTCTCCTTGAAGAACAGGCCACCGAAGGCGACGACCTGGACAGCCTCGCCGAGCAGATCGAAGGCGTCCGGACCAAGCTGGACCGGATCGGCCCCGTCAATCTCCTTGCATTGAAAGAGGTCGACGAGCTCGCCGAAAGGTCGAGCTTTCTTGACACGCAACGCACCGATCTGGTGGACGCACTCAAGAGCCTGGACGAAACCATCCGCGAAATCGACGTCACCTGTACCGAACGTTTTGTCGACACCTTCCAGCAGGTCAATGTGGTCTTCGCCGAGACCTTTTCGAAGCTCTTCGGCGGTGGCACCGCGCGCCTTGATCTTGTGGATGAGGACGACCCCCTCGAATCCGGTATCGACATCACCGCCCAGCCCCCGGGCAAGCGTAACCAGTCGGTGCAGCTTTTGTCCGGCGGCGAGAAGGCGCTCACCGCGCTGTCGCTCCTCATCGCCCTCTTCCGCATCAAACCCTCGCCCTTCTGCATCCTCGACGAGGTGGACGCTCCCCTCGACGACGCCAACGTCGAGCGTCTCGCCGATCTTGTGCAGGCCATGACCGATCACACCCAGTTCGTCCTCATCACCCACAACCGCCGCACCATGCAACGGGCCGATCTTCTCTATGGTGTGACCATGGAGGAACCGGGAGTGAGCAAGGTTGTTTCGGTGCGGCTCGAGGACTGACGCTTCTGAGTTCTTAGTTTTTAGTTTTTAGTTATTTACATCACGCGCTCGACTGGGTGGGTGGAGTATTTGGCGGTACCTGGAGCCTGGGAGGTTCTGGACATGAACGGACTTGCCGTTCCCGTCGTTGTTGGTGGCATTTCGTGCCCGTACCCGCTACCGTTTCCGTGCGTAATAAAGTCCTGGAGTTTCCTATGCTTGAAGTTGCTCTTCTCGTAAAGCCTGTTCCAGCCCTGGACCGACTACCTCCCTACACCGTGGGCCGGCCACCCTTTGAAACCGATCTCATTCTCGACTTCAACGAGTCCCTCGAACCACTTCCGATCACTGGCGCGGTCCCCGAATCGCCAACCGCGCACCTCTACCCCTGGACTGCACAACTTGAAAACCAGCTTGCCGAACGTCTCGGGGTCGATTCGGATCGAGTAATCGTCACCTGCGGCGCCGATGACGCCCTCGAGCGATCGGTGCGATCGGTATGTCACCCCGGCAGCCGGGTGGTGCTCATCCAACCCACCTACGGCATGGTGAAGCGCTACGCCATCATCTCGGGCGCCGAGATCGTCACAGTCCCGTGGTGGCAGGGGTCTTTCCCCGTGGACGAAGTCTGCGACGCCGCCGGCAACGACGCCGCCCTGCTCTTCTTGGTCTCGCCCAACAACCCCACCGGATCCGTCGTCACCCGCGATGAGCTCGACAGCGTAGCCACAAGACTGCCACGGACCTTGGTGCTCCACGACCAGGCCTACCGCGAGTTCTCGGACCCCGAGTACGACCTCACCGAGACCGCCCTGACTCACCCCAACGTGGTCCTTGTCCGCACCTTTTCCAAGGCGTGGGGTGGCGCCGGGCTGCGCGCCGGTTATGCCGTGGGTGATGCGAGGGTCATCGATTGGCTACGACGAATCGGCCAGCCGTTTCCGGTCTCGCGCCCGACCCTTGAGATCCTCGAGGCGAAGGTGACCAGGAACGCGGAACCGTCCAGGGAGCGGGTGGATCGGATCCGGGCACAGCGCGACAGGCTCACCGAAATTCTCACCAGACTCGGCGCCGAGCCGCTGCCCTCCCAGGCGAGCTTTGTTGCCGCCCGCTTTGCCGATGCCCCGTGGGTACGGATCGCCATGGCCTCACTCGGCATCGCGATTCGCGGTTTTCCCAGTCGCAGCGCCGTCGGCGATTGGCTCCGCACCACCCTCCCGGGCGACGACACGGCCTTTGAGAGGCTGGTCGCGTGCTTTCACACCGTCCTGAAACCCGAGACGCTGATCGTCGATCTTGGCGGCGAGTCCCCCCAGGTCACGCGGCTTCCGGCACAGCCGGATCGAATTCGCGAGCTCGCCGCTTCGTCGGCAACCCGCAGCGCAGAATCGGCTTCGCCGAACCCAGCCTTACTCCAGTCCACCCTCGAGCACCTTGGCAAACGCCCCGCCTGGCTGGTGGGCAGCACCCCCGAAGCCATTCGAGCCGCCCGTGCCGCCGGTGTGCTGCCGCTCGCCATGGTGGCGCCGGGCGACGATCCGTCAATTGCACGACCGGCCCTGGAAAAAGCGGGCGCAGCAAGGATTCTCGACTCTCTCGAAGATATTGTCGAGCTGTTGCGGTAGAGTCGGAGTTGATCATGAAGAACAGCGAGAATATTCTGATCCTCGGACTCGGCGGCGTCGGTTACTACCTCGCCAAACGGCTCAGTCACGAGGGCCACGCGATCACCGTCCTCGAGCAATATCCAGATGCTATCAACCGCGCCGATGGCGAGATTGACGCCCGCCTGATCCGCGCCGACGCCATGAGTTTCTCCGGTTGGCTCGAAGTCGACATGTCGAAGATGGACTACCTCATCGCGGTCACCGACGACGATGCGGTCAACATCATCGGGTCGTTGATCGCCGATCGGTTCGGCATCCGACAAAAGATCGCCCGGGTTCGATCGCTCGCGCTGTGGCAGCGGGATGCGCCGCTGACCTCCGAGGACGTCAAGATCGACTTCGTCATCCGCCCCGAAGAGCTCGCCGCGCGGGAGATCGCGCGACTGCTCAAGCTCCGCGCCGGCAATGTGGTGATCGAGATTGCGGGGGGGCAGATGCAGGTCGTTGCAACGCGCATCGACGAACACTCGCCCCTTGCCGGCATCAGGCTCCAGGAGCTGTCACAGAAGTACAACCACTTCTACTTCCGGGTGGTGTCCATCGCCCGTGGCATCAAAACCATCATTCCGAGCGGCGACGAAGAGCTTCTGCCCGGCGACAACGCATTCATCCTGGCCAGGACCGAGGATCTCTCCAAGGTACTGGAGCTGGCCAGAGAGCCGTCCGACGAATCCCGTCACCGGGTCATGATCATCGGCGGTGGACTGGTCGGCAGCCGAGTGGCCGAGATCCTGGAAGCGACCTTCCCCGTGCGCCTGATCGAGCGCGACCCGCGCCGTGCCGAGGAGCTCTCGCACCGTCTCAAGCACACCGAACTCCTGCACGGAGACGGTTCGGATATCGGCACCCTGCTCCAGGCCGGTCTGCTCGACATGGATACCATCGTCGCCGCAACGGGTGACAACGAAACCAACATCATGTCCTGCGTGATGGCCAAGAACGTGATCAAGGACAAGGCGAACAAGGCCGACAGCAGAAGGTTCCGGTCCATCGCCCTGGTCGGCCGCGAGGAGTATCTGGTGCTGGCCTCGACCATGGGCGCGGATGTGGTGCTCAGCAAAAAGGTCCTGGCCGCCAACGAGATCCTCAAGTACATCCGGCGCGGCGAGCTGCTCTCGGTGGCCCATCTGCACGGTTTGGAGGCCGACGTGGTCGAGCTCGTGGTTGGTGACAATGCACCGATCACGCACAAACCACTGCTCCAGATCGAGGGCACCAAGGGGCGGATCATCATCGGCGGTTTTTCACGCGACAACGGGTGGCAGACGGCGGTGGGTTCGACTCACCTGCAGGCCGGTGACAAGGTCATCGCCATCTGCACCTCGGACCACCTCAGGGATCTGCAGCGCCTGGTCCTTGGGTGAACCGAGCATGAACTTCCGCGGTATCGCCTATGTCATGGGAACGCTTCTGGTCGTCACCGGCGGAGCCATGCTCGCCCCCGTCCTGGTCGCCGTGATCTACGGAGAGGGTGATCTCGCAGCTCTGACGGTTTCGGCCGTCATCGCGTGCGCCATCGGCCTCCCTCTGCGCCTGAAGTTCGCGCATGGGAACGTTCTCGACACCCGGGACGCCATCGTCATCGCCGCCTTCGGCTGGGTCGTCATCTCCGCGGTCTCGACACTGCCATTCATCCTGCACGGGTCGATCCCCTCGTTCACCGATGCGTTCTTCGAAATGATGTCGGGCTACACCACCACCGGCGCCACCATCCTCACCGACATCGAGCGCGTGCCGCACGGACTTCTCTTCTGGCGCAGCCAAACCCACCTCCTCGGGGGCATGGGCTTCTTGACGCTCACCATCATGTTTCTGCCGCACGGCGTGGCCGGTCTGCGCATCTTCCGCGCCGAGTCGAGCCCGGGCCAGGTGATCACCAGAGAGCGATTCACCGCACGCAACCGCGACGCCATCGTCTATCTGTGGGTGATCTATCTCGCGCTCAACCTGGCCCAGGTCATCCTCATGTCCGCCGGGGGCATGTCGCTCTTCGACTCGCTGTGCCACGCCTTCGGAACGGTGTCGACCTCGGGTTACTCGCCCTACAACGACAGCATCGGTCACTACAACAGCGCCTACTTCGACTGGGTCATCATCGTTTTCATGTTCCTCGGCGGGGTGACTTTCATGCTCTTCTACCACGCCGCCCGCAGGGACTGGAAGTTCATCAAGGTCAACACCGAGTTCCGCTGGTATCTCGGCTTTGTGGCCTTCTTCTGCTCGGTGATGACCTGGCTCCTGTGGCGCGACGGCACCTATGATTTTATCGACTCGCTACGATTCGGCACCTTCCAGGTGGTCTCACTGCTCACCACCACCGGCTTCACCACCACTGACTACGAGCTGTGGCCACAGGCAACGCTCATGCTGCTCGTCATTGTCTGTTTTATCGGCGCCTGCGCCGGCTCCACCACCAGCGGTATCAAGGTCGTCCACTATGTCCTGATCTGGAAGTTCATGATCAGCTCGATCAAAAAGATCTTCTTCCAACCGCTCTCGGTTCTGTCGGTGCGGGTCAACGGACTTCCGGTGGACATGAGCATCGTCTATCTGGCGATCAGCTACTTCATCGTCAACATCTTCATGGTCCTCGGCGGCGGTTTCGTCATGACGCTGCTCGATGACATGGACGCCATCACCGCCATGAGCTCGGTGATCTCAGCACTGATGAACATCGGCCCCGGTTTCGGCCGGGTGGGCCCATCCGAGAATTTCGCGTTCATCTCGGACGCCGGCAAGTGGTTCCTGTCGTGGAACATGCTCGTCGGCCGGCTCGAGATGTTCTCGGCGCTGGTCATCTTCTATCCGTCGTTCTGGAAGAGATAGCCCGCGTCCGTTTCCGTGACCGTGGCCGTACCCGTAGCCGTGACCGTGACCGTGACCGTACCCGTGGCCGTGGCCGTGGCCGTGGCCGTGGCCGTGGCCGATGAGATGTTCAGCGGCTGTCCTTTGTAGCGCAGGCGTCCCCGCCTGCGATGGTGAAGTGACATTGAGGGACGATCCCATCGCCCGCGAGACGCGAGCGCTACAAGGCAGGGACAGCAGATGCTAAAGTCCTCGTCGCAATGAACTGGCGTCTGATCTCCGACGGCTCGCTCCCCGGCTCCCTCAACATGGCTCGCGATGTCGCCATCCTCGAAGCGGTATCAGCCGGCAATTCGCCTCCGACCCTGCGTCTCTACGGCTGGGACCCACCATGTCTGACGTTGGGCAAACATCAAGGGCTCAACGCCGTCGATCTCGATTTCTGCCGTCGAGAGGGCATCGACGTGGCGCGACGGCCCACCGGTGGTCGTGCCCTGCTCCACCACCTCGAGCTCACCTACTCGTTGGTCGCCCCTCTGGGGACTCCGCCCCTGCCCACCGCGCTGCAGGAGGCCTATCGGTTGATCTGCAGCGCCTTGGTGAACGCATGCTGCGAACTCGGAATCGACGCCAAGCTCACCGGGGGAGAGGTCAATCTGCGGCTGCCCAACCCCACCAGCACCGTACCCTGTTTCGAGGCCCCTGCCGAAGGCGAGGTGGTTGTGGGAGGCCGCAAGATCATCGGTTCGGCGATGCGCGCCCACGCGGGCTGTATCCTTCAGCACGGCGCCATCCTCCTCGATTGGGACGGCCGTCTCCAGGCCGGCGCCATGGGGCTGGCCGACGACTCGACCCTTCGTCCACACATCACCACCTTCGCCGACGAGCTCGGCCGCGCCGTGACGCGGAACGAGATCGAATCGGTGGTGGTGGCGACAGTCC
>Ga0164313_10005223_pt1 | contig 11494 bp, 3 predicted proteins | sample GuaBasSedimGuay4_FD_113735 | JGI IMG/M metagenome (GOLD analysis project Ga0164313, IMG submission 113735) | Subseafloor sediment microbial communities from Guaymas Basin, Gulf of California, Mexico - Guay4, Core 4569-4, 0-3 cm | ecosystem: Environmental > Aquatic > Marine > Hydrothermal vents >...
ATATCCAGCTAAGCGAAAAAAAAACAGATCCGAAATTATTGATTCTATATTAATCAATAGAATTACGGGACTACCAGTATTTATATTTTTTATGTGGGCAATGTTTCAGCTCACATTTACGTTGGGCGAGACTCCGATGAATTGGATTGATACATTTTTTGGATGGTTGGGAACCGTTGCAACTCAAATAATTACAGAACCCACAACTCGGTCAATAATTGTTGATGGTATTATTGCAGGTGTTGGGGGAGTTGTTGTATTTCTTCCAAATATTATGATACTCTTCTTTGCCCTCTCATTCCTTGAGGGAACTGGGTACATGGCTCGAGCCGCTTTTGTAATTGATAAAGTTATGCACAAAGTTGGATTACATGGAAAATCGTTTATTCCAATGATTACTGGATTTGGTTGTTCTGTTCCAGCATTTATGGCAACTCGGACACTGCGAAATAAAAGTGATAGAATTACAACACTTTTGATAATTCCATTTATGAGTTGCAGTGCAAAATTCCCGGTTTACATTCTCGTTGCAGGCACCTTTTTCGGTGCTGCTCAAGCTGGGAACGCACTTTTTGGAATTTATATGCTTGGTGTTGTTGTTGCATTAATTACGGCTCTTCTTCTAAAAAAGGCTGTATTCAAAGGGGAATCGGAACCTTTTGTTATGGAACTTCCACCCTATAGAATGCCATCACTTAAAGTTTTAATTCTTCAAATGTGGCAAAAAGCTTCTCTCTATTTACGCAAAGCTGGAACAATAATATTGGGTGCTTCAATTTTAATTTGGATTGCAAGCAACTATCCAAAGAGTGATCAAATTACTGCTGATTATAATCAAATTAAATCTGAAGTATTAACCTCAACAGACTATAATGAAACAGAGCGAATAGAAGAGATAAATAAGTTGGAATTTGAAGAGTCATCCAAACAATTAGAGAAGTCTTTTGTAGGTCAACTCGGAAAATTTATTGAGCCAGTAGTTGCTCCACTTGGGTTTGATTGGAAATTAGGAATTGCTCTTATTACAGGAATTGCAGCAAAAGAAATTGTAGTTTCCACAATGGGAACGCTCTATTCTCTAGGTGCTGTCAATGAAGACTCGAATGATTTGCGAAGTCGCCTTCTTGAAAATCCTAATTATAATAAAGCTGTTGCTTTGGCTTTGATGGTCTTTGTATTGCTCTATATTCCTTGTGCAGCCGCATCTATTGTATTCCACAAAGAAGCAGGTGCTTGGAAATGGACAATCTTTTATGTCAGTTACACTATGACTGTCGCATGGATTATGGCATTTATAACATATAATGTTTCTAAGATATTTTTATTATAATATTCATCAAGAAATGTTTCACTAAAATATAGCAGTGAAAACTATAAGCACTATTATTAATTGTGAATCTGCTACCTATCTCAATTTTATTGAATTATAAGCTAAAACAAACCATGCTAATTTCTCAATGAGTTAGTACACTCTATTATTTTGGTTATTGCATACTATGGTTCAATAGTTTATTCTATTTTTTGATAGCTTTAAAAATAAATTTATGAATATAAATGTTATCGAGGAAAATATGAAATTAGTAACCACCGGTATTGATCATTTAAATCTGGAAGTTTTTAATCTCGTAGAAACAATTCAGTTTTACAAAACCCTGTTTGGCTTTGAAATTAGGAAAAATCAGTCAGATCAAAATTCTGCAATTATTGGAAACGACTTTATTAAACTTTGTTTGTACGAAGTTGAAGGGTTTACTAAATATGAGAAGAAAGGGTATCATCATTTTGGTTTTTACATCGAAAATTTTGATGAAATATTAGCTAAATGTGAAGAGATGGATCTACACATTTATTATGGGGGAGTACTTAAATGGGAAAACTCTGAATCTATTTATATCCAAGACCCAAATGGATATGAGATTGAGCTTTCAAAAAACTATGGCGGAGGAATTTGATGTATTAACAGAAAAATTGATACTGTTTAAGTAATAATTATTATCTTAGAAGAATTACTAAATTATAAAAAACCCAATTCCAAGTATAGGAATTGGGTTTTTTAATTTTTTAATCTACAGTTCCACTAATTGTCATCGAAGCAATACCATTAGGTCCTGTAACACTAATAATAATGGTTACTGCCGCTGGAGGATCAAAATCACCTGCTTCTGGATCACTTACTGCAAAATTAAACGAAGTATTCCCGACTTGTACATCAGGCATTTCAATATTAATATCTCCAGCAATGTCTGCATCGCCTGATACAGATACAGTATAATTGTTATCTGGAGCAAGTGGATTTCCGTTAATGTCCATAACAGTATATGTAAATGCTTGTGACCCACCATCTGCAATATTAAAAGTCCCAGGATTTGCCGTTATAATGGGAGCGCCAGAATATAAGACTCTTGTTTTAGTTGTTATATTTGCATCATTTTCGTCAATTGTATTAGCATGAACATAGAAGAATCCAGGCCCATCAACAGGATCATTTGGTTGTGGATTACCAGATGTAAATTCTACACTTGTTAAACCATCAAAATCAGTTTTATTATCTGGAGTAACATTACCTGCATCAGTATTAAAATAAACAGAAGTTCCGATACGTACCGGGTTGGAATATCTATCCCCAACTAATGCTGTAACTTTACCTTTAGCTCCATTTATATTAAGGTAAGGGTAATTAAGGAATGATGATCCAAGAGAGAAATGTGCAAGGTGTGGTAAGCCACGAGCAATTACAATACTAACTGGTCTTGAAATAATAAGATTACCATTAAAATTAATTTCGGCAAATACTTGTACAGCACCAGCAACTGATCCACTTGTAAGATTAACAGTAACTTGCCCATTTTCATTAGTTTCAACCAGACTTGGCGCCAAAAGTTCGCCACCACCAGGTTGTGCTCCAAATCTAAAGCTTACATCAACTTTATTTGCAATATTAATAGGAGTACCACTTGAATCTTGAACCTCAAATAAAAGTTTTGCGGTTTCAGGGTCACCTACTTCAGTAATTCCAATTGCATCTAGAGATTGAGAAACTAGGAAGATTGATGCAGGTTCACCAGAAACTTGATCTACTTTCTTTTCAATTGTAAAAGGAATTGCAGATTGACTAGAGATATCATTTCTACTTGCATCGCTGATTCTAATAGCACAATTACCAGAAATAGCATTATTGATAGGATCCCAAATCCATTCGCCATCACTAGGAGTACTTGCAACCAGTTCTACCCAGCTACCACCATTATTCTCAGAGAATTCAATTCGTACATTCTCTACGTATTGTGATGTCCAAGTAATTGGATGTTTGGATCCTTCAATAAGGATTTCACCACCATTAGGAGAGGTAAGCAAAATAATAGGTAGTGGTTTAATTTCAAATACTGCATCACTTTCGTCAAAAGGATCCAAATCAGAGGCATCTTGTACTCTAACAAGCGAATTATTTGATGATTCATTTGGAACTAACCAATTATATTGATTTGTTGCACCACTAACAGAGGCAATAGTAGTCCACGAATTACCTTGATCTAATGTATATTGAATTTGAATTTCTTCAATATTGATTGAAGTCCAACTAATGTTTCTAAATTCACCAGCAACCCAAGACTCACTACCGTTAGGAGAAGTTAGAGTAATATTTTGAGTTCGAATACTAAATTCAGAACTTGTTGCTGCAGGATCACTATCGACTGCTTCCGAGACACGTACTTTTACTCTATTTGATTCATCATTTGGTATTAACCATAAGTAACGCCCAGTATTCGAAATATTGGTCGCAATATTGATCCATGTACTTCCATCAGATGAATATTCTAGAGTAACATTTCCAACATTGTTTGATGTCCACTGAATATTTCTACTACTCCCAACGTACCAATCATCACCAATACTTGGAGAGACAATAGCAATTGTTGGAGCTGAAGTTACTGCGTCGTAAATAGAAAAAGGAGCATCTGAAATATCATTAATATCCAATCTATCAGCATCACTAATTCTTATTATTCCATGCTTTGTTTCTGAAGTTGGCACTGGATTCCAATTGTATGTGCCTGGATCAGTTGGTGTTGAGGCAATAAGTACTATCCAATCTGAACCGCTATTGTTTGAATATTCAATTTTAATATTTTTTACGTTTTTTGTTTGCCACGTAATATTACTACTTTCACCAGATACTAATTGTTCGCCACCATTTGGGAAAAGAACTTCAACCTGTCCTTCATCCTCTTTTAAAATATTAAAGTAGGAATCACTTTCATCTTGAACAGATGCATCATCAGAATCAACAATTTTTATACGAGCAAGTGCAGATGAAGTATCTGGAGGTGTCCACATATATGCACCTGTAGAATTAGTCCTAGTAATAATCTTATGCCACGTAGTTGTATTATCAATAGTAAAGTAAATATCAACATTTTTTACACCAGTTTGAGTGTATTCAATTCTAGTTGGTTGTCCAGCTTGAACAACTTCACCACCATTTGGAGCAACAACTCTCAATAGATTAGTTTTTGAATGAATTGAAAATGGAGTATCTGAGAGATCAAAAATTGTCATATCTGATGAATGTTGAATTCTAATTTTACACAAATCAGATCCAAGTGGAATATCTGGAACAACCCAATTATATATTCCATTACTGGCAATATCAGTTACAACGTTATCCCATGTAGTACCATTATTTAGTGAATAATCAATAGAAACTCTTTCAACATTTTCTGAAATCCAAGTAATTTCGTATGGTTCACCAATAATCCAATTTTCGCCACCATTCGGAGAAGTCATTTGTAATGTATATGAAGGTTGACCTATTACAGTGAACAAACCGCTAAAATCGATAGGTTCATCAAATTCAGCATCACTGATTCTCAATTTATATCTAATAGAAGGAATTGTAAATCGAGTATCATAGAATCCAGCTGCTCCAGGATAGTTTGTCACTAAATCAAACCATTCATCATCCTCCCATCTAGCGTTTGGATCATAAACTGCATTTGTAGTTGTAAACTCAATTTTAACTTTTTCAATATTTTCTGCTTCCCATTCAATTCTATTTAATGCTCCTGCAACCCAAATAACATTAGGTTGTGGGTTAAGTAGTCTAAGAGTTCCAGCTTGCTTAATTCTGAATGTCCCATTACTTTCATCAATTGGGTCACCATCAACTGCATCACTAATTCTAATCTTCGCTTGGGTTGAATTTACATTAGGAACGGACCAATCATATGAACCTGAACTTGGTAAATTACTTTCAATTTCTACCCAATCTAAACCATTGTTTTCTGTAAATTCAATTTTGACATGTGTTACTGCTGAGCTACTCCATGTAATATTTTTAGCAGTGTTAGCTTCCCAATTTTCACCACCATTAGGTTCAGTAACTTCAAGAATTTGAACTATCTGGTTAGAAATAGCCAAATTACTTGTTGACATATCTGAAGGAGCTCCATCATCAGCATCACTGATTTTTATCTTTACTTGGTTAGAATTAACATCTGGAATATTTTCCCAAGTATAATAACCTGTACTTTCAATACTATCAGCAATTAATAGCCACTCTGCTCCTCCATTAATTGTATATTCAATTTTAATTTTAGCAATATTTTCTGATGTCCAAGTTATATTTATACTTGACCCAGATTGAAGTGTTTCACCACCATTTGGTGAAGTTAAGTCAATACTTGGTTCAGGAGTAATAGAAAACAATTCATCACTCAAATCAGATGCTATTGCACCTACATCTGATATTTTTAAACGACAATTACTTGCTGCTCCAGTTGGGAGTTGTTCCCAAGTATAAAAACCATCACTTTCTGTGTTTTCAACAATCGTAATCCAATCAACACCATTATTAGTTGTATATTCAATTTTGACAAAAGAAACATCCTTAGAGCTCCATTTAATGTCTTGAGCAGTACCTGCTGCCCAGGCTTCGCCACCATTTGGTGTAATAATTGTAATTTCTTTTGGTAAAGTTGCAAATATAGAAAATACAACTTCATTGTAATCGAAAGGAACACCATCAATTGCATCACTAACGCGGATAACACAGTTTGCGGAATTTTCAACAGGAATTGATGACCAGAAATAAATTCCATTGTTCGGAGTGCTTTCAACAATTGTATTCCAACTTGATGCTCCATTTACACTATATTCAATTTTTATGTTATCAATTGCCTCAATAGAATTAATGGAATTTACAGAGGAATTTGTTTCAATTGCACTTAAATCGCCTTTTCCTAATTTGCCATTCAATTTAGCATCACTAATTAATTCATCTTCTGGATTAGATTCCACAATACTTCCAGAACCAATAGCTAAAAGAGTATTCCACTGAATGTATTGACTTGAGCCACCCAACCATTCTTCACCTCCCCTTGGAGAAGTTAATGTTATCATATCTGCAGGTTCAATTGTAAAAACACCATTACTTTCATCAATCGCTAATCCATCTTCAGTGTCTTTTATTCTAACTTTTGCATTTGTCGAAGGAATATTTGGAATAGGATTCCAATTATAAAAGCCAGTACTTGGCTGATCTGTTGCGATAAGCATCCAATTTAATCCATTATCAACTGTATATTCTATAGTCACTGAATCAACACCCGAACTAACCCAATTAATATCTTGACTACTATTGCCTCTCCAAACTTCACCACCATTTGGTTTATCAACAATAATTGTCTTTGCGCTTCCCTGAACAATACTAAAGAATCCTTCGCTCAATGAACTTAATGCGCCATCTAAAGTTGTAATTCTAATTCTTGCTGTAGAAGTTAGAGTATTGGGTACAGGAGCCCAAATATGACTCCCTGTATTATCAACTTCGGAAGAAACTATCAACCAGTTTTGACCATTATCGACTGTATATTCAATTATTAGTTTTTGAGTTGTATTGCTTGACCACTTAATATCAAAAACAGAGACAGCATAAAGTATATCTCCACCTTGGGGGCTTGTAACTGTTAAAGATATAATATCAGGATTAGTTGGGTCAGAAGTTCCTTCGTCTTGTATCTTACAAGAAAACAAAACAACAACCATTGATAGAACTGTAAGTAGAATAATAAATTTTTTCACGATAACCTCAGATTAATATATAATTTCTTTTTTAAACACAATAAATTAGTTCGCGAAATATAAAACTAATTAGAGTGCTGAGTGCCAACAATCTTTTTCATTTTGAAAACTTACAATATTATTTAATTGTTGAGACAAAATATTCCATTTTTTGATCGATTTTCTATAAATAATTTTAATGTTTTCAAAAACATACATATACTAAATTAACATTTTAAAACTCTTTAACATGATGTATTTATTCAGTACCATTAAAGAAGTTTTATTTTATCTCAAATTTATCTGTTTTTGATAAAATAAGTTACAGAATTGTAAAATGTTATTCAACATGTTTTAAGAACAATGAACCAAAATATCTAACAATAATCGATAGTAAGCCTGGGAAGCAATTCAAAAATCGTGCCTATGAATATCTTTTGAATTGGGGATTGAGCTATATTTTTAAATCTTTGTATCAATTTTAATGCCTCATTTTGAGTAATTGTATCGATTTTTCACAGTGAATTAATAGAATAGTCCTTGACTACTTTTTAAATTTTCTATAGGGACTTTGTCGCATGTGAGAATTCACAATAATACTCAAAGCGTTAAAATTGGTAGAAATCAAAAATAATAGAGATAAAAACTTTACATTATGATCTCATTTAATGTTAAATGTTTTTTTGCTATATAAATTAGATGTGGTATGAGAAGGTAAGTAATTAGGTAAATCTTACAGATTTTATGGATGATTTTACCGAAAAAAGATTTACCCCTCCAATAATTGAAGAGGTAAAATATAACTATTCTGTTTCTTTTAAAAGTTCTTCAACAGCACGTTTTAATTGTGCATCATTTCCTGTAGATTTCGCATCAGGAGAGTTATTAACAATTATGTCTGGGACTGCTGGAACAAAGTCCATATTTGAATCATCAGCCTTAACATACCAACCTCTAAACGGCATTCTTACTGTTGAACCATCAATGAGGGATTTTGAACCAGTTGAAATAACAGCTCCAAATGTTGGAACACCCACAAGTGTTCCTATTCCAAGATTTTTATAAGCATGTGAAAATATTTCTGCATTAGAATAACTGTTTTGATTACAAATTGCAATGGATGGTTTCGTCCAAGCTGCATAGGGAAGTCTTTCACCAATTGGATAATAGTTGCGGAACTTAGTTTTCTCTTTATCCAAATTATTTGCAGCGCCACGAGGAATTGTATAGGCATGCTGTTTGTAATTTAACACGGTCATTAAAAAGTCGGTTGTCCAACCACCGCCATTAAACCGAACATCAATTACGATAGCATCTTTGCCAGTAGCAACGGCAGTAAATTCACGTTCAAAGCGTTCAAAACTATTCCATCCCATTGCTTGAATGTGTAAATAACCTAACTTTCCATTCGACCATTTGTCAACTAATTTTCTATTATTCTCAACCCATTCATTATAAAGTTGAGTCCTCAAACTTGAAGTTGGGCGAATTACTATTTCAAGTTCCTCCCCATCTCTTTCAATATTTAGCAGTGTTTTTTCCTTAGCAGTATTTGTAAGAAGAGAATAAAAATTAGTTTCATCCATTATTTCAATACCATTAACATTAGTAATAACATCTCCGGTAACTAATTTACTTTGTTCTCTATCAGCTGGTGATTCAGGCACTACGTGTATTACTTTAACACCATCAGAATTGTTTTCTAATTCAACGCCTATTAAACCAGTCTTCTCACTCTGAACATCTGTACGGTCATTTGCATATCTCATTCCCATATGACTTGCATTGAGTTCTCCGAGCATTATGTTATACATATCTTGGAAATCCTTTTGAGTAGAGGCTTTTAAGCACATTGGTTTATATTTCTCTTTTAGTTCATCCCAGTCATTACCATGAAAATTTGGATCGTAAAATCCATCACGTAACGCTCTCCAACTCTCTTCAAAAATTTGTTCTTTTTCATCAGCAAAATTGACTTTCATTTTTGCTTTGAATGGTAGTGATTCATCTTTCCCACTTTTTATATTAAAACGGCCAAGTTTCCCTTTCTTCACGAAATAGATATATTTTAATTCTGAATCCATCGAAAGAGCACTAAGATCTTTGCCACCCTTTGTTAGAGCCTTAATTTCCGTTTTATCATATTTGATACTAAATAAATCGGATCCTTTTGCAGTTAATGTTTTAGCAGTAAAGTAGATTGTTTCGCCATCTTTTGAAAAAAGAACATTTGATTCACTTCCTGGAAGAGAAGTTACTCTTACTAAACGGTCATGAATATTTTTAACATCTATTTTTATTGATTCAGTTTTTGTTGAGTCATCATCTTCATCTTTCTTTTTTGAATCTTTTTTAGGCTCCTCTTCATTTTCCCAATCCTCTTTAGTTTTATCCCAGCCAGCTTTATTTAACCAAGCGTACCAGACATCAAAATCCATGTTGCCACTCATAGAGTTGCCGCGCATAGAAATAAATCCAAGTTTTGAACCATCTTTAGACCATACAGGAGAATAATCACCACGAGGATGCATACTAACATTAACTGGTTTAATGCTATTATCAATTGGATGAATATAAATTTCGTCATTAAATTCTAAATCACTTAAAGAATATGCAATCCAGTTGTTATCTGGCGACCATGAAACTCCCTCTGGAGTTGCCCAGCCATCGAGCAATATTGTTTCATTACTTAACTCACCGTTGGCGGAGATATTTGCAACCACAAGTTTACCGCGTCCAATTTGGTAGACAATTTTTTTCAAGTCTGGTGACAGAATGGGGTTGGATTCATCTTCGTCGCTGTTAGTGATTCTCTCTGCATTATGCTTCATGCTTTTAAACAAATCGGATTGCTTATCATCTGAAGAAGTGAGAGCATATAGATCATATTGTCCTTCTCTATCAGAAGTGAAAACCAATGTAGTGTCGTTTACCCAAGCAATATTTTGATCGCGATACGAATGGTTTGTTAGATTGAAAGTGAGTGATTTATCTTTGTCATTTTCTGTTATAAAAACTTCACCACGGGCGACAAAGGAAGTATACTTGCCATCTGGAGATACTGAGTACTCTGTAACTTTACTGAGAGTTTTACCTAATATTGGATCGAATCTGTAATCGGAAGAAATTTCAATATTTACTTTTTGTGGTGTGCCTCCATTTAATTTAAGGGTATATATATCTGTACCACGGGTCATTGCAATTGTTGAAGCATCAGCGCTTATATTAAAATATCTTGTCCCTTCATCTTCAAATTTTGTTGTTTGATTTACTTCGCCGGTGGCGTTCCCCTCAGAATCGACACCAATTTTATAAATATTATATTTACCGGAACGAGCACTTATGAAATAGAGTGTATTGTCGTTAGCCCAGCGTGGATATATATCGTGAGTTTCATTATCAGTAATTTGAATGTAAGTTTTTGAATCTGTGTTGTAAATCCAAATTTCAATATCTGCGGAACCAGTATATTTTTCTCTATCGGCTCTACCCCAACCACGAGTGAATGCAATAAGTTTTCCATTTGGGGATTTAACAGCCGAATTGCCAACAGCATTTAATAATCTTTGTGGAGTGCCACCTTCCGTTTTTATGCTTGAAATTTCGCTATCCCATTCGACTCGGCTGAATAATCTCCTAGTTGTGAAAAGCAATTCGTTTTCTGCTGTAAAATCAGTTATTAAATCATTGGTAGAGTGGTATGTTAATCTTTTTGGAAACCCACCATTTGCTGGCATAGTGAATAAATCATAATTTCCATAACGCTTACTTGAAAATGCTATTTGACTATCATCATTACTCCAGAGAGGATAGCCGTCGTAGGCTTCGTGTAGAGTTAAGCGTGTAGCTTTTCCACCAACTGATGGAACAGTCCAGATGTCACCTTGATATGAAAATGCAATTTGTGAGCCATTGCTATTTATATCTGGATATCGAACATAGGGTGAATCATCGGCTAAAAGTGTTAGTGAAATAAGAAATGTTAAAAGTGCGGTAAAAACAGTTTTTTTCTTCATAATTAAACCTAATTTTTTGATTATTGACAACTCTGATTTGGACGTTTGAAAAGGGACTAAGTTTACACTCAGAGAATTATTTTAGTGGATAAAATACGAATTTAATATTTTTGTTGTAAGACACACAACATCCCAACTCACGCAATGAGTAGATCGGGGCTAAATGTAATTTGTAGAGCTTTAAGCAAATGAGCTTACAGTCACTAATTGATAATATATTACGTTTTAATTAACCTTTTTATAATCAACAATAAATTCGTCAATTAGGGAATTTATAGAGATTTTCAATTCCAAATCTAAATCCTCTTTGGAGGTAAATCCCACATCATCGCGTTCCCAAGTAATTGCGCCATAATTTAACACATTGTTTCGTACAAGTTTTGCATCTTGGATAAAACGTATAATTACTGAGTATGCAA